>Ga0315274_10008674_pt1 | contig 14735 bp, 9 predicted proteins | sample YL17G02_20_MG_FD_203700 | JGI IMG/M metagenome (GOLD analysis project Ga0315274, IMG submission 203700) | Sediment microbial communities from Yellowstone Lake, YNP, Wyoming, USA - YL17G02_20 | ecosystem: Environmental > Aquatic > Freshwater > Lake > Sediment | place: USA: Wyoming | collected... | reverse complement strand
TCCGCGCTACAGCCCGGAATCCACTCTGACGAGCATCGACCTGGTCGAAGCCCTGCTCAACCAGATCACTCTGATCGCCCGGCTCATCGAGAAGAGCAGCGCGCTGAGCCAGGCGCACGCCGACCGCTACAGCGCCCGGGGCGCCGGCTCCAACTGACCGCCCGCCTCGACTCGATTCCTGACCCATCTCTCCGCCGGGCCGGTGTGCGACGGCGTCTCGTGGCACGCCGCAACCAAACGAAAACCGGCACTTGGTCGCGCCCCCGTGCGATGGTCTTCCTTTTTGATTGCGTCAGGACATGCTCCTGTTATAATGCGGGGCGCATTTCGTGGGCGTCAGCGGGTGCACGATTGGCAGTATGAGAATTGGGATATCGGAGTGAAGTTTCAGGTTTTCAGAGACGGAAAGATCGTACACGATTTCACGCTGTCCGGCGCCTACCTGTTCGGCACGGACGGCATCAGTATCCGCCGTACGAAGATTGCTCTTGCCAACGGCGGCATTGAATGCTTCCGGCCGAACCTGGAGACCGCCGGACTGGCCCTCCTCTGGCCGGTAGAAGGCTTCGGAAAGATCATGCTGCCGACGACCTGTGTACCCGAGCGGGACCGGCCTTATATCCTGAATGTCGAGCTGGCCCGTGCGAAGCTGATGCAGATTGTGAATCGACGCGAGGACTGGTCCTTCTTCGACAGTCTCGAAGGTATGGAGGAGATCGCCAAGCAATCCCAGGACCTGTTCACCAAGGCGATTCAGAATATCCGGGATGCCCCGGCGGCTTCGCAGTTGGCGGATGCGTCGCTGCGACGGGCGATGGTCTATTCCGAGAAGCTGGCGGTCCGGCAGGGCAAGTCCGTCTTTGATAAACGGCGCAAGAGTCATGGCTTCGGCCGGGGCTGCTTGGGTTGCCGTGCGAACCCCGACCTCATCCTGAAATCACAGTACCTGGATGCACTCCTGGAAGTCTTCGCCTCGGTGACTCTGCCGATCAACTGGGCCAAGATTGAGGCCCGGCAGGGGCATTTCGATTTCTCACTAATTGATAGCTGCGTCGGAATGTTGAGCCGCAAGAAAGTGGTGATCTCGGCCGGACCTCTGCTGCGGTTCACCGCGGACAGTCTGCCCGACTGGCTGTTCCGCTCCGGCGCGGGGTTCGAGAAGATTCGCGAGCTGGCGTACCAGTTCGTGTCCAAGGTTGTCGCCCGGTACGCCACCGTGGTTCATCGCTGGTACGTCATCGGCGGCCTGAACGCCTTCAACCAGCTCAATTTCAACTTCGAGCAAATTCTGGAAATGACCCGTGCGGCCAACATGGCGGTGCGGGCCGCCGGCAGCCGGGCGGTCAGAATCGTGGAGGTGAGCAGCCCCTGGGGCGAGTACTACGCGACCACACCCAACAGCATTCCGCCCTTCGTCTATATGGATATGGTGGTGCAGAGCGGAACCAGCTTCGACGCTTTCGGTCTGCAGATGCATTTCGGGAAGGATGAGACCGGGATGCATCTGAGGGATATGCTGCAGATCTCGTCGCTGCTGGATTGCTTTGCGCCTGTGGCTAAACCGCTGTACGTGACGGATGTGGAGATCCCGAGCCAGAACGGCGTGGGTCCGTTCGATCCGGACGTCGCCGGAGTCTGGCATCGCAGGTGGGACCCGACCCGGCAGAGCCAATGGCTGGAGAGGTTCTATAAAGTGGCTCTGAGTAAGCCCTACGTGGAGGCGGTGAATTACGGCGCCCTGGCCGACGGCGACGGAGGCGCCATCGCGTACAGTGGCCTGCTCACGGAGCAGTTGGAGCCGAAGGAGTCGTTCAAGACGCTCAAACGGCTGTATCTGTCCATGTTCAAGCGATAACGCGGCGTCGCATATTCGGGGTGTCCTATGGCGGACAGACCGTTGCATCGCTTCGGGGCGGAGGACGATCCGGCGCGCCGGACGGCCCAATCCCTCAGTTTCATCGTCGGGACATGTCTTTGTCTCGCACTCGCACTTGGCTTCGCGGCGGAGGCCCTGCGCGGAGACGGCGTCGGCGGCGCGGTTTATGACGGCGAGAGAATCAATCCGAACGATGCACCGCCGGCCAGTCTCATGCGATTGCCGGGAGTCGGCCTGAGCCGCGCCCGCGCGATTGCCGCCTACCGCGATGAATCGAATGAGCAAGCGGGGCGCCGACGTGTCTTTGCGGGGGCGAATGACCTGCGCCGGATCAAAGGAATCGGCCCGGGAATCGTGGAGGACATCCAGCCCTGGCTGCAGTTCGATAGATCATCGTCGGATGGCACAGCAACGCTTGTGAAGTAACGTGCCACGCCGGGCGCTGCCGCAAGCCTGTGTAACGCATGGCGGGAAGCGAACCGACGAAGCAATCTCTCCCACCACGGGCGCAGGACTCGTGCCAGACTGGCCTACGTCCGATATTCCTTCGCTCTCCACGCGACAAAAGTTTGACGAGAATGGCCCGTTTCTGCTACAATACAAGGAGTTTGATTCTTCAGAGGGGCCTTCGAGAGGCATCCCATGGCAGAGGGAAGAACCGCTGCAGTCTCGAACATGCGAAAGGAGGAATGAGTGAACACGTCTTTCAAGATTCAGGCCGTTTCCGGGCTTGTGCTTTTTGCCTGCGGCCTTCTTTCGGTCGCCGGCTCGGAGGCGTCGGTGGCAAACCCCGCGGAGGGAGGGGCTGCTGTGCTGATCAATGAAGTGCTTGCGTCTAATACCAAGAGCTCGAAGGACCCGCAGGACGAGTACAGCGACTGGATCGAGCTGTACAATCCGGGCGATGCTCCGGTCGATGTGGGTGGGATGTACCTGACGGATGACTTGGCGATGCCGACCGAGTGGCAGTTCCCGACGGACAAGCCCACGGTCACGACCATCCCGCCGCACGGATTTCTTGTGGTATGGGCTGATGATGAGACGGCCGATTCGGGTCTCCATGCCGCCTTCAAGCTCAGCGCCAGCGGAGATACCGTCGCCCTCTTCGACCGCGATGGCGTGACCCTGGTCGACAGTGTCAGTTTCGGGCGGCAAGCAGCGGATGTGTCGTATGGCCGGTTCCCCGATGGGGCCGACGAGTGGTTTCTCCTGACGATGCCGATGGCCGGTATGCCGAACTTCCGCCTGTTCCCCTACCAGGACTTTGCCGAAAAGCCCGAAGTGACCCCGGGGCGGGGATTCTACGACAAAGAGATTCTCGTGGTTATCGCCTGCCGCACTGAAGGGGCGATCATCTACTATACGACCGACGGCAGCCTGCCGTACCGCGCCGATCAGATGCGGCCCAGCCCGACCGCCGCTGTGTACGGTGGGCCGATACGTATCAGCAAAACGACCTGCCTGCGTGCGACCGCAACCAGAGCTGACCGCATGGCCTCGCCCGTGGAGACAAATACCTATATCTTCGTGAAGGACGTGGCCACACAGTCACCCACCGGGGCGCGGCCCGGGCCCGCCTGGCCCTCCAACAATGTGAATGGCCAGACCATCGACTATGGCATGGACCCTGACGTGGTCAACGACCCGCGCTACAAGAGTCTGATGGGTGATTCTCTGCTCGCCATTCCATCAATATCGCTGGTGACGGAGTTGGCGAACCTTTTTGACCCATCGACCGGCATTTACGCCAATGCCCGCCAACAGGGAATGGCATGGGAACGGCCCGTCTCGGTCGAGCTGCTCAACCCGGACGGGACGAAAGGCTTCCAGATCGACGCCGGCCTGCGGATTCGCGGCGGGTACAGCCGCGACGGCAGGAATCCCAAGCACGCGTTTCGCCTGTTCTTCCGACCCGACTATGGCACCTCTACGCTCAAGTACCCCCTCTTCGAAAACGAGGGCGTGGACGAATTTGAGTGCGTCGATCTGCGCACCAGCCAGAACTATTCGTGGAGCTACGAAGGCGAGAACCGCGATACCTTCGTGCGCGAAGTGTTCTCGCGCGATACCCAGCGCGACATGGGAGAGCCGTACACGCGGAGCCGGTATTATCATCTCTACATCGATGGGCAATATTGGGGTCTGTTCCAAACGCAAGAGCGGTCGGAGTCGTCGTATGCCGAAATGTACTTCGGGGGCAACAAGGAAGATTATGATGTCGTCAAGTCTCGGGCCGGCAACGGCGGCTACGATATCGAGGCGACGGATGGCACGCTCGATGCATGGCGCCGGCTCTGGGATGCAGCGGGGTCGGGTTTCGACAACGATGAGACCTACTACCGTGTCCAGGGCCTCAACCCCGACGGCACGCCCAATCCGACCTACGAGAAGCTGCTCGACGTCGACAACCTGATCGACTACATGCTCTGCACGTACTACGTGGGTGACCCGGACGGCCCGGTCAGCGCCTGGGGCCGCGTGTGCAACAATTTCTATGGCGTCTACAATCGCGTCACTCCCGACGGGTTCAAGTTCTTCCGGCACGACGCCGAGCACTCGCTCTACGGTCTGAGCGAAGCCCGTCTTTTTGACGCGACGACGGTCGCCGTGGGCCGGAGCTTCAATCAATCCAATCCCCTGTGGCTGCACACGCATCTCATCCTCCATCCCGAGTATCGGATGCGGTTTGCCGACCGCATGTACAAGCAGTTCTTCAATGACGGCGTGCTGACACCGGCGGCGTGTATCGAGCGATGGATGGCCCGCGTCCACCGGGTGGAGATGGCGATTATTGCCGAGTCGGCGCGGTGGGGCGACGCCAAGCGATCCCAGCCTCGAACCAAGGACGACGACTGGCTGCCGGATATCAACGGCATGGTCGCCAGCTATTTTCCGGCGCGGACCGGCGTCGTCTTCGATCAGCTCAAGGCACAAGGCTGGTATCCGAGCCTCAGCCCGCCGACTTTCAATCAGCACGGCGGCCACGTCTCGCGCGGCTTCGAGCTGCGGATGCAGGCCTCGAGCGATATTTATTACACGCTGGACGGCACCGATCCGCGTCTGCCGGAGAAGGCGGGGCACGTCACCGGAGCACAGACCCTCGTCCCCGAGAACGCCGCCAAGCGAGCCCTCGTCCCGGCGGGCGATATTGCGGAGGCGTGGAAGGGCGGCGGGGACTTCGACGATTCGACCTGGACGGTCGTGACGGGCGATCCGGGCGGCATCGGTTTCGAGCGTAGCTCCGGATACGAGTCCCTCATCAGCTTCAATGTCGAGAAGCAGATGTACGGGAAGGCCTTGGGTTGCTACGTCCGAATCCCGTTCGATCTGGCAGTCGATCCAAACAAGTTCAGCGCCCTGGTGCTCAAGGTCCGTTACGACGACGGCTTCGTCGCGTATCTGAACGGCACGGAGGTCCAGCGGGTCTTTGTCAGCGGCACGCCGAAATGGGACTCGGCGGCGAGCGGCAGCCATGAGAGCGAGGGTCTCGAATCCTACATCATCTCCGATAAGGTCGATCTGCTGCGCCGGGGTCGGAATATCCTCGCCATTCACGCGATGAACCAGACCACCACGAGCTCGGACTTCATCATCTCGGCGACCCTGGAAGCCGCCGAGAGCACCGTGGCCCAGGGCGGCGGTGTTGCCACGACGGCTATCCGGTACACCAGTCCCGTCGTGCTGGACAAGAGCGTCCAAGTCAAGGCCCGGGTGCTCAGCGGCAACAATTGGAGCGCTTTGCATGAGGCAGTCTTTGCGGTGGGACCGGTGGCGGAGAGTCTGCGGGTCAGCGAGATCATGTACCATCCACTCGACAGCGGCAATCCCGATGATCCCAACACCGAGTACATCGAGCTGACCAATATCGGCACCCAAGCCATCAATCTGAACCTGGTGCACTTTACCAAGGGAATCGACTATAGCTTCCCCAGCTTTGAATTGCCGCCTGCGAGCTATTGTCTGATCGTCAAGGATGTCGCTGCCTTTGAGGCCAAGTACGGCTCCAAGCTGCCTGGGGTGGGCCAGTATCAAGGCAATCTCAACAATGCGGGGGAACGCCTTGAATTAGTTGATGCTGCCGGGCAAGTGATCCAGAGCTTTGAGTACCAGGACAACTGGTATGATATCACCGATGGGCAGGGCTTTTCCCTGACGGTCGAAGACCCGCAGACAGCCGATGCGAATAGCCTTGCTGATAAGGGCAGTTGGCGGCCCAGTGCCAAAGTGGGTGGCTCACCGGGCAGCGATGATAGCGGCCAGGTGCCGGAGTTGGGCTCGGTCGTCATCAATGAGCTCTTGGCCAATCCCGCCGCAAATGCCCCCGACTGGATCGAGTTGCACAATACGACCGACCAGGCAGTTCTGATAGGAGGCTGGTTCCTCAGCGATGATGCCAACGATCTGGCCAAGTACCGGATCGCGGCGGGTACCACCATCCCAGCGGGCGGATACATCGTGTTCTATGCGGACAAGCACTTCGACAATAAGGCGGATCCGGGCTGTTACGAGCCATTCGGCCTCAGCAAGAACGGCGAGACCGTGTATTTGCACTCGGGCTCCGCGGGCACACTGACTGGCTACAGCCAGCAGGAGAAGTTCGACGCATCGGAGCCGGGGGTCTCGCTCGGCCGCTGGCAGAAGAGCACGGGCTCCTACAACTTCGTGGCGCTGCGTGAGCCGACGCCGGGAGCGGCCAATGCCGAGCCGGTGGTGGGGCCGATTGTCATCAATGAGATCATGTACCGTTCGGCCGATGCGGATGACGCCGAGTACGTTGAACTGCTCAATATCAGTAGTGCGCCCGTGACGCTGTACGACGCGAACGAGGAAGCGCCGTGGCGATTTACGGACGACCCGGATAATCCGGGCATTGAGCTGCTGTTCCCGACGGTCGAGCCGGTGACGCTGGCGGCGGGTGAGTACCTGGTGCTGACTAAGGACCTGAGCCTGTTCAACGCCCGGTTCACCGTTCCTGCCGGCGTGAGAGTGCTTGCCTGGACGTTCGGCGGGCTCAGCAATGGCGGGGAGAAAATCCAGCTCAGCAAACCGGGCGAGGCGGATGCCCAGGGCAATCGCTCCTGGATTCGCGTAGACCGGGTCGTCTATAGTGATGGCCTGCATCCGCAGGATTTCCCGGAAGGTGTCGATCCGTGGCCCGTCAAGGCGAACGGCGAGGGCATGTCCTTGAGCCGAATCAACCCACAGACCTACGGCAACGATCCCGAAAACTGGCGGGCGGCCGCTCCCTCGCCCGGACAGGCCAACCCGTAAACGATGCCGCACCCCGGCCGTGGGCGACCAGGTTTCGTGGGAGGCAGGCGGCGATTATCATGCTTCGCTTCGCTCAGGATGACAGAATCTCGGCAAGGTGCCGGCTTGTGTTTGGTTAGGCACGCCACGAAGTTTAGTCGCACCCTCGCGGCCTCTGAGGGCGATCTTTCCTTGCCAGACGCCGTGTGGTTCTGGTATCTTTGGGTATCGGCCCGCTGAGGCGTGGTCGATGCGTCAGAGATAGATCGTTGATGTCTTGTCAAGGAAGATGAGAGTTCATGGCTGATTGGGAAATCAACAAACCGCTGGGGCAGTGTTGCGGCAGCGGCCGGAAAATCGAGTGTGGCGAGGACTACTACGGCGCCCTGGTCGAGACGGAGCAGGGGCTCCAGCGCCGGGATTTCAGCAGCGAGTATTGGGAGCGCGAGAAGCCGCCGGTCTTTTGTTTCTGGCGGACGAAGCTGGCGGCCCCGAACGAGAAGAAGCAACTGTTTGTCAGCGACGACATGCTGATGGCCTTCTTCGCGCGGCTCGCCAATGAGACGGACCCGGAGAAGGTGAACTTCCGGTTCGTGCTGGCCCTGGTGCTCATGCGGAAACGCCGGCTCAAGTACGATTCGACGAAGGCGGATAACGGGCAGGAAATCTGGCGCCTGCGGCCGGTGGGGGACAAAGAGCTGGTTGAAGTAGCCAATCCGCATCTCGCCGAGGACCAGATCGAGCAGCTCACTTCGCAAATCGGACAAATTTTCCATGCGGATCTGTAGGGGATGAAATTTCGACGCCGGGGACGGGGAGAAAATCAAAATGCCAATCGCAAAATGCAGAACCGAGGAAGTCCTCGCTGGGAGGCGGCCACTCCATCATTTTGATATTTGCTGTTCGGCATTTGCTATGTCGGGCGCCGGATGCTTCACTCCGCCGCGCTCCGTTCGGCAGGGCAGGGCGGGCGGGGGGCTCAAGTGGGGCGCCATCTTGGGCGTCTGCCTGGCAATGCTGTTGGGCGGCTGCGTGTCGGCTCCGCCTCGACTGCGGGTTTGTCCGGGCAAGCGGAACGCGGAGGAGGCCTTGCAGGCGCTGGCGGCCCGTGCCGAGAGTGCCGTACCCTTGCGCGCTAACGGTCAGGGAATCCTGACGTACCACATGCCGAAGAAGAGAAAACCGGAGCGGCATAATCTGCCTATGAAGATGTGGTTCGATCCGCCCTCGGACATCTACATCCAGGGCAGCGTGGCGGTGGACCCCCAGGCGGTGGTCATCGGCTCGAACGAAGCGGAGTTCTGGCTGGCCCTGCGACCGAAGGAGATGAGCAGCTACTACATCGGCGTATGGAAGGACGTCCAGGGTTTCGAGGGGCTGATGATGAGTCCCCGGGTCGTGCTGGAAGCCCTGGGAATTGTGGTGGAGCCGGCGGGGCAGTTGAATACCGCCCTATGGTCACTGGAGAACAAAGGGCCGTATGACATCCTGACCCGGCGGGACGAGGCGGGCCACATCATCAAACGCGTGTACGTGTACTCATGCGACTACCTGGTTCACAAGATCGAGTATTATGACCGCCGGGGGAAGCTCATCGCCGTGGCGACGCTCGGCGACTATCAGCCGGTGACGGAGCGTTTCCGCGTGCCGACCCGGATCGCGGTCGAGTCGATCGCGCCGGACAAGCGGAAGGATTCCATCAAAATCTCGCTCGATTCTCTGAAAGAGACGAAATTCAACGAGCGGCAGCGCCGGCGGCTCTTCGTCCCGCCGAGCCCCGAGAGGTTCGAGCACGTCTATCGGTACGAAGACGGTCGCTGGGTCTCCGAGTGACGCGGTTGTGGCTGTCCCTACAGGTGGATGCTTCACTTTGCTGCGTTCAGCATGACAGACCAGAAACACTGTTCGCGACCCATACAAGATAACAGGGGTGGAGAATGGCTCGGCGGAATCTGAGAGAGCGAATCCGGGACGGCGTTTTTCTGCTGGATGGGGCAATGGGGACGCAGCTCATTGCCCGCGGCGCCGAGCCCGCCACATGCAACGACCTGCTCAACGTCGAATCGGTGGATATCGTGCTGGACATCCATCGTGCCTATTTCGACGCCGGCAGCGACGCGGTGCTCACCAATACCTTCGGTGCAAACCGCTACGCCCTGACCCGGCACGGCTGCGCCGATAAGGTGTTCGAGATCAACAAGGCGGGGGCCGAAGTCGCCAGAAGGGCGGCGGGGGAGGACCATTACGTGCTCGGCGACCTCGGGCCGACCGGCGATTTCCTGGAACCCCTCGGAACCCTTCGTGCCGGCGACGTGAGGGAGGCCTTTGCGGGACAGGTACAAGGCCTGCTGGCCGGCGGCGCGGACGGATTCATCATCGAGACGATGACGGCGCTCGACGAGCTGGAAATCGTGATCGACGCGGCCCGATCCGCGGGCGGCGGACTGCCTGTGCTCGCCTCCATGTCATTCGACAAGGGCAGCTCCGGCTTTCGAACGATGATGGGCGTGGACGTCCCGACGGCGGTCTCGAAGATGGCCTTACTCGGCGTGGACGCCGTCGGCTTCAACTGCGGTACCGCCTCCCTCGATGAATACATCGAGCTATCGAAGTCATATGTGGCGGCGGCGCGGTCGTCCAAAAGGAACCTGCTCGTCTTTGCCGAGCCCAACGCCGGCAGGCCGGAGCTGGTGAACGGCCAAGCCATCTACAGAGTCACGCCGGAAGAATTTGCCGCCGCCTGCCGCAAAATCCTGAAAGCCGGCATCCACATCCTCGGCGGCTGCTGCGGCACCACCCCCGACCACATCCGCGCCCTGGCCCAGACCCTGAAGCGATGATGTGAACCACGATCTCCCACGGGGATGACAGCACGCGGGGGGATCCTGCATTAGAAAGAGGACTCCGGATTCGGGGAGTCTTGCTCAAGCAGACGCCAGCGGCTGGACAGCCGGCGCGGGCTGGAGGCGGCGGAGGGCCTTCATGCCGAACAGGACACGCAGAACGTTGATCCGCTTTATGAAGAGCTCGTAGATCGCCATGATCACGGCCAGCGAGTTGACCAGGATGAGCAGGTATTCCACGAGCAAGCTCGTATTGAGCCGGATGATATAGTAGCCGATAGTCAGGATCACCGTCTGGTGCAGAATGTAGAAGGGCAGCACCGCCTCGTTGGTGTACCTCAGAAAGCCGTTGCTGAAGCGCAGGTATCGGCTGGCAAACCCGCAGATGGCGATGAGCCACGACCAGCAGAGGAGGCCCCGAATCGGGAGCCCGAGCAGCGCGCGGGGGAGCCAGGACCACTGCTCCGTTGCCTTGTAGATAACATAGCCGAGAAGGAATAGGCCGATGCCTGCCAGCAGCCCGGCGATACGATGGCGTTCCATCGCCCTCGTGAGTTCTTCGTTCGTGGCGAGCAGGTAGCCGAGAAGCAAAATGGCGAAGTAGGGCAGGGCACTCCAGCCGCCGAAATCTTCGTTGCCCAGAATGCTGTGTTTGATGGGCGGAGTCGTGGCAAGAAATGCCATAACCGCAATGGGAAGCGCGAGCAGGAATATGGCGCCGGGTCTACTCAGGAGGCGGGATAGCGCTCCTGCCAATCGCATGCCGGAAGAGGACCGCAGGTACAGAAATAGCGGCAGAGCAATCACCGAAAAGACGAACAGGAACTCGAGATACCAGAGGTGGACGCCCATCCAGGCGAAGTTGCCGCCGAGGCCGAACCAGCCGCGGAAATAATCGTGCCAGTACCAGCGCCAGAAGGAGCCGGAATACTGGCCGTGGCTGACCCGCTCCAAGTAGACCTGCCACGGTGCGATGATCACGAAGATTCCGAATACGAGCGGCACGACCAATCGCTTAACGCGCGAGACGAGGTACTGCGGCCAGCTCTGGTGTGCCAAGGCGTGGTATGCCCCGATTCCCGACAGGATGAAGAACAGCGGCATCATCCATTGCACGGCGAAGACAATGACGAAATCGAGGGCCGGGATCGTCCGCGGGCTCTTGACGTGCCAGCCTCCCGTGTCGAAGAACCGGCCGCAATGAAAGAGAAAGACGGTCATCATGCCGAGGACGCGCAGCCAGTCCACATCATATCGCCTCGTTACCTCCGGATGGCCGGTCTGAAGAGTCCTGCCCGCCTGTGCCATGTGTCGCCCGTCCATTGCGCGGATTGCCGCCCCGCTATTGTGCCTTGAGCAGCTTGCGGAGAACGTCCATCGTTCGCGCCGTTGCCCCCTGATTTTGTTTGATGACCGCCTGGCCTGACCGGGCTATTCTGCTGGCATAGTCCGGCTCCGACAAGCATTGTTTCATCGTTTTCAGGAGATCATCTTTGTCGACGACCCGAATCGCGCCCTGACCCGTGAGGAGTGCATCAACGGTCTGTCGGAAATTGAAGGTGTGCGGCCCGAAAAGCGTGCATTTACCGAGTGCCGCCGCCTCCATCATATCCGAGCCGCCCATCGGAACGAGGGAGCGACCCACGAAAATCATGCTGGCCAGTGAATAGAATTTCCGCAAGTCGCCCATGGTGTCGCCGAGGATTACAGCTTCGCCATCGGCCTTAGCGCGGGCTCCGGACTCTTTCAATCGGCTGTAGCGGACCAGCGGGAATCCCGCTTGCTCGATCAGTTGCGCGACCTCCTCGAATCGCTCGGGCTTGCGCGGCACGATGGCCAGGCGCAGTCCGTGGAATTCTTCCTCCTGCAGGAGTGACTTGTGAACGTCGAGGATGATCTTCTCTTCATCATTGCCGGTCCCTCCGGCGACCCACAGCTTCGCACCGGCCAGGTTCAACTGTTCGGCCAGGGTCTCCGCGCTCGGCACCCGGTCGGCGACCTGGGCCGTATCGTATTTCAGCGAGCTGGTCACCATCACGCGGTCGGCGGGGCAACCGAGCTCGCGAAAACGCTGGGCGTATTCCTGCGTCTGTGCCAGGACCATGTCGATCTTACCGAAGAAGGTCCGTGTGACGCTCTTGATTTTGCTGTACCGCGAGAAGCTCTTATCGCTGATCCGGCCGTTGAGGACGACCACAGGAATGTCTCTGGCATGCGCGGCGAAGATGAAATTCGGCCAGACCTCCAGCTCCATCAGCAGGCAGACGGATGGCCTGACACGCTCAAACGCCCGGCGCACCACCCACGAGAGATCGAAGGGAAAATAGAAGACCTGGAGCCTGGTCCCGAAGAGCTTCCCAGCCTGGGCGAATCCGGTGTCCGTCGTCGTGCTGATGACGATCTCGAAATCGGGGAATTGCTTTTCGATCTCGGCAATGAGCGTCTGGGCCGCATTGACCTCACCGACACTGACGGCGTGCAGCCAGATGCATTTCTTCTGCGGGTCCCGGCGGTCCAGTTTTCCGAACCGCTGGCCCCAGCCGCTGCGATAACGTCCGTGCCGGATCACCCGGTAGAGCAGAATCGGACTGACGGCGATGCCCGCCAGAACATACACCGCGTCAAGCAGGAATCTCATGAACAATCCTTCAGCAATGCCTTCGATCCTTCAACCTGCCGTCATCATATGGAGGGGGTGCAAAGATGTCAAACGGCTGCGGTGAGCTTGAACCAGGCAGGGTATAGCCGTCTGATGTGAGTGTATAAACGCCTGTAGTGCCAGGAGGCTACTGCCGAAGCATGTTCATCCAGGCTTCCGTGAAGGCCTCCAGGTCGCGGGCATCGATGACCTCGTCGACGTAGAAGTCGCACCGGCTGTTCCACGTCGGGTCGGTCGGTGTCGTGTGCCAGGCCGCCGCAAAGATCGCGAAGTCCGCCACGTCCACCACATCATCAAGGTTCAGGTCGATGAACGCGTAGGGCACAGGATCGGATACGTGAAGGAAGCCGGCGCCACTGACGGTCGGCTCCAGCACGACGTTGCGATTCCAGAAGAAATTCATGCCGAGCACGCCATCCAGGGGACCGCCCTCGGGTGACTCCATGTCGATCACGACGAACGGGACATGGCCATACTCCAGGGCCCCGCCCATCGCGTTGATGCGGACGTAGTCCACGAAGTAACCGGGCGCCTCGCTCACGCCGCCGATGCCGCAGATCTGCACGGTGAAATCGGGCTCCAGGGGCAGGTTCAATCCTGCGGCGACATTGGAGCTTATGATCGAGCTCTGTGCCCCGGTATCGATTAGCACCCGCATGGTCTGTAAGGGATTCAGCGGTCCGGGCTCGCCGTGGACGATCTGCAATTCTGTGAAGAAGGCGCCCCCCAGCGGCAGGTCCCCTGACATCATGGACAGCAGCGTAGGGACAATCGGCTCCCATTCTCCAAGGATATCCTCCCAATCACCGCTCAGATCGGGGAAGGCGTAGTAGCTGGCCGTGGACATGGGCGATAGGCCGCCGAGCTCAATCGGGATTCGCCGGCGATACTCGTTCGTCGATGGGGCATAGAAGTCCATAATTTCGATGTCCGGCCCGATGTGGGTCTTGCCTCGAACCACGACTTTGCGGGGCTGATCCACATGGATGACCGTCGTGTAAAAGGCCAGCATGGGAGTCCCGAGAACGGCGGAAACCTCCTCCTCGCTGTTATCACAGGTGATGGCCGGCGCCGCCAGCGCCGCCACATTCGTGTGCCCGACCAGTTGGGACAGATCGAGCTTGCCGTTGGCCCGGACGGCCCCGAGACCTGCGGCGAAGATGCCGATGGGCTGAGTAATCATCGTATCCATCTGGCCGCTGACGCCGCCGATGGGGAAAGCACTCGCCGTCAGGTAGCGGCCCTTCAGACCTAGGATCTCGGCGCTCTCGCCCGCCGCCAAGTCTACTACCGAGCCGGTGTCCAGAATCCCAATGACGAAGTTATCCTCAGCCGGTGGATTCAGCGGCTGCCCGACGTAGGAGCTCACCAGGGCATGCTCGAAGTCGAAGTCATCCGAGCTCTTTTTGTCGGACGTGGCTATGGCGATCAGAGGCGAGAAGCCGGCAAGCGGCGGTTGCGGCCGACCCGCCGATTCACTGGCGATCCGTATAGCTCCACCGGCGGACACATCCTTTCTTGCGGGACTGACGGAGATGATCTTCAACCCGTTCGACAGACGGATGCCGACATCTTGATGATACGGCTGTGCCGAAGCGGCGGAAAGCCCGATGGTCAGGCACAGTGCACTGATGCACGTTGCGGTCAACACCCTCGTAAGCACCGGTTCGGCCCTCCATAAACGACCATACTCCTCTCCTCCCCACAGCTTCCATTATACCGGACGTGTGCCCTCCATGCAAAAAAACCTGCCCGGAGCCGGCCGGTCAAACCTTATCGGCATATTACCCGGCAGAAATCCTTGACGCCGGGCGCGATTTCGCATAAAAGAGAGTTAATAAGACGAATCGTCCCCGTAGCTCAATTGGACAGAGCGTTGGCCTCCGGAGCCAAAGGTTGTGAGTTCGACCCTCGCCGGGGACAGTTCCGCAAGTGCATCGGAATCCCCTCAGCCCGGTGGTATATGCTCGAACACGTGCTTATGGGTGCGCTCGGAATACGGTGGCGATCCCTGCGGCTTCTGTAGGGCGAGCGTGGGTTCCCAAGTGCACAAGGGGACCCGAACCCACGCGCGTCCTACTCTGCCGGCCCAAATCCGCCACCAAAT
>Ga0315274_10008673_pt1 | contig 14735 bp, 11 predicted proteins | sample YL17G02_20_MG_FD_203700 | JGI IMG/M metagenome (GOLD analysis project Ga0315274, IMG submission 203700) | Sediment microbial communities from Yellowstone Lake, YNP, Wyoming, USA - YL17G02_20 | ecosystem: Environmental > Aquatic > Freshwater > Lake > Sediment | place: USA: Wyoming | collected... | reverse complement strand
CATGCAGGCGCAGGTATTGTGGCCCGGCATCGCTGGAACATGTTTGCTCCAGAGGTGGGCAGCACGCAGGCGTGCGAAGAATCTGAAAAGAGTTGACCTCGTCACGCCGATAGTGTATATAATAGGCTTGAGTGTGGGTTCTGCCCCTTGGGTGCAGCGCGTGATGCGCTGTCCTGTGTTCGCCCTTGGGGTCAACGTGCGATTACACAGTTAAGTCAGAGTCGGAGGCCCTGACACGGAGTGAGTTTTGCTCGCACAATGCACGGGGGAGTTGGGTGCGTTCATCGTGCCGCATCTCGGATTCTGTCCATCCATTTCAAGCGGCGTGGGTCTACATATTGGCGGAAAGGAGGTGAACAGCTCGGTTCGATCATGGTCACAAGCATCGTGGAGATATTGGATTTGCTGACTTGGGTGAGGACCACCGATGGATGGAGCGATTTTTCAACTTTGAGGAGGGACGGGCGCCTGGTGCGTAACCAGGGCCCTGGATAGTGACATCAGTGAAGGAGGATCAAAATGTATCAAAGAAGACTTTGTATGTTTGCCCTAAGCGTCGCGATGGTGCTGGCGTGCAGCACGGCAGCCCCGGGCAAGGTGCTCTTCGAGTACTGGTTTGACATCGGAGGCGGCGTCAACGTGAACGCTGACCTGCGGTCCGCAGCCGCGTTCCCCGCCCTGCCGAGCCAGACCGAGTTGCTGGACGCCCTGAAGGGTCCGGTCGACTGGAAAGACAACTATGGCCTGCGCGCTCGGGCGTTGCTGACCGCGCCGGAAACCGGCGACTACACCTTCTGGGTGTCGGGCGACGACAATTGCGAGCTCTGGCTGAGCTCCGATGACACGGCGTTCAACGCCAAGCTCATCGCCCAGGTCGCGAGCTGGACGGGAGTGGAGGAGTGGGGCAAGGAAGCCGGACAGAAGTCCGCTCCCATCGCCCTGGTGGCGGGCCAGAAGTACTATATTGAGATGTTGCTGAAGGAAGGCGGCGGCGGCGACAGCATCACCGCGGCCTGGGGCGGTCCTGCCAGCATCGGCGCCGGCCCGGTGGTGATTGGGGGCGCCTACCTGACGGCCCCCGACCCGGCGTCCCTGGGGACGGATCCGGCGATCTCGCCGAACCCGGCCAGCGGCTCCGTGGACATTGTCGCCCCGCTGTTCATGTGGAAAGCCGGCAAGAGCGCCATGCTTGATGATGTTTACTTCGGGACCGACCCGAACCCCGGCGCCGCCCAGTTCATGGGCAGGCAGCCATCGATGATGGCTCTGTTCTTCTATCCGATGCCGCTCGAGCCCGGCGCCGTGTATTATTGGCGCGTCGACGGGATCGATGCGGTCGGCAACAAGTACGTGGGCAACGTCTGGAGCTTCACGGTCATGCCCGCCAAGGCCACTGTGCCCAGCCCGAAGGACGGCGCCAAGGGCATGTCAGTGACCCCCACACTGACTTGGAAGGCCGGCCAGAATTCCCCCACCCACGATCTGTATCTGGGAACGGAAAAGGCGGCCGTGGAAGCCGGCGATGCCGGCGTCTTCAAGGGCAACCTGGTGGATGCGTCCTTCGAGGTGACCGAGGCCCTGGCCTTCGATACGACGTACTACTGGCGTGTCGATGAGATCGATGCCGCCGGCACCAAGTTTGTCGGCGATGTGTGGAGCTTCAAGACCACACTCGAAATCCTGGGCAAGATCCGTCGCCAGATTTGGGAGGGCATCGGCAGCGGTACGGCCGTTACCGATCTCATGAACAATGCGAACTTCCCGCTGAAGCCGACCAAGACGGAGATCGCGACAAGCTTCAGGACCCCAGATCGGGGCATCAGCAACTACGGCGGACGCATGTCGGCCTGGCTGCACGTCCCGGCCGACGGCGACTACACCTTCTGGATCGCCAGCGACGACGCCTCCCAGTTGTGGCTGGGCACCACCCCGGGTACGGCGGTACAGATTGCCTCCGTGGCCGGTTGGGCCGGAGACATGGCCTGGGATTCCAATGCTTCCCAGAAGTCCGCTGTCCAGGCTCTCAAGGCAGGCGTGTACTTCATTGACGCGCTGTGGAAAGAAGGCGGCGGCGGCGATCACTGCTCCGTCGCATGGCAAGGCCCGGACATCGCGCGGGAAGTCATCCCCGGCGGTTTCTGCGAGTACTTCGTCGGCTACTGGGCCGAGAAGCCCTCGCCGACCAATGGTGCCACCGGCGTCACCCAGAGTCCGACCCTGAGCTGGGCGTCCGGCGCCAAGACCGTGAAGCACAACGTCTACTTCGGCGACGCCCTGGGTAAGGTGACCGATGCGACACCTTCCAAAGGAGAGTTCAAGGGTAGCTTGGACGTCGGCGTCACCACGTTCACTCCCGCCGGCCCGCTCACGTTCGACAAGACCTACTATTGGCGCGTGGACGAGGTCAATGATGCCGATCCGACCAGTCCGTGGAAAGGCGCCACCTGGAGCTTCAGGGTGGCCGATTATCTGTTCGTCAACAACAGCCAGAGGACACTTGGCTACGACAACTTCAACAGCCCGTTCTACACCGAGATGGCATACGACGTGCCGGCGGATTGGACGGTCAATGGAATTGAGGCCCTTTCGCTCGAATTCCAGGGCATCACGCCTCCTCCGGCCGCCAAGGGCAGCACCACGATCGACGGCCCCGGCGCCTACACCCTCACCGGCGCAGGCACGGACATCTGGGGCACCTCCGATCAGTTCCAGTTCGGCTACATGAAGCTCACCGGCGATGGCTCTATCGTGGCCAAAGTCGAGAGCGTCGAGAACAAGAACGTCTGGGCCAAGGGCGGCGTCATGATTCGCCAAAGCGCTGCTCCGGACTCGGCCTACGCTATGATGTGCGCGACCGGCGGCGGTGCAGGCACCGGCGGCGGCGTCAACTTCCAGTGGCGTGCTTCTGCAAGCGCCAGCGCCGCAGGCGGACCCAATGGTCCCGGCGTCGCCTGCCCGTACTGGGTGAAGCTGGATCGCGTGGGCAACGTGTTCACGGCCTTCTCGTCGCCTGATGGCGCCGCTTGGACACAACTGGGTGATCCGCAGACGATCGCGATGACCGAGACGGTCCTGATGGGCGTGTTCTACACGTCTCATGTCGACAACAAGACGTTCGGCACGGCCAAGTTCACCAACGTCGTTCCGACCGGCAATATTGATCCGGCGTCGGCCAACAACCTCGACATTGGCTATGGCAACTCGCCTCAGCCAGTCTACGTCGCGGTGGAAGACGCTGCCGGCAAAGCCGCTGTGGCGACCTATCCGGAATCCGGTGCCACGAACATCATCTCGTGGACAAGCTGGAAGATCAAGCTGAGCGATCTGGCGGCGGCTGGCGTGGATCTCAAGAACATGGCCAAGCTGTACGTTGGCGTGGGTGACAGCCTCAATCCGACACCGGATGGCGTGGGCAGGATTCTCGTCCGCAACGTCCGCGTGGTCAAGGCGGTAGCCTTGGGCTCGCCGATCAGCAGTGTTGTTCGTGCGGGTGGCACATCGGGCGACCGGTCCCCGTGCGGAGCCTTCAATGGTGCTACGGCGCCGCGAGGCACGCAGAGCGGCGGTCTGAGGGACGGGAACCTTTGCTTCTCGGATCGCGATTATCCGTGGGCCAAGACGCCGGCTGAGCTGGTCGGAGCAAGCTACGTCCGTATGTTCAACACCGACAAAGGCACCGATGCCGGCACCTATACGGTTACCCTGACGCGTGAGGCGAAGGTCATGATTACCCATGATGACCGTATCCAGCCCGCCCAGGCTGCCGTGGACAAGATCGTCGCAGCGTTCGCTGCGGCGGGAACGTTTGTGGACACCGGCGTGGACGTGTTCGTTCACGAGAATGCCACGACGGATCGTCCGCAGAGCGTCTTCGCGGCGGTACTGCCTGCCGGAACCTACGTCTTCGCGACTGAGAAGGGCGACATCAACGAGTATGTCATCGCTGCCCAGAACACCACTCCGGTGGACGTGACCAACTCGACCGACAACGTCCTTGGCCTGCCCAACAACTTCAACTGGCCGGCCGCGGAGTTCCCGCGCAACGTGATCGACAACGGCAGCGCGAAGTTCCTGCACTTCAGTGGCGCCACGATGGCCACCGGTTTCACGGTGCAGCCGTTCGTCGGCTCGTCGATTGTCACTGGCCTGACGTTCACCTCGGCCAATGACTCCGCCGAGCGTGACCCGGTGAAGTACGAGCTGTCCGGCTCGAATGACGGCCTCCAGGGCCCGTGGACGGCGATTGCTGCTGGCGATATCGTCGATTTCGCCGGTGCAACCGCTTGGGTCCGGGACACCAAGGGCACAACACCGATCACGTTCGAGAACACCGTTGCCTACAAGTTCTATCAAGTGATGTTCCCCGCCTGTCGCGGGCCGAATCAGAACAGTATGCAGATCCGCGAAGTCGAGCTGCTCGGCGTGCTCGGCCAGTAATTCTGAGGCGCTTGGCGATTTCTTCGCCTGGCTCTGAAGATTCTGGCGACCGCCCGCAGATTTCACTGCGGTGTCGTGTAAAGGTAACGCAGAGGGCTGTGAGGATCTCCTCACAGCCCTCTTCTTGCGCGCGGGCACGACGACGAAGTTCCGCCTGACGCAGCCGCTCATGAACCTCATGGCTGTTCTGCCACAATCCTGCCGTACACCCCGGGGTGGAAAGTACTTGCATTCGTTGCTCAGGGGAGGCAATAATACTCACCGGAAGTGCTACTGGCTTCGTCTGTCGGAACCCGATTGTCTCGGGGCGGACGGGCCTCTGGTGCCTAATGTCGTTTATGGGAGGACCATACGATGCGACGCATGATTTTAGCACTGTGTGTATTGTCCGTCCTGGCCTGGGCCGCCGGTAGCGTGCGGGCGCAGGGCCAGGGCAAGGGCAAAGAGCGGGCAGATCGTTCGGCGGAGCGCTCCGTCAACCCGAACAAGCTCGCGGAAACCGCCAAGCCTGATGCCAACGCGCCTGCCGGCAAGCAGAAGGCGCTCACGCCGCAGGACATCGAGAAGGGGGCCAAGGACAAGGCGAAGGGTCTCAAGGAGCGTGGGCAGGAGGATGGCCAGGTGCGCGGCAAGGCGGCGAAGGACCAGGTCGCAGGCAAGATTGCCGAGACCAAGGGCAAGGCGCGTGAGCAGCAGATGCGCGCCTTCGAGAAGCAGACTCAGCACGACGCGGCCAAGCATATGGAGCGTCAGGCCCGACTGGCGCGCCTTCGGGAACTGGCCGTGCAGAAGGGGGACGCCAAGATGATCGCCCGCGTCGATGAGTTGATCGCCAAGGAGAACAAGCTCCACGATCGCAAGCTCACGAAGATGCAGGGCCAGAAGCGTGCGGGCGAGATGTTGCCGCCAGTGGGTGCGCCGGCTCCGGCCGAGGCCAAGCCCGAGGCCCCCACGCCGCCGCCTGCCGCCGGGCAAGCGGTCCCGACCCCTGAGGCGGCCAAGCCCTCTGCCGAGAAACCGAATGAAGCCAAGCCGTAGCGGCGTGGCTTGCAGGGTCAGTCCATCACCTCAGACATGCAGGAGTTGAACTATGTCGAGAATGATCGTCACCATCTGCATGGCCGTCACGTTGTGCCTTCTTTTCGTGACCGGCTGCGCCAAGAAATCACAGCCACCGGAGCAGACGAAGACGGCCGCCGAATACAAGGCCGAGGCAGACAAGGAGATCAAGCAGGAAAACGCGGACCAGGAGCTGGACAAGCTCGAGAAGAGCATTGCGGAGGAAGCTGCGCAGGAGCCGAAGTAACGGCCGCCGCGAACTTCGCAATTACGTGCGCGCGGGAACCTTGACGCACGCGGAGCAACGAAACACCCGGGACAAGCGCCTCTGAGGACAGGCCAAGTCGGCCCCCTCTCCAGGGGCGTCTGTCCCGCTTCATTTCGTGCGTCGGCATCATGTCTGCGCCGAATAGGCAAGATTCCTGGAAAATACGTAGTTACCACAATTGACAGCTTCAGCGAGGAATGTATACTTGTCGCTATCGTGGGCCGGCCAATCGGTTGGGGCCGCGGCTCGGCCGCGGATGCCGGTTGCATCGGTGAAGTCGGTGAGCTGAGGTAGGCAGGGGGAAAGCCCCTGCGGCAAAGGATAACTGACATGACCGGGTTCAGGAACAGCAGGGGGTGACTACGACTGCAACACGGGGGGTGCGCGTGCTCAATGATCAACGCCGAAGAGCCATTCTGCCTTGAGTTCTCAGTGAGGAGTCGCGCGCTGCCTAAACAGCAAGACGAACACTGGTATCTCCGGCAAGCGTTCAGCCTTGCCTGACGACTTTGTCATGTGGCCCGCCCATGCCCGGAAAGGAGGTAGGCGTTGTAGCGGTTGACGGCGGGCTGTGATGGAAAGCAAGTGATCTGATTTCACACCAATCCCCGAAGGGGGACGAAGACACGATTTAGAAGGAGTCAACCATGAAAAAAGCAATGCTTCTAACGGCTGTAGCTGCGCTGCTGGTCACCCTTGTGGCGGTGCCAGTGGTCATGGCTGCGGCACAGAAGGTGAACCTGGTGCCGTGCCCCAGTAACTACCCAGGCCCCGGCCCCGAACCCAAGCCCTTTCCTCCCGGCGGGGGTTTTGTGGTGTTCAACAACTCGGCTGGCCCCAACAACCTGGTGATGACGGTTGCCCTAAAGGGCGTGTTGCCCAAGACCGCCTATGATATCTATCTCGGTGTTGATTCTTGGGGTACCCCGGGGAAGGTAGGTACCGTGAAGACCAACGGGCAGGGCAATGCCAACTTCCACCTGAACACAGCAGTTGCGTCTGGAACGCACACCCTGAACATTGACGTCGTCCTGAAGGATTCAGGATCCGACATATACGAACTCCCCGGCATCCACGACAGCCCCATGGGTGGCGTCACCATGACCTTTAAGTAGGCCGACGAGTCCGCGTCTCTTTAGCCAAGGGTAAGTAGGGAAGCGAGTCCACTGGGGCCCGCTTCCTTCGTTTCATACCGTGCGCTACAGGATGCGTCGGGCCAGGGGTAGTTGCCTCAGGAGGTTGGCGACGGCGAACGTGATTGGGATCGTGACAAGGGCTGCTACGGCGAACTTCAGCAGGGGGTACAAGGGCAGGTTTCTTACGGCCAGGGCAAACAGGATGATGACCGGCGCGTGGATGATGTAGACCGTGTAGCTGCTCGCAGCAGCCGCCCGAGCCACCGGCCCCTGCCGGTTGAGTCGCTCGCGGAACAGGACGACGAGCCCGACCATCATTGCCACCGCGAGCCACTGCTCCCACATGGCGTAGGCGAAGGCCTGCCAATGCCAGCCGCCGAGATACCGCCAGCTTTGCCCGTCCAGAGCGCCGCCGAGGACAAACAGCAGCGGCAGAGCGACCACAATCAGCAGACCCGCCAATACGAAACAGGAGACGGCCATGGTGATCGGCAGACGCTGCAGCCAGTCCCGCCGATAGGCGATCACGCCGATGATGAACATGGCGATATACTGGACAAAGAAGGCAAGCTGCAGATTCAGCGGCCCAAACGCCCAGTTGACCGGGAACCGGAGCCTCGCGGCGAAGCTCAGGATGCCCAGCAGAATGGCGAGCGACAGAATGCCCGTCATGCCTGGAAGACGGCCCGGGTCACTGTATGCCGCGGGGATTCGTTTATGAAGCAGCCGCCATGCCACATAGAGCACGCTGAAGATCAGCAGTACCTCGACGAACCACAAGGGTCCGCTGCCGATGTGAAAGCTCGTGTAGTACCACCGGAAGTATTCGCCCGGTGAGCCTCCAAGATCGATGACGCCAGCGCGGGCGAGCGAGCAGGCCAGAAGTGGCTGGATGAGAAACTCGAAGACCAGCAGGGGGATGCCAAGTCGCAGGAGGCGGTCTCGCAGAAACGGGCCGGGGCCTTTGCGGTCGCAGGATGCCACGGTGAAGTAGGCCGAGAGCAGAAAGAGCAGTCCCATGAAAAAGGACTGGGTGATCGCGTTATGGATCGTCAGCACGATGGCGGTCGGCATGCCAGCCCGGCCTTCCTTGTAGTACCAGGAGCCTTCTCCGCCGTAGGTGACCGCCAGATGCACGAGGATCACCATCATGATGAGCATCGTGCGGAGATTGTCGATGTAGAGCAGGCGGGGTTTCCCCATGATCAGCGTGCCACCTTCTTGAGAGGCCAGGACCGGACGCCGCAGCGACTCGCCCAGCTTTCGTACAGGGCCTTCAACTCCGTCACCTTTCTTGAATGTTCGGCCGCGAGATCGTTCAGTTCCGTGCGGTCCGCCTCCAGGTCATAAAGCTCCCAGGCTTTGCCGTGAGCGGCGACCAGTTTCCATTTGCCCTGCCGCACGGCGCGGTTGCCCTCGTGCTCCCAGAACAAGGCCTCATGACCCTGCCGTCGACCACCTTCGCAGACCGGCAGGAGACTCCTGCCTTGCAGCGGTGTCAGGTCCTGGCCTTTGAAGGTCTTGGGATAGCCTGCACCGGCCACGTCAACACACGTCGCCATGATATCGACGATGTGACCAACCTCGGGCGTGATCTTGCCGCCCGCGCGGCCCGCCCTCGTGACAGCCGCCGTTGTCGGCGAGGAACATCACCAGCGTGTTGTCCTCCTTGCCAAGCGCTTTGATCTTGTCGAGCACACGCCCGATGCCGCGATCCATCCGGTCGATCTGTGCCGCGTAGATCGACATCTTGAGGTCCATCATCTCCTTGTCCTTCTCCTCGGACCAGGGCTGATTCTCCCGGTCGCGCGGCGACATCTTCCACTTGTCGCTGACCGGGCCAGGCACCTCGGAGGTATTCATAGGTCCTCCGAGTCCCATGAGTCCTATTCGTCCGATTCGATGGCCTACAGGACCCGGCGGACACCCGGCACCTGGCGGATCAGGGCGGCCAGTGCGAAACACAGGGGGACCACGACGAGCGTGACGAGGGCGAATTTCAAGAGTGGGTACAGGTGGATGTCACGGACCAGCAGGGCAAAGACGACGAGCACCGGGGCGTGGATGACATATGCTGCGTAGGAGTTGTCCGACGCCGCACGGGCCAACCGGCCCTGACGGTTGAGCCGCTCGCGGAACAGCCCGATCAAGCCGACGGTCAGCAACACGCCCAATCCCTGCTCCCACAGGACCAGGGCCAGAGCCTGCCAGTGGAGCCCGCCTACATACCTGGAGACATCCCCCTTCGCCGCACCGCCGAGAAGCATCAGGACAGGCAAGAGGACAAATACGAATCCAGCGGCAAGGAGGAGCGCCGACCTGCCCATCGTTTTCGGCATCCGCGTCAGCCACTGGCGGCGAGAGGCCGCGACGCCCAGGATGAACATGACGATATACTGCGGGAAGAAGGGAAACTGAAAATTCAAGGGGCCGAAGGACCAGCCGATAGGCCATTGCAGCCGCACAAGAAATGTGATAATCCCCAGGAACACCGCCAACAGAGCCAGCGACAAAGCACTCGGGAGTTTCCCGTCGCTGTCCGTTGCCTGCGTTGGCGACCGGCCCGCCAACCGCCATGCCGCGTAAACAAGGCTGAAAAGGAGTAACGCTTCGACGAACCACAGCGGACCTTGGCCAATCTGGAACGAGGTGTAATACCAGCCGACCCAGTCCCGGAACGAGCCGGTATGGTTGACCACGCCGTGGCGACCGAGCCAGTAGACGATGAATGGGTACATGACGCGATCGTAGAGCAGCAGGGGGATACCCAATCGCACGAGGCGGTCGAGAAGGAACCGCCGGGGACCCTTGCGGTCGAACGACGCCGGCGTGAAGTAGCCGGAGAGCAGGAACAGGCAGCCCATGAAGAAGGACTGATTGATGATATTGTGGGTGGTCAGCACCATGCCGGTGATGGTGTCGGCCTGGACCTCCTTGTAGTACCAGCCGCCCTCACCGCCATAGGTGATGGATAGGTGGACCATCATGACCAGAACGATGACCACGGCACGCAGGTTGTCGATGAAGACCAGGCGCGACCTGGGCGACGAAGCATCAGTGGACATGGCTTATGCCTCCGTGACTCCAGCCGAACCTGCGCGGTCCGAATGAACCCAGGGGGTGCACGGGACTTAGGCCTTGCACATCTCGTCGAAGTACACCTGGGCGCTCACGACCGCGGCACGCATCATGTCCTCGGCCACCGCGGTGTCGCGGTGGGCCAGGGCCTTCAGGAGGTCGCGGGCCTTCAGTTCCTTGGCCGCCTTCTCGCAGGCCTCCCAACTCAGGACACTGCGGACCACGCGATTGATCGCTTGCTGGGCGTTGTCGTAGGCTCGCGGCTGCATGTCGTGACCCTTCCAGCGGTCGTATCCGGCCCCCTGGATCAGTCCTGCGATGGCGATGTTCATGCCGTTGACGCGGACGCCGTGATCGATGTCGTACTTGCCCGGGCCGCCTAAGATGATGCCGTCGTTGTAGCCCTGGCTGTTGAGGTGCATGTGGACGAGCATGCCGTTGTCCAGCTCCTCGACGGTGTCGTAGACGGCGTCGAGGCCGATCATCTCGGAGTGGCCGAACTCCTTGTTGACGCCCTTGTTCTGACGGGAGACGCCAAATTCCTCCTCAACCTTCCGCCAGAAGACGATGGCGCTGGCGACGGTGGGGATGAGCATAGCCGGGTGTCCCTCGTTCGGCTTGGGCTCGAACGCGATGCGAAGCTGGCCGCCTTTGCCCGCCTCGTATTTGCACAGGCCGGCGACGCTCTCCTTGAGGTTCTGGTACATCTGCCGGATGCCGATCGTCGCGACATCGTAGCCGAAGGAGCCGTTCCAGATGACGAAGGCCGGGGGCTTGTCCGGGTGCCAGGCTTTGCGCAGCGTGCCGTAGGCCAGATCGACTGTCCGGGTCCCGAGGTCCTCGGCGGCCCTTCGCTCCCGTCGGTCGAGCGAGGCAATGCCGCCGTAGGCGAAGTGGCTGTGCGCGCCGGGCGTGATCATCGCCAGGTAGAGCTTGTTGCTCACAAGAGCATCGGCCACGGCCGCCGCGTTCTTGTCATCGACCTCCGCGTCGTAGTGCATCTCGATGCCAAGCTGCACGTTTCTGGGCAGTCGCGGCCTGATCTTCTTGGCGACAAGTTGAATCATCTCCGGCGTGCCGAACCTGCCGCCCGCCCATTCCGGCCGAATATCGCCCGGCACAAACCCGCCCTTGCCCGCATTGAACGTCCACCGGCATATGCTATGTAAGGATTTCTTGGCCATCTCCGTAACTCCTTTTCTATGTTCGATTTGCGGCTTTGAGTCCTTTTCACCGTTCAATAGACCGACCCCGAAAGGCACGGCCAGCCCATGTTACGCCAGAATCGTTCGGGAGTAAACACTCGACCTGCAAAGAAGTTCGCGTCCGTTTCGGTCCCCTGGAAATTGGCTTTGTTTGCCACAACACGCGTGGGCGAATTGGCTTTATTTTTTTGCGCGACCCCCGTTTTCGGGCCAAGAACGCGGAAACTTGGCTCTCTTTTGCAGAATTGGCCCTCCGCCCGCGCTCGGACTCATCACCTATCCCTTATCACTTCCCATCGCCTGCCCGCTTGACCTGCCGGACCGGCTATGGTAAGATTACGAGTGCGCATACGGGAGAATCGCATGTTGAGAGTGCCGAAGACACACCGTTCACGGAAGACACCGGCGAAGCAGGCAGTTGCTCGCCAGCCAGGCGTGGCGACCGCAGCCGCAGGTGCCCCCAAGCTCTTGGACCAACTCCCCCAGGCATGGAAAATAGGGACTGCCCGTCGGCGATCCCCGAAGTTAACATCGCAGGTACTGAATATCATTACTGTCGCTGAAAGGAAACGATTATGGTGCTGACCAAGTATACTAGAGAAACACTTTCAGTGTTCACTATTCTTCTGGCGGCTTTTCTGGCTGGAGCGCGAGCAGGCGAAGAAGTGGAAGACCTGCTCTACAAAGGGCGGAAGGAGTTAACAAACAACAATCCAACCGCTGCTCTTGAGTACTTAATGAAAGCACTGAATAGATGTGTGCCGGGAAGCCCTGAGTACGACGGACGCTACGCACGATGCAACTTCTTTGTAGGCGAAGCTTATTTCCAAAGGTTCGAAGCGGAGAAGAATGCTTCGCATGCAAAGGCAGCTATCAAGTATTTCGAGACGGTAATAGATTCCGGCCAGAGGACGTCTGTGGACTATCCATCTGAAGCCAAAACGCGCATTCTTCAATTGAGACAGGCGCTGGCGCGAAGGGACACAGGTATTGTGGAAGGTCAAGAAATGGAGTATAGGGTTAGATCGCTTGTAAAAGGATTAATAATCTCTAAGAAATGGCAGATATACCTGGGCGACGAGAGGTTAGATAATCCTTTTGTTGACGTTTTCTCAATTTTGGACAAGTCAAATGAGATCGCAGAAGAGAAGCGGTCTGCCGTCTATATTGCATCATGGACAGCAGTCAGTGTCTGCAACTATATCGGTGTGAACATGTCATCCGAACAAGTAACGCCCCAATATGGTGATGATAATGTGTTGAACAGACTGGAGGCTTTTCGAAAGCCCGGATATCCGGAAGTTTTGTTAAGAAATGGTGAGAAGTGGAATGGTTACTGGGCAGTGGTAGAGTTTGATCTAATGAATGCTATGCCGGCCATTCCTGTCAACTTGTTTGAACGGTTTGGGGCTACCGTGAACATAGACTGGTCAGGGCAGAGGGTCACTGTCACTACGAAAGGTGCTTCTAAACCAACGCCGGAACGCCCTGAGACTATGGTTGTTGATACAACAAGAAAGCCATCTGGTACAACAACTGACTGGTTTAGAATAGAAAATGCTCTACGCTTGCCTTCACAAGGGGCTGGAGGTGACTGGATTATTGGCTTCCATGAGTTTCAGATGCCGGATAAGATTTATCCGGGTCAACTCATTCGAGGAAGAGTTGGCTTAAGGATAAAGGATAGTGCTCGACAATCCAGCGGTGCTGCTATTTATATCTCTTTGTTTGGCGATTGGACTCCTACTACTGAATTGGCTCGGATCTATAAAGGTTCAGTTGGAGAGCCCAGATTACTCTCAATACCCTTTAGCTTTACTGCTCCCTCTAAAGCAGGAACATATCATCTTCGGTGTCCTATGGTATTAGCTTTTGCGCCAGTAAAAAACTATTATGGTAGTAAACCTGTCGGGCAATATGACCCTGGAGTTGGACCTTATACCGAAGTGAACTTTGTTGTCGGTGAGGCCCAGCCAAATGAGACAACTACCACACAAAAACCATCAGATGAATGTACCTGCACCCGCGACAGTTCAGGAACCTGGCATTGCACTTACAAATATCGAGAACTCCGGGGAAAAGGTGGCATCTTTATTTCTCATGATATGTCCAAATGCCATTGGGGATACGCCGGCGTAATACCAACTCCTAATTCTGTGGCAGATCACTATTACCTAATGTTTGTTCGCTTTGCATGTGACCGCACGGGAGAAGTCACTATAGACATGTTGGATGTGAAAGAACAAATTACGGGTCTGGGGCCGGTGGGTTCTGTTCACCTCATCTATCCTGGTTCAGATGACGGAAGCGGCCCCTATAAGTACAGAGAAAAAGCCATGCAGAATCCACACTTCCGCTTCTTTACGATTGAAGATGGCCTATCGTTCAGCCACCAATTTGGTCCTTTCAATTGCACATTTTTTGTAGAAAAAGCTGACATACAGACTTGGAGAAACTCGAGTGATATCCCGTTTCCTAATAGATCTTACGACAACTCACCCGACCTAATAATCCAAATCTCCATCAAGAAACAATGACTTGGGAGGGAACAAAAATGAATTGCTGTAGAACAAAGCAAAAGAGAATTAACCATGGCTCTTTAGGAGTGTCATTGCCCATCATTAGCCTGAGTATATCAATGTTGCTGGTCTTTTGCTCAGTTGCCACAGTGACTTCTGCTGAAGAGCAAGAAAAGGAAAAGGAACTTCTGCGCTATGCTGGGAGAATCTGTCTGCAGACTGGTAACAACCTTCTTAATGTATTGAGCGATCGTCAGCGGGATGCACTTTTTTCTCCACTGTTTTCAATTCCTTCCAGAGGGATTAGAGTAGAAAGCTTACCAGTATTTGTTGTCGAACCAATCGAAAACCCAAGAGACTGGAATGCCTACGCTCAACTCACTAATCAGGGAAGCCTCTGTACCGTCCTCACAAATGAAATGGTCAAATCTCTATATCAGTTTGCAAAGATTCAAGTATTACAACCGCCAGAAAGGCATAATGAATTAGCAGACGCACTTGCCTCACATATCGCAAAAGGAGAAGACTTGGGTCAGCTTTCTGTTGGTCTAACACCGGCTTCAAAAGAGGCTGTTGATAGAGCATGTGGCTATTTGGCCTCTGGCCTTGTAGCACATGAGTTTGCACACCTTTATCTTGGGCATATAGAAAGCGCTTTGACAGAAGAGGGTTTTTCTGCAACTTCAAGTAAAGAAGAGATAAACGCTAAACTCAAAAAGTTGGCACACAGAGAAAAAGAGATGGAGGCCGACTTGGCAGCCCTTGACAATGCCATTAGAGTGCATCCAAATATGGTGGTGGGGATGCTTTATACCTATGACTTTATGACCCGAGTCGAGGAAAAGATGGGGGCAAGTGACTTGCCGGAAGTGCTTCTTGACCACCCACATGCGAAAACCCGCGTAGGTTATTTACTGAACCGTCTTGAGACTGTCCACCGCATGAATGTAGCAGCCGTGTTCCCCAGTTGGTTTCTTACAAAATATGAATATCAGCCAGGCCAACGTGGGTAGGCATTGCTTCGGTGAACTCC
>Ga0315274_10008672_pt1 | contig 14735 bp, 13 predicted proteins | sample YL17G02_20_MG_FD_203700 | JGI IMG/M metagenome (GOLD analysis project Ga0315274, IMG submission 203700) | Sediment microbial communities from Yellowstone Lake, YNP, Wyoming, USA - YL17G02_20 | ecosystem: Environmental > Aquatic > Freshwater > Lake > Sediment | place: USA: Wyoming | collected... | reverse complement strand
CGAAGATGCAGATGTCATCCCGGAAGCAGATATGTGCCGCGTGCAAGTCGCCGTGGCAATCCCTTATCCTGCCCTCGTTCACCCTCCCGGCAAACAGCGCGGCGTTCCCCTTCATGAACGAATACGCATAGCCCTCTATGTTCTGAAACCGTTGAGGCGAGATGGTGCGCTTGACATAACTCCTGACCTGGTCGAAGTTCTCCTGGACATTCCTGTTCACCATCTCAAGGGCACCGATCGTAGCCAGTTGCTCGCCTATCGCCGCTTTCAGGTGAAAGGCGGCCAGCCTTGCAGCGATCCTCTCCACCATCTCAGGTGTCACCGCACTCTTCTTGAGCAGGATGTCCATCATCAACTCGGTAGGGAGGGCGCGCATCTTGACGGCGCATTCGACCTCTTTGCCCCGACCCTCCACGAAGAAGCGATGCCCGTCCTGCGTGATGGCCACGACCCCAAGATAGGTATCCGAGCAAAGACGGCTGTTGAGTGCGACTTCCTGCTGGCAGTAGTAGCGCCGCTTGTCCAGTGTTGTGAAGTCGAGGAAGCCGAAGTCTACTGGCTTCTTCACCTTGTAGACGTAGTCGCCGGCCAGAAAGATAACGGATATCTGCGTCTGCACCAGCTTGACTGCCGGGGGATTATGAGGATAAGCCTTCGGGGTAGAGAGCGCCCGCAAGAGCGCCGACAACTCTGGCATCCTAGCCCAACCCTCTCCAAAGCTGAGATCGTTAGCCCTCTCTACGCGCTCTTCGCCGCTGACTTCAGCGCCTTCCTCTTGTCTTCCATCTTCTTCGCCTTGCGGCGGTGCTTGAGTTCTGCCGTTCGTTTTCTTTTGTTCATATTCCTTCCCTGTCTTCTGTCACTGCCGAATCCCCTGTGATGCTCTAGTCGTGCCTGCCCACTATCCCAACCGCTGCGATCGCCTGTGGCCCACCCAGATTGTGTGCGAACCCGGTCCTAGCGTCCTTGACCTGGTAGCCCTCCGCTCTTCCCAGAACCTGCTTCGTGAGTTCCGCTATCATTCTCACGCCGGTGGCGCCAACGGGGTGTCCGAAGCATTTGAGCCCGCCATCCGGATTTATCGGGATCTCGCCGTCTATAGCCGTGACTCCCGCTTTGATCAACTCAGCCGCTTCGCCCGGCCTGCACAGCTTCATGTCCTGGTAAGTCATCAGTTCCGTAATCGTGAAGCAGTCATGGACCGTTCCGAAATCCAACTCCTTGCGCGGATCAGTGATCCCTGCTTCTTTGTACGCTTCCTCGGCCGCCCTCACGGTGGCAGGGAAGGTGAGTCCCGTCCAGCCGGGCTTGAAGAACGGCCACTGAGTCTCCACCGCAAGAGCCATGGCCTTTATCGTGGCATAGTTGTCCCCGACCAGCGTCCTTGCGATCTCAGGCCTGGTGAGCACAACGGCAGCCGCCCCCTCCGACAGAGCACAGCAATCGAAAAGGGTGAGAGGATAGGATATCATGGGCGCGTTCATCGCCGTCTCAACAGTGATCTCCCTTCGGAAATGCGCCTTGGGATGCTTCGCTCCGTTTCGATGGTTCTTGACCGCCACCCTTGCCAGGTCTTCTCGGGTCCACCCCCATTCCTTGAATGCTCTGATCGCACACGGTGCGAAATATGCGGGCGCCGACTGCCACGTCAACGAAGGATGCCAGTACAGAATGTCCTGCGAAAGCCCCCTGCCCCCCTGATCCAGAACCTTCTCCACGCCGCAAGCTACGACTATGTCGTATCTGCGAGAGGCCACGGCATACGCAGCGTTTCTAACTGCGTCCATGCCGGAGGCGCACTGATTCTCAACTCTCGTGACTGGCTTTCCATAGAACCTGAGGGGCTCGGCGGCTGCCCACCCCGACATGCCAGACCAGTCGTAGAGAGTGGAAACCCACATTGCATCCGTGTCCTTCTTGAGGTCAATGTTCGCCTCTTTGCAGGCTTCGTAGACAGCATCAACGATCAAATCGCCGGCATCCTCTTCCCAGTGTTCCCCGAACTTCGTAACGCCCGTCCCTATTATGGCTACCTTGTCTTTTATGCTCTCCCGCATTGTCAGCCTCCGAGCTCAGTTCGATGCCCTCACAGGCCTCGCCCTCCAGCCGTAGAAAAGGAAGTCGCTCTTCTGATGCAGCAATCTGAAGGTCAGTTCCACCGGCGTGTCAACGTTCACGGCATCGATATCGTGGTCGGTCATCTCCAGCCATATGCGGCACCCGTCTTCGAGCTCCACCAGCACCCGCGTGGTCGCACTGACCCCATCCGCAGGAAGATTCCCGGGCCCGAGCAGCGAATCATGCGTGAAGGTGAACACCTTGCCCTTCCTGGACAGCTTCACTCTGTCATGATTGTCTCTGACCCCGCAGACTGCACAGACCTTGCTGACCGGGTACTGGAGGGCACCGCAGCTCTTGCACTTCATGCCATAGAGGGGCAAGAGCCAGCTCTCGTCTCTCCAGTATCTGACTACCGAACTCCTCTCCCATTCTGGCCAGCCCACCGCGATCTCCCTCTTGAAGGTGAGGAAGCGACCATAAGATGGAAGCGTCTTCCTGGATGCTATGTACCTGGTGCCTCTATGCTTGGCCTTGGCGGACTCCAACTTGTCCGTTGTCCTCACCAGGATTGCGTCGCTGCCCTCACCGTAGCTGGCGCAGACAATCCTTTCGTTAGCCTTCGATTGCTCGAGAGCAGCAACAAGAAGCAGCAGGCAGTGCGCCGTGCCGGTCACCCCTATGCTTTTGAACAACAGGTCCTGCATCTGTGTCTTGCCATCAGCTTTGAGCGGTCCTGCCAGGCCAGCGTGGCTGCGCGCCTCAGGGGCATAGAGCGCAAACTTGGAGATGTCCTTCGCTTGAAGGCTCTGCTTCTTCATCAGGTTGCCTACAGCCTGCGGGATGTCCTTCAGAACGCCATACCTGGTGTCAAGCCTGACATCAAACACTTTGGGGTGCGAATCCCGTTCCCTCCTCCAGGGGCCCGGCAGGGCGTCTACTACCGTGGCAAAGTCCTCGATCTCCGCGATCGAAGCTTCTTTCGCTCCTATCAACAGTGCCGCCGCTCCGTCGCCGTATGTCTGCTCGAAATCCGACCTCGGCTCCGCTCTCCGCGCGTCGGCTGCAATCACCAGAACGCGTTTCATGCTGCCGGCCTGCACAGCGTCAACAGCAGCTTTCACCGCCAGCGTCCCCGCTCTCAGTGAACCCGCGAAGTCAGAGGTGTATGCGTCCTTCCTGAGGTCCAGGGCGGAGGCCATGAGCGCAGCCGCTTGCTTCTCTCTGAATGGAGAGGAGACAGTGGCGAAGTACAGTCCGTCCACCTCCCTAGGGTCGACACCGGCCAGACAATCCAGGCCCGCCTCCACGCCCATCGTGAGGCTATCTTCATCCCACGCGGCAACCGCTCTCTCTCCACCCATCGATGCCGTCCCGATGGACCTGGCAATCTCGTCTCTACTGATTCTCCACGCCGGAATATAGGCACCATACGCTAGAATGCCCGGCACCTTTGCCTCCTTAACGAGAGTTCAGACCCCTTCCCACCTGCAACTGGCAACTACAATACAGAGAGCCGGGGACATTGGCGCTGACCGCGCCCGCCCGGCAGACTCGCCCCGACGCGACAGACTTAAGGTACTGGGACACGGCACCGGGCTTCTCGCGTCGGGCCATTGCCACAGTGCAGACCACGCGGCCCAGCCACCACCCACACACGAACCCCAAACCCCAAAGGCCGAACGCCATCTACCGGGCCTTGAAAGCCAGGTAGCACTTCTTGCCCTCTCCCTGGTCGAGAAACTCCACGGTTAGAGGGCTCCCCACCTTGATGTTCTCCGGCTTCCTGGCGTCAATGCCCCGTATTCGCCCGCTGATTTTCGGCCCCTCATCCAGTTGCACGATCCCGACCAGATAGGGGTTATTGCGGTCATAGCCTTCCGCGATGGTGCACGTTGGGCCGACTGATATGGCCGTGAAGGCTGCCAGCTTGCCCGTGCCCTTCATCTCAACCCATTCCATCTCATTTCCATGGCACTTCACGCATATGGGGTGCGGTGGCAAGTACAACGCCCCGCACTTCCTGCATCTCGAAGCCATGAGCTTCTTCTCTTTGAGGAACTGGTTGAAGGAGGCGCTGCTAGCTTCTCTCTGCTCAGTCAATGATTACCTCCTCTGATAGATATGGACCACGCACGTGCCACCCGTGGCGCCGACGTTATGGGTCAGAGCCAGGCGAATTTCCTTTCCCGGAACCTGCCTCGGCCCAGCTTCGCCCCTCATCTGATGCCAGATTTCCACCACCTGCGCCACCCCCGAAGCCCCTACGGGATGACCCTTGGACTTCAACCCACCAGACGTGTTGATAGGTTTCGTCCCCGTGCGAGCAGTAAGCCCCTTCTCAGTCGCTTTGTATCCCTCGCCGGGCTTGAAGAAGCCCAAATCCTCAATAGCCAGCAATTCGGCGATAGTGAAGCAATCGTGCACCTCGGCGATTTGGATGTCCTCTGGCCCCACTCCCGCCATGTCGTATGCCTGCTGGGCAGCCACTCGGGCTGCCAAGATGTAGGTCAAGTCCTCACGTTCGTGCAACGCGTGATCGCTGCCCTGGCCCGTGCCAACAATATAAATCGGGTTGTTGGAGAACTTCCTGGCAAGGTCTTCCGCAACGAGCAGAATGCAGGCGGCCCCATCGGTTATCGGCGAGCAATCGAATAACCTCATCGGCCAGGCAACTATGGGGTTAGCCTTGGGGTCTTTGAGGAAATCAAGTTCCTCACGCCAGGCGGGGACCGGTTCCCCCTTCTGCTTAGCCTTCTCGATTCGGGCGTTCATAAGGTCCTTGATGGACTTGTTGAACTGCGCCTTTGGATTCAAGGCACCGTTGTTGTGGTTCTTGATGCCAACCTTCATGAAGTGCTCCGGCGTAGCGCCGTACTTCGCCATGTACGCGGTGGCTATGGCAGCGTAGAGCCCGGGGAAGGTGAAGCCACAGGAGGCCTCATACTCGGCGTCGCTGGCCGCGGCCAGCGTGTCGGTCACCCTTTCCGTGGGCAGTGCAGACATCTTCTCGGTGCCACCGACCAGTACGACATCATACAGGCCCGAAGCAATACCGAGGATGCCCTCCCGTATGGCCACGCCACCGCTGGCGCATGCGTCCTCAACCCGCGTCGCCGGCTTGGGAACCAGACCGACCCAATCAGCCATAATCGGGGCGACATGTCCCTGGCCTTCGAACAGGTCGCTGGAGAAATTGCCCACGTAGACAGCCTCGATATCCTTGGTATCCACACCCTTGTCCACCGATTTGACCATTGACTGGAACGCCTCTGCGAAGAGGTCGCGGCTGGTCTTGTCTGCGAAAGCGCCGAACTTGGACATCCCGGCGCCCACCAAAGCCACACCCCTTCCGAGTTTCCTTGTCGTGCGGCTCATCGTCCCTCCTTCAAGATGCTCATGGGTTGGACCACCCAACGGCATGCGCGTCAGTTTAGCGCCTAGTCTGTCTTCCTGAACCTTGCTGAGACCGCCGCAGTCATCGCCAGTGCCCTGGCCGCCCCCTCAACGGACATCCTGCCGAGACCGCACGACGGCGTAATCAGGCACCTCGAACGCAGTGCATCGTAGGGAATGCCTTTCCTCGCCAGCATCCGCATGGTCCCATCGAGTCGGTCAACTAGGCTGGCCTCGGTCTCTCCGGCCAGAATCTGCTCATCGTTGGGCACAATGCCCCAGGCGATGGCCCCTCCCCGATCGAGAAAACGTGTTACCTCCGCAGGGTACAGGCTCAGCGTCTCCCCGTGGTTGTAGGCATCGAAGCTAAGGATATCCAGCGGTGTCGAAAGCAGAACCGACCAGTCCGTGTTCCCACAGCAGTGTACCGCCTTGAGGCCCTTGATACCTGTGAGCACCTGTCCGACCAGCGTCACCACTTGCTCGCGAGGGAACGAAACGAACGCCGAGCCGAGGGAGGACAAGTAGGGCTCATCCACCGACATGATAGTGTTCGGCGCGAAGGCGCGAAGTACCTCCTCCTGCCAGGCGGCCGCGAGCTTAAGGTGCCTCGCGAGGGCGTCGGCAACCACGTCGTTGTACAGCACCGGCCTGCGGTTTCTGTCTGTCACCTGAAGCCCCCAGCTTATCGGGCCGGTCACCTTGCCCTTCACGGCCAGCGGCCTGTCCGCCCCCTTCCGGAGCCTTGCTACGAAAGCGTCGAAACCGCTCCCCCGGTCCCGCTCCAGACCGTAAGCTTCCAGGCGGCAATCCAGGTCATCACGGTACAGCCCCTCAAGGTCTTCGCTTAGCTCCCGAGTGACGTCCTGCGAGAGGTCCAGGTCCACGTGCAGGCTGCCGTTGGCTTCTTTGAGAAACCGCCGCAAGAAAGAAGGGCGGAACAGAGCGTACATGTTCTCTGCGAAGGACCTCTTAGGCAACTGGGGCCAGACGGGGATCTCGGGGAGGCTGGCGAATACCACCGAGCAAGCTTCCTGGGGGTCAACCTGCGGCATGCTGCCTATCGCGGTGGGCAGTCCGTTCAGCTCGAAACTTCCCTTGCTCATTCGAGGTATTTCCCAATTAGCAGAGCCAATTCCTCCTTCTTCTCGGGCGGAATCAATTCTCTGGACGTAATGATAGCATCTTTGAGAGCAGCGACGCAACCGCATTGCCTTCGTTTGGGCAGTCGGACGCTGGTTCTCTTGATTATATCCTTCGCCGCCTCCACACTGCGTCTGAGATTCGAGATGACCATGTCGATGGTCACCGATTCATGCACTTCGTGCCAGCAGTCGTAGTCGGTCACGCAGGCGATAGTGGCATAGCATATCTCGGCTTCCCTGGCCAACTTGGCCTCGGGGACGGCAGTCATGCCAACGATGCTCGCTCCCCACGAGCGGTACAGGTTTGACTCCGCTCTGGTCGAGAAGAAGGGCCCCTCCATCGCCAGATAGGTGCCGTTCGGGTGCACCCTGGGGACACTGGTGCCCGCCTCATAGTATGCGGCCTGGTAAAGAAGCCGGCTCAGCACAGGGCAGAAGGGCTCGGCGAAGGTGCAGTGCACCACGATTCCTTCACCGAAGAAGGTACTGGGCCTGCACTTTGTGCGGTCGATAATCTGGTCAGGTATGACGATATCCAGGGGCTGGATCTCTTCCTTGAGACTGCCGACCGCGCACACGGCGATTATCCACTCAACCCCCAGCGACTTAAGAGCCCAGATGTTCGCCCGCGCCGGCAGTTCAGAGGGCAGGATGCGATGCCCCCGGCCGTGCCTGGGCAGGAACGCGATTCTGGTCTTGCCCAGCGTCCCGAGCACGATGGCGTCGCTGGGGTCACCGAAAGGCGTCTTGACCCTCACCTCCCTCACATCGGTGAGCCCCTCGATCTCGTAGAGCCCACTCCCGCCAATTACGGCAAGCTTGGCTTCCGGCATTGTTGCCTCCTATCCATTGCTCAGCCCCCCAGGACCGGTTCGCTCACGGCGAGCGAACCGGCGCGCCCGCCTGTAGCGTCGCGACTCCCGTCAGGCCGAAACGGCGTCAGGCCCGCGACCATTCATTTCGGAACCACCCCCTGGATGAGTCCGTAGTTCTCTATTCCTTCCCAGCCCTTTGCTTCTGCTCGCAGGGCATCAGTCTCTGACGTCTTCGTTGGTGGTCTGCCCCTCGTAAGCTCCACCTTACCGGTAGCGCTTTTCTCTTTCTACCATTAGTCAACATATGACGCATTTGTTTCTGGAGCGGTCTTTGCGCTCTTTCCCACGATATCCCCAGTTCTAGCTTCCGCAGCATTCGTGCAGGGATCCGTAGCGTCGTGACTCCTGTCACGACGTCGCACTTCGCTCGATCAGTTCGCACCACTCGTATTGCTGCCCCTCCAATGCGAGTCCCTTCCTCGCAGGGTTACCCATGATGTAGTCGGCAACATCCCCCACGTCCTCATCCTTCCTAATGATATGCTCGTAGAAACCCCTTTGCCAGAGCATGATCTTCGTCGCCACAGGAGTGGCGACGCTACGAGTGGTAGCGCTCGAAAATGACTTGAATCGTCGCACGAAATCCCTTAGGTTCCTGGGGCTCTCCCCAGCTTGAACCAAGACATGCAGATGGTCCGGCATAAGGCAATATGCAAGTAGATCATATCCGTGCAGCCTCGACGCGGTCTTCAGAATGCCTATTACCCGCCGATTGAGCGACTGCTCCGTGAATATGTCCCGGCTTCGATGAGAGCCGACGACTATGTGATAGGCAACACCCGGCGAGGCATAGTCGAAGTCCCTCAGACGGAGGGCCCGGGACCTCCCCCACGTCGCATAAGGCAAGTTGCGGGCCAGACCTTCGTCTGTCTTCCCGACCTTTGAATCCGGCCCATCACGAGAAGAGATGCTACGCACAGACCTCCATAGCCCTCAACCTCTCCACGTAGGGTTCTCTGATCACGCCCTTCTCGGTGATTATCGCCGTCACGTAGTTGTGAGGCGTGACGTCGAAGGCCGGGTTCGCCGCCTTAACCCCCTTCGGGGCGATCCTGATTCCCTGAATGTGAGTGACCTCCTCAGGGCTTCGCTCCTCTATGGGGATGTCCGCCCCTGATGACAACGTGAAATCGATCGTGCTTACGGGCGCGGCTACGTAGAAGGGGATCGCGTTCTCCATCGCCAGCACTGCCAGCGAGTAGGTACCGATCTTGTTGGCGACATCGCCGTTGGCGGCTATCCTGTCAGCCCCAACCACAACGCAGTCTATGTCCCCCTTCTTCATGAAATGCCCGGCCATGCTATCCGTGATCAACGTGACCGGTATGTTTTCCCTTAGCAGCTCCCACGTCGTAAGCCTGGCCCCCTGCAGCAGGGGACGGGTCTCGGTGGCGTACACTTTCACGCGCTTCCCCTGCTCCTTCGCCATCTTGATTACGCCCAGGGCCGTGCCATAGGCTGCGGTGGCCAGCGAGCCGGCGTTGCAGTGGGTCAGCACAGTGAACCCACCCTGAATCAGCTCAGCTCCTAACTTGCTCAGGCGCCGGTTGGCCTCGTCGTTCTCCGCCTCTATCCGCCGTGCCTCTGCCAGCACGTTCTCCTTGGTCCGCGCTACCGTCTTGCCGCCTTCGGCGACCTTGTTCATTCTCTCCAGAGCCCAGAACAGGTTGACGGCGGTAGGACGGGAGGCGGCCAACGTCTTGGTCACGGGGCGCAGTCCTGCCAGGAACTTCTCCATGCTCCGCGCGCTGATGCCCCGCGCGCCCAGGGCCAGGCCGTAGGCCGCGGCGACCCCAATGTCAGGTGCTCCCCGGATGCGCAGCGTCCTTATGGCTTCGGCTACCTCAGTGTAGTCGAGCAGGTCGAGAAAGACCTCTTCGTGGGGCAGGCGCGTCTGATCGATGATTCGTATCCTGTCCCCGAGCCACTCGATGATCTTGAGGTCCTTCACTTACCTCGCCACGCCCCCAGTAAGATTGATCAGGTTGCCTTGCCGGTCTCTAAGCAAGAAGAGCCCCCCTTCTTCCAGAACGCCTAGAACGTCGTCAACCTTCACATGCTCCACGATGACTGAGAGCAGGCCGTCGGGCTTCAGGACTCTGTGCAGCTCTTTCGCCAGCGCTCTCTTGTCCTTCACCATGTGAATCATGTCATATGCCAGGACAACATCAACGCTCCGGTCAGGCAGGGCGGCATCCATACCTGCAAGGATCGTCGTGATATTGGTCAGGCCCTCCTTTAGGGCCCTGGCCTCAACCGACCGCAACGCCAGATGGTGAACATCGAGAGCGTACACCCTGCCTTTGTCACCGACCATCTTCGCGGCCGGGATGGTGTAGTAGCCGGGCCCGCAGCCAAAGTCCAGGACAGTCTGCCCTTCCCGTATGCCGGCTTGCCGCAGAGGCTTCCTGAAGTCCAGGAACCGGCTACGCAGTGCAAGGAAAAACGACATGGCCCTGAACCCGAAGTCTGACATTGGCTTGGCTCGTTCAATGCTCATTCGTCCAACACCTCGCATCATCTGAGCAGCTTGAAGGCCGCTACATCCACCAGGCCCTTGTCACTAAGCCTCAGTTCAGGTATGACCGGCAGAGCAAGAAACGAAAGCGTGGCGAAGGGAGAGGGGAGAACGCAGCCGAGGTTGATGGCGACCCTCTGGAGTTCCTCCAGCCTTGCCACCACTGCCTCAAGCGGCTCCTCGGATAGCAGGCCGGCGACAGGCAAAGCCAGAGAGGCCTGAACCTGGCCCCCAGCGACCGCCACCAATCCGCCCTGAAGCCTCTCGATCTCCTTGACCGCGGCGAAGATGTCGTGATCGTTGGTTCCGACGACGACAACGTTGTGGGAATCATGGGCTATCGACGAGCCGAGCGCGCCCTTCTTGAGCCCGAAGCCCTTGACCAGACCCAGCCCGATGTTGCCGCTGGCCGTGTGCCTCTCCACAACCACCAGCTTGAGGATATCCCGCTCCGTATCGGCCACCACGCAGCCTCCCTCCACCTTGGGCTCAGCTTGAAGCTTCCTGGTGACTATCTGCCCTGGCACTATCTCGATTATGGGCAGCGCCTTCATCGCCGGCGGCATCTTCAGCACCTCAATGCCGAAGGGCTTGATGTGGACGCTCCGGCTGATCTCAGGTTCCGTGCGCTGCGCGGCGCGAAACAGCGCCTTGCCTCCCTCAGCGACGAGCTTGCCGCGGTGGAAGACCATGTCTGCGCTCAGCTTCAGCAGGTCGTCGATTACGACGAAATCGGCCACGTATCCAGGGGCTACTGCTCCCACCAGCTCCAGCCCGAAGTACTCGGCGGTATTGATGGTCGCCATCTGAATCGCGCGTATGGGGTCGAGGCCCCTGCCTATGGCCTTCCTCACAACGGCATCCACGTCGCCCTCTCTGAGGAGGTCAGCGCAGGTGCGGTCATCGACCACGAAGAGACATCTCTTGTATGTCCTGTCGTCAACCAGGGGCAGCAGTTCATCCAGATTCCTCTCCGACGAACCCTCTCTAATCATGAGGTGCATCCCCCGCCTCAGCTTCTCCCTCCCCTCCTCCAGCCTGGTGCACTCATGATCAGAGCCGATCCCTGCGGCTATGTAGGCGTTCAACTCCTTCCCGCCGAGCCCCGGCGCATGGCCGTCGATCGGCCTGCCCCTAGCGTTCCTGATCTTGCTCATGACCTGGCTATCCCCGTGTAAGACCCCCGGGAAATTCATCACTTCGCCCAGGCCAATGACATTCCTCCATCGCAGAGCGATCCGCAGTTCCTCGGGCCCAAGCTCGGCACCAGATGTCTCCAGGTCAGTGGCCGGCACACACGATGGAGCCATGAAATAGAAGTCCAGAGGAAGAGTCCTGGTCGACTCCATCAGGTACCTGATTCCTTTCAGCCCCGCAACGTTGGCGATCTCGTGCAGGTCAGTGACGACGGCGGAGACCCCCCGGGGAACAACCGCCCTGGCGTATTCGGCGGGGTGAAGCATAGAGCTCTCGACGTGAACATGCCCGTCGATCAAGCCGGGAGCGAGATACCGACCTCGCAGGTCAACGGTGCGCCCAGCATCGCGATAGTCCCCGATTCCGGCTACATGTCCCTGGTAGACTGCGACACTGCCATCCTCGATCTCCCCTGAAAGCGTGTTCACTATCCTGGCGTTTGCCAGGACCAGATCGGCCGGTCTGTCCCCTTTGGCCGCTGCAATCAGCCCTTCCAGGTCCATCACTGCTCCTCCACTGTGTATATATCTGGAAGGTAGCGGAACTCTTCATTGAAGTCGATGCCGCAGCCCACAATGAACTTGTTGGGGACCGTGAAACCCAGGTAGTCGATGGGGACGTCCACCACGCGCCGCGACGGCTTGTCCAGCAGGGCGCAGAGCTTCACGGACGCGGGCTTCCGCCGCTGGAGGTAGTCGAGCAGGAAATGCAGGGTGAGCCCGGTGTCGACGATATCCTCCACGACCAGCAGATGCCTGTCCTTCAAAGGCGTCTTGATGCCTTGAACCAGCTTAACTTTGCCCGAGGTCTCCGTGCCTGCGCCATAGCTGGACAGCCTGACGAACTCCACCTCCACCGGTATGTTCAGCTTGCGCATGAGGTCAGACATGAAAACGAAACTGCCCTTGAGAGCGCCGATAAGCAGCGGGTCCTTGTCGGCGTAGTCACGCCTGATATCGGCGGCCAGCTCGCCGACCCTCTTGTCGATCTGCTCCTTGCTGATGAGAACCTCGAGCTTGGTCACGAGACTCTCTCCTATCTAGGCTTGCCCACGGCCACGAGGTACAGGAGGCTCTCGTCTTTCCCATCCAGGCCGAGCACACGGTTGAAATCATCGTCGTAGAAAGCGCCGATGGCGCAAGCGCCCAGCCCCATAGATGTGGCTGCCAGACAAGCGTTCTGGGCGATGTGTCCTGCCTCGAACAAAATGTAGCGATGGGCCCGCTCACCGTATCGCTGCTGTGTGCGGCGGAAGACAGCCGAGAGGGCCAATACGACGTTGGCCTGCTTGAGCATCCTTTCTCCGAGAGCAGCCCGAGACATCTCCTGACGGAAGTCGCCCTCCCGCAGCAGTTCCAGTTCGTGCGATTCGACGAGGTAGCGATAGATGCCCCCGGTCAGAGCGGCTACGTTGTTCACCACAATGTAGACTTCGATAGGGTAGGTCGCACCGGCCGAGGGAGCGGCCCGGAATCGACCTCGCTCGTCGGTAATGCCTGCAGAATAGAGGAGAAGGCGCGAGAGCTCGCTCAGGGACATAGGGATGTTTGAGAAGTCGCGCTCCGATCTTCTCCTCGCAATGGCCTCTTCCACCGTGAGCCCCTGCGAAGCCAGTTCCCGCGTCAACCGCACTCTAGCCATTACCGACAGATTATACCGTCGAGGCCTGCAGGCTGGCAAGGATGCCAACCGTGCCATGCGTCCAGTCCGACAGGCAATTCGGGGCTTGGAGAGCTGTTCCAGAAGTGCGCCCATGCCGCCGGTGGAGCACTGGCTGGCAGCACGATACGGCGACTCAAGACCACCGGTTTCCCAAAACGGTGACTTTTGCCTTAGAATACTATTGAAAATATTGTGGAAAGTGTTACAATCCGCAAGGCTAGCAACTGAGACGTCCACCCGAGGTAAACATGGTATTCTACGAGTTGAGTGAGAAGGCAAAGCTCAGGCGGCACCGCACCAACGAGGCCATAGCACTCGCGATGCAGGGCCGCTGGGAAGAAGCCGTCGCCGTCAACAAGAGCATAATAGATGTCTTCCCTGACGATGCAGACGCCTACAACCGGTTGGGGAAGGCCCTGACCCAACTGGGAAGATACGCGGAAGCTAGAGAAGCCTATGGCCGCGCAGTCGAGATCGAGCCCAGCAACAGCATCGCGCGAAAGAACCTGGATCGTCTGCTTCACCTGAAGCAGGACAAGCAAACCCCAAAGAACGGGAGGCAGGTCAGTTCCCATCTGTTCATCGAAGAGACGGGCAAGGCGGGCATGGCCGACCTGCACAACCTCGCGCGATCACACGTGTTGGCGTCAATAGCCGCCGGAGACCCGGTCGAGCTCAAACCCAGGGGGCAGAGCCTCGCCGTGCTGAGGACGGACGGGGAATACATCGGAGAGGTCGAGCCAAGGCTTGGACTGCGCCTCATCAAGCTGATGCAGGGCGGCAACAAGTACGCGGCGGCCGTTGCCAGCATCGCGGAGAACAAGGGCAAAGTCATGATCAAAGAGACTTTCCAGCATCCGAGCCAGGCCGGTCGCCTTTCCTTCCCGGCGCGGGCCGCCGATGACTTCAGGCCGTATCTCAAGGACAGCTTGGTCAGGTATGACAGGGAGGAAGACGAGGAGACGCCGGGGGAAGACGAGGTCGGCGAGTCCGGCAAGGAGGAGACGCTCAGGGACGACGCCGCCTATCACGAGGAGGCAGTGGGCCTGCCGGATGATGTGGAGGAGCAGGACAAGCTCGAGATCGAGGAGCAATGAGCGCTTTGCGGGCTAGCCGGAACTTCGTCGAAAGGGCCAGAGCATGGAGATAGGAACAGTCAGGCTGGTCAAGATCGAGGAGGAGATGAAGAGCTCCTATCTCGACTATGCCATGAGCGTTATCGTCGCTCGTGCGCTGCCCGATGTCCGTGACGGATTGAAGCCGGTGCAGCGACGAATACTCTATGCGCTGGGCGATATGGGCTTGCGGCACGAGGGCCCATTCAGGAAGAGTGCCCGCATAGTCGGCGAGGTCCTGGGCAAGTACCACCCCCATGGAGATACGGCGGTCTACGACGCCATGGTGCGCATGGCGCAGGATTTCTCCATGAGGTACAGGCTGGTTGACGGACAGGGCAATTTTGGAAGCGTCGACAACGACCCCCCGGCCGCGATGCGATACACCGAGGCCCGCCTCACCAGAATCGCTGCCGAGATGCTTGCCGACATCGAGAAGAACACGGTCGATTTCGCCCCGAACTTCGACGCGAGTCTTAAGGAACCTTTGGTGCTTCCCGCCAAGCTGCCCAACCTCCTTCTGAACGGCGCCGCCGGGATCGCGGTGGGCATGGCGACCAACATCCCCCCTCACAATCTCGGCGAACTCTGCGACGGCATTTCCCACCTCATAGAAAACCCGGAAGCCACCGTTGACGACCTCCTTAAGTTGATACCTGCGCCGGATTTCCCGACGGGAGGCGTTCTCGAGGGGCGGGAGGGGATAAAGAACGCGTACGCCACCGGCAACGGCAGGATGGTCATCAGGGCCAGGACCCACGTCGAGGAG
>Ga0315274_10008671_pt1 | contig 14736 bp, 10 predicted proteins | sample YL17G02_20_MG_FD_203700 | JGI IMG/M metagenome (GOLD analysis project Ga0315274, IMG submission 203700) | Sediment microbial communities from Yellowstone Lake, YNP, Wyoming, USA - YL17G02_20 | ecosystem: Environmental > Aquatic > Freshwater > Lake > Sediment | place: USA: Wyoming | collected... | reverse complement strand
TCCCTCACTCTGTTCCACCGCTCTTTCGGTCTTGACTTCATCGCGACCGCGACTCTAAGAGCATTGAGCGGTATCCACGAAAGGAGGAATGACTCCCTATGGCGGTATATGACTTCAAGTGCGAGAAGTGCCGGAAGAAGTTCACGATCACGATGCCGATCACCGAACACGGGACAAAGAAGGTCAAGTGTCCGAAGTGTCGGAGCGTGAGAGTCACGCAGGTAGTACAACCGTTTTACACCCAGACGTCGAAGAAGAGCTGAGCCGCCTCGGTTGTGGCCGCAACCGTGTGGGCGGAGCCTCGCAAAGCTCGCCGGCGGCTTGCTCGAAACCCAGAGGAACTCGCAAAGGCGCGTCGCAGGGCTTTTCCCGCCCGGACGCGCCGCTTTGTTTTCGGCTCAAGTACCGACGCGAAACGGTTCTTGACCCGAACACCCCGCCCGCGCAACAGTCTCAGCCGCAACTCGCGAATCGGTCTCACAAAGACTATCCCAACAAGGAGCCAACCATGAACGCAGCATGGAACCATCCGTTGTCCCGGCGTGATTTTGTGAAGCTGGGCGCCGCCGGCGCGGCCGCCGCGAGCCTGGGGTTGCAATCTACCCGCGCCGCCGAGACGGCCGCGAAGAAGAAAATCCCCATCGGCCTTCAACTCTACTCCGTCCGCGAACAGTGCGCGAAGGACCTCCCTCCCGTCATCGCCGCCGTCGGCAAGATGGGCTACAACGGGGTCGAGTTCGCCGGCTACTACAATCGCGACGCGAAAGAGCTCAGAAAACTTCTCGACGACAACGGCCTGGTCTGCTGCGGCACGCACACCGGCATGAACACCGTCACGGGCGACGCCCTCAAGGGCACGATCGAGTTCAACAAGACCCTCGGCAACAAGTTCCTCATCGTCCCCAGCATGCCCAAAGAGCGGACAGGGTCGCGCCAGGCATGGCTCGGGACGGCAAAACTCTTCAACGAACTGGCCGACAAGGTGAAGGGCGACGGCATGCTTGTCGGCTATCATGCCCACGCGGGCGATTTCGTGAAGCTCGACGGCGACACGGCCTGGGACGTTTTCTTCGGCAACACCAAGCCCGAAGTCGTCATGCAACTCGATCTGGGCAACTGCATAGACGGCGGCGGCGATCCCGTGGCGATCCTCAAGAAGTTCCCCGGTCGCTCCACGACGATCCACCTGAAGGAACACGGCGGCGACGAACGGACCGTCATCGGCCAGGGCGACGTGAAGTGGAAAGAAATCTTCGAGCTGTGCGAGGCCGGCGGCACCGAGTGGTATATCGTCGAGCACGAGCGCAAAAGCGCCGACCCTATCGAAGAAGTGAAGCGCTGTCTCGAAGGTCTGCGCAAGATGGGGAAGTAGCAGCAGATCGTCAGGGTTGATCCGGAGTTCCCACTGCGACTTGTAGCCGCCGACGTAGGAAGGCGGAAGGCCGAAAGGCTGAAGGGACTACAGGGACTCAAGGGACGGAAGGGACGCAAGCGACATAGCGGTTCGTCCCTTTCCTCCCCTGTGTCCCTTGGGTCCCTTCCGTCCCTTGAGTCCCTTTTCTTTCTGCCTTGCGTCGGCGGCTACATCGGCGGCTACAACGGCGAAGCGCCCCTGTTATTTCAGGCGCAGCGTGGGATCGCCGAAGAGAATCCACGTGCGGCGGATGTCGGGATCACTGGTGGCGGCTTTGGCGCGCATTGTCGCTTCCCCCAATGTCGGCGAGCCGCCGCCGAAAAGCTCGCGGAACAATTGGCGATCTATGACGCTTTGCTCGGACGGGTGCGTCAGGCCCGACGAGGCCCACACGGCCACCGCCCCGCCGCCGCCGGCCTTCTGAAGCGATTCGGCCAGACAGTCCATCATCGGGCTGTGGAAGAAGCCGTTCAGGCACGTCATGCAGACGACAAACGGCAGGCGCGGATTGTTCGCGAGGCTCTCTGCGTCGCGCGCGGTCAACAGCCCCTCGCTCGCCCACACGTCCGCCGATCCGTGGCCGACGTAGTTGACCAGCAACTGGCCGGCGTTTAGCTTCTCGCGCAACATGCTTCGCGCCAACGCGAGGTCGGTCCAGCCCAGAAAAACGCCGTCGTACGACATTCCGGTCGGCAACAACGCTCCCGCCGCCGCGCTCGCCCCCTGAAAGTCAAACACGTCGTTGTTGTCCGAAACCAACAGCACGCGCTTCGACCAGTCGCCCGGCGCCGCCTGCTCGTAGGCCAAAATCTTCGCCACCACCGTCGTCGCCTCGTCGGCCGTGCCGACCGGCAGGCGCCCGACGGCCATCTCGGGCAGGCCGTCGTCGTTGAAATCCGCAAACCAATCATCCGACGCCGTCTCCATCAGGGCGGTGTCCACCAACTTCGTCGGCACGAAATCGTCGTCGCCAAACCCCAGATAGTTGCGCGGGTCCACGCTCGCATCGCCCACGAGCAACACGAATCGCGGCGCGCGCCGCCATTGCGCCTTCGCGCTCGCCAGAAACTCGCGCACCGCCCACGGACTCTTGCTCCCGAAGTTGAACTCGTCGTAGAGGTCCTCGACGTCAACCAGCGCCGCCGACAGGCCCTGCCCCTCGCGCATCCGCCGAAGCGGTTCCACGCTCGCCGCCAACGCCTGATGGGCGACAATGACCAGGTCGGCCCCCGCTTGCTTCGCATGCCACACCGATGGAGCATTCGCCGTGATTTGCTCAGGCTTCTTTACAGCGTCAGGGGCAAAGGCCAGCAAGGTTCTCTGCCCGCGTCCCGGCGCCTGGACGCTCACGCTGAAGTCGGTCGTCCGACTTTTCGCCGTCGCCAATTCAATCGGCGCCGCCGGCTCGGTGATGTCCACCGCTCGAGCGCCCGCCGCGCCGAAACCCTGCACAACGACCTGCTGCCCGCCTTGCGCCGTGAAGCGGAGGGTGTTCCCATCGGTCGTGTACGTGTGCTCGTAGGTCAATCGGACGACATCCACGAGGCTCAGGTCGGTTGGGCCACCCTCGGCGGAGAGCGTCACGAGATTGTCTCCCTCGCGAAGCAGCGATTGCGGAACCTCCATCGCCACGGTGGCGTTTTCCTGCCCGCCAAACAGCGCCGTGCCGACCAGGACTGTGTTGAGGCGGATCGCCACCTGATGATTCCCATCCGTCACTCCCTGCAACCCGACCTCGAGCGCGGCCTTCTGCGATGGGCCGGACGCGAGATGGCGGACCTCGAGCAATTGGTCAACCGGCTCGGTCGAGACGATCGGGCCAAAGAAATTGCTCGCGTCGCCGTTCCTCAAGGCGGCGAAATAGACCGTTCGGTCCTTGCGCTCGACCGTGAATGGGAAACTCTGGGGCGAGCCGTTTGTCTTGCCGCCCGAGGGCGAGACCGCAATTCGCTTGCCCGGCCGCGAGCCGGCCACAAGCCAGTAGGCCTGCACGTCGGTCCAGGGCGTGTCTTGTCCCGAACCATAGAACTCGATCGCGTCGGTTGGGCCGAATCGTCCCCCCCTCTCGCCCGTCACCGCGATGGCTTGTTCCACACCGTTCAGGTACAATTGCAGGAAGCGGGGATTGACCCGGGGATCGAGGCCGGCGGCGACAATCTCCTGTCGGCTCACGCGATGCCAGCCTTCCCGGCGGACTTGAATCTTCACGGCGGGGCCGGCGGCGAGGCTCCATTGCACCTCGCGCTGCGAAGGCGCGGGTTGAGACTCCGGCGGAGCCGACCGCAATTTCCGCGAGACATGGAGCGGTCGGAGCGCGTCGGCCGAAAGTCCGGACCGGCTCGTTGTTGCTTTTCCGAGTTCGGCGCGAAGACGCTGCGTTCTCGCCGCGGTTTCGCCGCCGACGCGTCCGAGTTGGGCCAGCAAGGCGGCCTGGGTCCTCGTCGGAACCGGCGCATAGGAAACGGCGGGCGCAACCGGCCCGTGCAGCGTCCGCTTGCCGCCGAGGTCCACGTCTTCGAGCCAATACTGAACGTTCACGCCGCCGGACGGCAGGGTGTCCCACCACGCATAGGCGGCCCCGGCGGTCAGGTTGGTTCCGGCGCCCGCCAGCAGAGCGGTTCCCGCAACGAGGTCGGGCGTCAGGCGTGTGCGTTTGCCATTCTCTTCGCGATAGACGTGAAAGCCCAAATTGTCCACTTCCCAGCCGGTGCGCCATTCGAGGAGAACCAAGCGGCCATACTGCGCGGCGGTGAAGGAGGCGAGACCTACCGCCGTCGTATATCCATTCAACGTCCACGAACCGCTGCCGCTGACGCGCTTGATGACCAGGTAGGCCGTCTGGGTCTGGGTCGCCGCGTACTGGATAGTCTCGTTGGCGCCAAGCGAGGCGTTTGTGCTCGAAGCGAGAATGACCGGGTTGCCCTTCGCGTCGGGCGTACCGGAATAGAGATACAAGTCATAGTCCGCCGTGCCCGCGACCGTCAGTGTGAGGCTGGTGGCCTTGCCCGAGACGAGGCTGACCTTGCGCGCCCACGCGCGCCGGTCAAAGTAGCCGCCGGCGGTCGTTGCCGTGAGAATGCCGCTGCTGTACGTCTGCATGGCAGCCTCGATTGCGGCGTCGGTGTTCAGGATGCCATAACCTTCGTAGAGGTCCTTTGGGGTGGCGGCTCGGCCCAACGTGGGATTGGATCCCGAGCCGACCTCGCGAGGGGCGTTGCTCTCGGTGGCCGTCGCGCAAAGCAACATTTTGACCCGCATGGCCGTTGTGCTGGTGTAGAAATCCCAGGTCGTCCCCGACTGCTGCATGGCGTCAATGACCAGAGCGGCCGCGCCCGCCGCAAAGGGCGACGCCATCGAGGTCCCCATGATGTTATAATAGTCATTGGCCCGTTGATCGGCAAAGCTGACCGATTCCGCGTCGGCGTCGTTGGAGTCCACCGACAGGATCGTGTTGTAGTATTCCGAGCCGCCGGGCGCCATGACGTCGGGCTTGTAGTCTTCATCCCAAGCGGGGCTCGAGAAACCGAAGCTTGTATAGTCGGTCAATTGGTTGATCGAGTTGCTGGCGGCCACGGTGATGGCGTAGGCGGCTCGACCGGGATCGTCCACCAGCCTGGTGCCGGGAGCGCCTGTATTCGCCCCGTCGTTGCCGGCGGAACAGACGGCCACAATGCCGTTGCTGACCATCGTATTGACCTTGTCGCGCAACGTCTGATAGAGCCCGGGATTGCCGATGATCCCTATGCTCATGTTCGCCACTTTGATATTGTGGGCGACCCGTTGCGTGACCATGTCGTCCACGGCCGCCTCAATGTCCGTGCCGGAGCCGGAGCCGGCGTTGGTAAAGACTTTCGCTCCGGCCCACTTGCACGACGGGGCCACGCCTCGGATGGCATTGAAACCGTCGCCAACCCCCGAGAACGTGGCCGTATTCACCACGGCGTAAAAGGTCATGGAACCATTGGACAGCAGCGCGGCGGAGTAGTGGTTCGCCGCCGAAGCTGTGAAGCTGTTGTTCAGTGTGCGCGGCGAAACCCCGGTTGATGGGCTGCCAATAGCAGAATAGCTTCCGGTCGAACCGTTCGCTCGATACGCGCCATATAACGAGGTCGTGCCGCCACCCACCCAGGTCGCCACGCTGTTCAAAATCGCGCTTCCCGCCGGAATGTGGATCGGCGAAGGATAGAAACTGCTGCTGGGCACTCCTGACAGACTTCCGCTGTCGGTATAAAGGACCTGCGTGGGCGAGACCCCGATGGCTGCGCCCGTGCCCAGAGCGATCCCGGTGACGTGGCTGCCGTGTTGAATGATGTCGCGCGGACTCAGCTCGTTGTCCGCCGTGTAGTCTTTCCAAAACTCCTGGCGGCCCGTCAAATCGGTGTGCGAGTCGTCAATGCCGGTGTCTATCACGGCAATGGTAATGTTCGCGTTTCCGGAGAAGCCTGACGCCCCCCCGGCGAAGCCCGACACCCAAACCGGCCGGACGCGCCCATTCTGCGTCGCTTCTTTGAGATGCAGCTGGGCCGGACGGTCGGCAACAACGACCACCAAAGACGGCCCCATCAGCGCCGGGAGTTGGGCCGCCAGCCCGCGCGGCAGAGCGCCGTTCCAACCATAGCTCACGGCCTTGTAGATATGGGAAATACTTCCGCCTAGGCGAACAAAAGTATCTATCTGCTGCTGCGTGATCTGCTGATTGAAAACCAGCTCGACGCGCACCGGCTCGGCCAGCGCCCGGGCGCGCTCGCCGGCGTTGGCGATCGCAAGGACCGCCGCCGCGTCCTGCTCGATCGCGTCGTCAATTTTGTTTCGGTTCAGGTCGAGTTCGACCGCGGCGGAGATGATCGGCCTGACGGCCGGTTCGGGCGGGGGAACCAGCGCCGCTGCCGGCAACGGGACGATAGCGGCTTGCTGTGCAACGGCCGGCACGTTCAAGGCAACCGCCAAGGCGAGCAATACCGCCTTCACGAGGAGAATTCCCATACGCGAAATCAGGGAACCTTGCGAACCGTGCATTGTACTCATACTATCTCCCATCGTTTGCCGTTTGTCGCCGCGCCGAACGTTTATCGCCCGCGCTTCTTGTGCAATGAGGCGGGTGGCCGAAATTCCACGCCTCTTTATCTGTCTATAAGGCTGCGATTCGAGACTCAATCCACCTCTTGAACTTCGAGAGGCGCGCGCGGGTGCGGTGGGAAATCCTGGCCGTCAGACTCGTCAAAGAAACGTGACGGCCCCGGCGTTCCACGGAAACCACCTTGCCGAGAATCTGCGCCGCCTCGACCGGAGGGTCGCTGTTGCGCAGTGCGTCGCCTCGCACGATGAAGCGGCGGGAGTCGGTTGTCATCACGCGGTGAGCGGTCAGTTTCCCGCCCTTCCGATAGAGGACAATATCTCCGACGCGGACCTCGGATGGCGTTGCGGGTTTGACGGTGATCTTTTCTGCTTCCTTGATCGTTGGGGTCATGCTCCAACCTTGCGCCCTGAAGCGGACGCAGCAACCGATTCCCAGGACGTCGCAGACCATTTCGGCGAACAAACCGGTGGTTGCGTTTGGGGTGTCGGGATTCACAACTTCACGCCCTCAGAACATACTCGACCGCTGTCGCGTCGGGAACGAATCGCAACTCCCGACACGGAATGTCCGCCGCCATCTGGTCCAGAAACTCCAGAGTGAATTCCATGGCGACCGCGTCATAGAACGGAACGAAGCTGCAGGCCAACAAGCGGCCTACGGCCTCTGGCGCTCTCAGGTCCGCTGACTCGTTCTCTTGCCCATGCTTCAGAAAGTAAACTCTCGTCAGCGGCGCGCTAGCCGGGCTGGCCAGCCGCGCCTCGCCGTGCCACGGTGTGCCGTACATCCAAAATCGTCCCTCGCATTTGCGGACGATGATTCGGTCGTCGCTGAGAATCTCGATCCCTTCCCGGTTCTGCCAAAGCCGCGCCGTGGTGGTCTTTCCCGCCCTTGACTGCCCCACAAAGAGATGTCCCTGGCCCGCCGAATCCACCAATCCGCAGGCGTGCAGCTCAACGCCCCTTCCGCGCGCGAGCAAATTGCTCATTACCAACTCGTCGAGTGGATAATCCAGCGGGTACAGCGCCTCAACATTCTGAAAATAGGGGTGGTGGACCAAGACCGTACCCCTCATGAAATCCGGTTCGAACCAGCCGATCTTGTACGGTATCTCCCCTGCGGCAGGCGACACGCATCGGATCATGTAGTGACCATTGCTCCGGGAGATTTGCCACGAGCCGCCGGAGTCGAAAGCCACATCGCCGCGTTGATCCATTGTGGCGAGATCGTCCCACGCCGCCCGGACACTCACCTCGGGCGGCGCATCCTTGACGACGAACTTTTCCATCGGCTCTTCGATCCGAAGCCTCAGATCGGAGCCGCCGGCGCTCACCGCGATCACAATATCCGCAATGCAAAGACAGAGATGCTTTGCGCCGTTGTCACTCATCGAAAAGTCCCCATCCGAGATCACGGCTGCCTGTCACCGGGCCTGCAACGCCCGGTCGTCAGGAGCCTGCATTGGAACACGTGGTCCCGCATGTCCCGGCGACCAATCCAGCACCGCCGTCCACCTTGCAGGCGCCCAACACGGCTTCTTCAGGCCTCAAAGGAACCTGTTCGACCTCCGGTTTCACATAGGGTTTCTTGCCGCGCGGAATGTTCTTCTTCTCGCTCATTGCCTTGGCATCTCCTTCCCCTGGCATGTCCCTTATTGGCTGTCTGCAAAAACCGCTGTTTCACAAACCAATTGTTCGTAACCGGTCCCTGTCGGGCAATACTCGCAATCCCCGTGCGGCGGAATCTCCAGAGCCAGAGCATACGCTCTCAAATGGGCGACCCTGCACAGAAAGTCCACCGGCAACTCGGGATCGCCGTCTTCCAATTGCGCGTTGGGAGGACACATGCCGCACATCCCCTTCATTTCGCATGCCGCACATTTACTTGTCCGCGTTCTCCTTCTGCGGCGGGCGTCGAGAAGGACGGTTTCCCATCCCTCGGCAAAACTCCCCTCGCGCAGATCATACATATCGGTCCGAGCCAATACGCACGGAGTCATTCTGCCGTACGGGTCAATCGCGAGAAAGTTCTGTCCGGCAGCGCAGTGATAAACTTCCTCGCTGGGGGGAAACATGTGGCCGAAGGATCGCTCGGCCAGTCGCTGCCACTCGGCCACGCGCTTCGGATCGCGCAGGTCGAGCTCCACGATTTCTTCGGGCGACAGCCGCACGGCCAGGGGTCCGCGCGAACAATCCGTCCGGCAGTTGATCATCGCGTCGAATCGAAACGCCAGCCCCAGGTCTTCTTCGACAAACCGCTTCATCTCCCAGAGTTCGTGTTTGTTGAGCGTCATGGCAATCGTCTTGAGCGCGAGGGGCAGGCGGCGTTCCAGGAGCAACCGGATGCCGCGCATGCAACGGTCGAACGAACCGGGGACGCGCGTGATTCGCTCATGGGTTTCGCGCGTGCGCCCATAGATCGTGATCTCGATTGAGAAGGGGCGCCACTCGGCCAGATGGTCGGCGATCTCGGGCGTGATCAGAGTGCCGTTGGTGAAGAGTGTGATCAACATCCCCTTGCGCTTGGCGTAGGTGTAGATGTCGAGAAAATCGGGCCGGGCGAAAATCTCGCCGCCCGTCAGGAGGAGCCAGAGACAGCCCGCCTCGGCGATCTCGTCCAGAATTCGGCAATGTTCGGCCAGCGTGAGCTCGCCCGACCGCGCGCCTTCGTCGTCGAGCGGCAGGTTGTTGTAGCAATGGACGCAGGCCATCGGGCAACGCTGCGTCAGCTCGATCGCGCCGACCATGGGAATGCGCCGGGCCTGCGCCTGACGATGAAGGCGAAGACTGAACTCGCTGTAGGGAACCGCCTGCATGTCCTCTCCCTTACGCTCCGGGCGCCGCGCCGATCAGTCCCGCCGCATCGAGCGCGCCGAGAAACTCCTCCGCGTCTTTCGCCGCCGCATCGGCGGTCACTTCATATTCAGCGGCCACGGTCTCGGCGATCCGGGCCACACTGGTCTGGCCGTCGAGCATCCGCCAGATTCGCGCCCCGAGCTCGTTCAGGGTATAGACCGAATCGAGGTCTCCGACGTGTCCGCGAATCGGGACAACGATCACTTCGCCCGCGATCTCGCGCGAAACACAGTCGGTCTTCCGGGAATAACGCTTGTCCGCCCCCTCCATGTTCACTCTCTCCGGCTCTGCGGAATTCGCCCCGGCGAAGTCGCTTGGTAGTTTCGGACAGCCGCCCCGACGGTCGCGCATCTTCGGAAACAAAGGGGGAAAACGAGGTTCTTCTCGTGCAGAGTGATGAAAGAACTTGCTCGCGCAGGGCATCGCAGACCGCTGGCGGCGGGATCTGGACGCGGCCGAAGACTCCTCCCCCATCCGAGAGGGCTTCCGCCCTTTGTTCTTTGTTTACGCAAACCGATCGCGCCCGAGCCAACAACATTCCATTGATATCGAACTCGACGGCCGGCGTCAACTGAAAAACCTGCTGAAAAACAATTCCCCGCAAGCCGCTTCTTGCGGATTAGTGCTTGAACTTGGCTGGGCCGCCGCCAGAGAATTATGCGATGTCATCGCCGTGAAGTCCGCGTGGAAAACCGCAAGAGGAGACGTATCATGATCCAGACCGCTCTGTTGCGCCAATGCGTTGTGTTCTTCGCCATCGTTTGTCTGGCCCACATGGTTCGGGCCGACACGGCGACGTTGACCGTCAACGTGGGGCAGCCGGGCGCAAAGATCAGCCCGTCGCTCTACGGCATCTTCTTCGAGGAGATCAACCACGCCGGCGACGGCGGCCTCTACGCCGAAATGGTCCGCAATCGGGCGTTCGAGGACGCCGACACTCCGCGCGGCTGGTCGCTCGTGACCCGGGGCGCCGCCGAGGGAAAAATGGCGTTGGATGCGGACCGCCCCCTGAATGACAAGACGACTCACTCGCTCCGGCTGGAAATTCCGAAAGCGGCCAAGGGAAGCGTGGGCGTTGCCAACGACGGCTATTGGGGGATGGCCGTTCGCAGGAAAGCCCGATACGAGATCTCGCTATTTGCGCGATGCGGCGACGGCTTCAAAGGCCCTCTGACGGTCGCGATCGAGAACGCGGCGGGCCAGGCGTGTGCGACGGGGAAAATCGAAGGGCTGACGGCGGACTGGAAGCGCTTCTCCTGCTCGCTCACGGCCCGCGACAGCGCCACGTCGGCGCGCCTTGTGCTTTCGGCGGCCTCGCCGGGAACGATCTGGTTCGACGTAGTCTCTCTTTTTCCGGAAGAAACCTGGAAGAACCGCCCCAACGGCCTTCGCACCGACCTTATGGGCATGTTGGACGACCTGAAGCCCGCCTTCGCTCGCTTTCCGGGCGGTTGCTTCGTCGAAGGCGACGTGCTCCGCAATGCGTTCCGCTGGAAGAACACAATCGGCGACATTGCCGAGCGGCCCGGCCACTGGAACCTCTGGAACTATCGCTCGACCGACGGGCTGGGCTACCACGAGTATCTCCAGATGTGCGAAGACCTCGGCGCCGACCCGATGTTTGTCATCAACTGCGGCATGGCTCACAAGGACAACGTCCCGATGAGCGAACTCGAACCGTGGGTGCAGGACGCCCTCGACGCCATCGAATATGCCAACGGCCCTGCGAACAGCCAGTGGGGCGTGCGGCGGGCCAAGAACGGCCATCCCAAACCGTTCGGCCTCAAGTATCTCGAAATCGGAAACGAGAACGGCGGGGCGATCTACAACGAACATTATGGACAGTTCTACAAGACGGTCAAGGCGCGCTATCCCGAAATCCAGCTGATCGCCAACACGCGCGTCAAGAGCGCGCCCATGGAAATCCTGGACGAGCACTACTACAACTCCCCCGATTGGTTCGCCGCGAACGCCGCGAAATATGACAGTTATGATCGAAGCGGCCCGAAGATTTACGTCGGCGAGTACGCCTGCACGCGCGATTGCGGAAAGGGCAATTTGCGCGCGGCCGTGGGCGAGGCGGCCTTTATGACCGGCATGGAACGCAACGCCGACATCGTCGTGATGGCTTCCTATGCGCCGTTGTTCGTCAACGTCCACGACCGCCGATGGAACCCCGACACGATCGGCTTCGACAGCGCGGCTTGTTACGGCACGCCCTCCTATCACGTGCAGAAGATGTTCAGCCGCAACCGCGGCGACGTCGTGCTGCCCAGCACGCTGACGTGCAAGAGGGCCCCGGCCCCGGCGCTGACCGGCGCGATCGGCCTCGCCACGTGGCGCACGCAGGCCGAGTTCAAGGATGTCAAGGTGACGCGCGGCGGCCAGACGCTTCTTGCCGCCGACTTGGCCGAGGATGCGCGCGGATGGCGAGCGGCGGGCGGCGAATGGAAAGTCCAGGACGGCGCCTATCGCCAGACGGGAACCGCCGAAGACCTTCGCTCGACCGCCGGCGATCCGGCGTGGAGCGACTACACCTATACCCTCAAGGCGCGCAAGATCGGCGGCGCCGAGGGCTTCCTCATCATGTTCGCCGTCCGCGACCGAAACAACTGGTTCTGGTGGAACATTGGCGGCTGGGGAAACGTGCGCCACGCCATCGAGAGATGCGCCGGCGGCCGCAAGTCCGAGGTCGGCAATTCGGTTCCGGGCCGGATCGAGACGGGCCGCTGGTATGATATTAAGATCGAACTCCAGGGGTCGCGGATTCGCTGCTATCTCGACGGGAAGTTGATCCACGACGTGAGCGATTCGGCGCCCGAGGCCCTGGCTGCGGTGGCCAGTCGCATCAACAAGACGGGCGACATTGTGCTCAAGGTCGTCAATACATCGGACGCGCCACAGGAAACGCAGGTGAGTCTTGACGGAGCGAGGGGAATCGCTTCGCGCGGCACGGCAATTGCCTTGACCTCGAACAGTCCGGAGGACGAGAACTCGCTTGCCCAACCGACCCTTGTGGCGCCGGTCGAAAAGCGAGTGAGCGGGCTGGGGCCGAAGTTCAAGTACACGTTTCCGCCCTATTCGGTGACGATCCTGCGCCTGAGCGCAGAAAAATGAATTGGTCCGACGAGTCAGACGGGTCCGACAGGTCTGACGAGTCGGACGGATGTCGTCGGACCTGCTCCGGGAGCGATCCCGGACCTTAATCTCATTTCGGAGGGGAACGATGAACGCACGACATGTTGTGATGCTGGCGGTGGCGGTGGTTGTGCTATCGGCGGCGATTGCGCGCGCCGCAGAGAAAGCGGCGACGGTCAGTTCGACGGGAACTGTGACCATTGATCTGTCGAAAACGAAAGCGCCCATCTCGAAGTACATCTACGGGCAGTTCATCGAGCACCTGGGGCGCTGCATCTACGGCGGGATGTGGGCCGAAATGCTCGAAGACCGGAAGTTCTTCTACCCGGTGACCGACGAGTTCAAACCATGGTCCACCACCTCGGAAAAGCGAGCGGGAGGCTTCAAGGTTCTCTCGGGCTCGCCGTGGAAGGTCATCGGCGAGAAGGGTTCGGTAACAATGGCGACCGAGAAGCCCTACGTGGGAGAGCACACGCCTGAAGTTCAGTTGGCGGGCGGCTCGCCGCGCGGCATCGAGCAAGGCGAGTTGGCCCTGATCGAAGGGAAGGAGTACGTGGGCCGGGTGGTTCTCGCCGGCTCGTCCGCCGCCGCCCCCGTCAAGGTCAGCTTGATTTGGGGCGACGGCGAGAAGGATCGTCAGACCGTCGCCATTGACGCGCTCTCGCCGGACTTCGCGAAAACCGCCTTGAAGTTCAGGGCCGGCAAATCCACCGACAATGGCCGGCTGGAAATCGTCGGCCTTGGCAAGGGTGCGTTCCGGATCGGAGCCGTGTCGCTGATGCCGGCGGACAACGTCGGCGGCTGGCGCGCGGACACGCTCAAACTGCTCAAGGAACTCGACTCGCCCGTCTATCGCTGGCCGGGCGGCAACTTCGTCAGCGGCTATGACTGGCACGACGGCCTGGGCGATCCCGACCGCCGGCCTCCGCGCAAGAATCCCGCGTGGACCGGAATCGAGCACAACGACGTCGGCGTGGATGAATTCCTGGCGTTGTGCCGCGAACTCAACACCGAACCCTACGTGACGGTCAACACCGGCCTGGGCGCGGTCGAAGAGACGGCCAAAGAGGTCGAGTACTGCAACAGCGCCGCCACGACGCCCATGGGCAAACTCCGCGCGGCCAACGGACATCCTCAACCCTACGGCGTCAAGTACTGGGCGATCGGCAACGAGATGTACGGCAAGTGGCAGAAGGGGTTCATGCCGATCGAGGACTACGTCAAGAAGCACAACCGCTGCGTCGAGGCGATGCGCGCCGCGGACCCCTCGATCCAGGTGGTCGCCGTCGGCAACGTCGGCCCGTGGACGGAGCGAATGCTCAGGGACAGCAGCGATCACATGGACTTGATCAGCGAGCACTTCTACTGCCGCGACCGGGCCGACGTCGCCGAGCACGTCGCCCAGATTCCCAACAACGTGAGGCGAATTGCCCAGGCCCACCGCAAGTATCGCGAGACAATCCCTTCGCTTGCGGACAAGAATATCCGCATTGCCCTCGACGAATGGAACTTCTGGTATGGCCCCTACGTGTTCGGCGAGCTGGGCACGCGCTATTTCCTGAAGGACGGCCTCGGAATCGCCGCGGGACTCCACGAATACTTCCGCCAGAGCGACATTATCTTCATGGCCAACTACGCGCAGACGGTCAACGTCATCGGCGCGATCAAAACGAGCAAGACCGCGGCTGAGTTCGAGACGACAGGGCAGGTGCTGAAGATGTATCGCACCCATTTCGGCGAGATTCCGGTCGAGGTCGGCGGCGTCCCGCAACCGCTCGACGTGGCCGCCGCCTGGACCGCCGACCGCAAGGCGGTGACGATTGGCGTGGTGAATCCGACGAAAACCGAAGTCGAGATCAACATTGATCTCAGCTACGCGAAAATTTCGCCCGAAGGCCGCCTGTGGTGCGTCACGGGGCCGGATGCAATGGCGTACAATGACCCGGGGAAAGAGCCCGTGGTGCCGATTTCCGAAGGCGCGGCGCGAATCGCCTCGGACAAACTCAAGGTGGCGCCTCTCAGCGCGACGATCTTCCGATTCGCCGCCGAGAGCGGTCTGAAGTGAAAGGCAAGGCAGTAGTGCGCGCAGGTTCCGAAGTTTCTTGCGCCCCTACTTCTGGGCGTTCTTAGAGCGTGTCTTAATACTCCTGTAGCCGCCGACGTGAGGAGGCGGAAGACATACGATTTGCCGGTAGAATATGGATCGTCCGCCTCCTTACGTCGGCGGCTACAGGTTCGGAACGTGGATGAATTTG
>Ga0315274_10008670_pt1 | contig 14737 bp, 13 predicted proteins | sample YL17G02_20_MG_FD_203700 | JGI IMG/M metagenome (GOLD analysis project Ga0315274, IMG submission 203700) | Sediment microbial communities from Yellowstone Lake, YNP, Wyoming, USA - YL17G02_20 | ecosystem: Environmental > Aquatic > Freshwater > Lake > Sediment | place: USA: Wyoming | collected... | reverse complement strand
AGTTTTAACTCTAAAAATAGAAAGCAAAACAGCCGCTTGGCTCCAAAAAATAAGAGTAAAATCTCAGACAGAAAAAGATAAAGCAAAAGACAATTATTGGACCGAAGTAAAGAGTGAAGTAAATATCCAAACAAAGAACGATTCGCAATTACCCTCTTCCAATAACGAAGAAAAAAAGGTTCAATAACTTTGCCGAGGTAGCTCAATGGCAGAGCAATTGTTTTGTAAACAATAGGTTGGGGGTTCGAATCCTCTCCTCGGCTTATAGAAATTTCGGGCCATTCTGGTCCTATTTTTTTATTTAGTTGTGGATAACTAAGCAAGTTTATTATTGAAAACTAATTATAGAATAGTAAAATATTATAACCACAATGAAATGAGGTTTTAAAATGCCCGAAGAATTATGTCCTAATTGTGGCAACACCGCAGACAAATGCGACTACACCCTTGAACAAAGAGGCGAGACCGCTGAAGAATTTGAAAAAAAAATTAGGCTGGCGCCACCACATATAAGGGAGACCGTGCTCAAACAACGCATCTAAATTCCGTAATGGGCTAGTACAAAAATTGTACCTGCCCCTTTTTATTTTTTGCGTATTGTGCGACATTGTAAGAGAGGTTTGAATCTTTGAGAAAATAAGGATAAAATTAAATAAGACTATGAAAAAACTACCCAAATTTATAATCAGCGTAGTTATTTGCGAAATGGCAGGCTTAATAGGCGTGGTTTTCACAACGCCAAAAATTAATACCTGGTACTCAACGTTAAATAAACCATCATTTACACCGCCGGGTTATTTCATAGGATTAGTCTGGAATATTTTATTCTTTCTGATGGGTATTGCTTTGTATTTAGTTTGGTCAAAAAATTGGACCATTGAAGTTCCTTCGGAAGGCCAAAGTAGGAAGGCCTGGAACCGTTTTTCGGAAAAATTGTGGTTTGGATCTTGGAGAGAAGAAAATACTATGGCAATTTTTTTCCTCCAGCTTTTTCTGAATATTTTGTGGTCAGTAATTTTTTTCGGCTGGCAATCACCCGGCCTTGCCTTTTTTGAAATTATAATGCTTTGGTTTGCCATATTGTACACGATTGTGAATTTCTACCGCATTTCCAAAACCGCAGCTTATTTATTAATACCCTATATTCTCTGGGTTTCCTTTGCCGGTTTTTTGAACTTTACAGTTTGGAGAATGAATTAAAAAAAGCAAGAACAAAAGATTAATTTCAACCAAAAACAGGGCTTGCGCCCTGTTTTTGTAATAATAATTGTTTTACCAATTATCTTCACGTCTGCCACGGTTTGGTCTTCCGCCACTGCGACCGCCGCGATTGAAATCTCCCCTTGGAGGGCGAGCTTCCATCGGGCGGGCCTCAGCTACAGTAAGAGTGCGTCCTTCCATTTCTTTTCCGTTCCAGAGTTCAATTCCTTTTGCCGCTTCTTCATCAGTGGACATCTCCACAAATCCGAAACCTTTTGATCGGCCAGACATTTTGTCCATAATAATCGTTGCTGATTCAACAGTTCCGGCTTGGGCGAACATCTCTTTTAGCTTGTCTTCGGTTGAACTGTAAGGCAAACCGCCAACGTATAATTTTTTAGCCATGATTTACTATTTCCTCATATGAATTATAAATGTAAGTCGACTCTTTCTCTTTTTGATTTCTACTGCTTACACTAATTCGTATAAGGAAAGAGAAAACCTATTGAGAAAGCTTACGACTTGAGTATAAGCCATTATCAGTCAAAAGTCAAGGGGATAATTACCCTTAGTTCACTATTGACAAAATATTTTGTAGTTTTACAATGAATATAGCAAGAGAAGATTGTTCTTTTAAAAACATTCAAAAATATACCTTGCCTGGTTTGTTCATCAGGTCGAGGTGAACAGTTCGGGTGAGATAAAATATGATGCAAAATTTTATGAAACAAGCAGAAAGCATTATAATTATAAAATGGCTGAAGAATTTGATAGGGAATCGTCTGCGCTATGAAAAGTGTCCCAATTGCGGAGATAGCTGGTGGTGGAAAGCGGCTGGAGGAATAGCTTATAAGAACGAAGGCAATAACCTGTTTGAAGTCGTGATCTGTAGACAATGCCTGCAAAATCCAGCCAGATTGAATTTTATGAGAATAGATGGGAATTTGGCAAAACTTGACTGGAGTAAATCGGATATAAGATTAGCCAGAACAGCCATAATAAATTATAAGGTCAGAAAGATAATCCAAGAAGCTTAATAATTATTTTTGAGTTTATAACCCTATGTTTAAGTTGTGAACTGAAAAGAAATTATTACAAAAAATCGCCTCTCGGGCGATTTTTGTTTTAAAAAATAAAAAATGCTGTGAGTAATTACTATTCACAGCACATACTAACTGATTCCTCATTTTTTTTCTAAGACTTGCGTTTCAAGGTTTGAGAGATCTATCTGATTTCTCTGCAGGATGAGATGTAGGGGTACCAGCCGAAAGGATCAAACCTGAATCCAATGTAGGCTATTTCGTAGGTTTTGTTTACTTTAAGACTTTTGAATATGTATCTTATGCCATCTGAGTCGAATTCTCCCCGGACGTAGAAATATCCTTTGTCAGTTGAAATCTCAAATGCGAGAACATCTTCGGCTATAAAAGGGATACTGAACCAGCTTTTCTTTTGGATTTTTCCAATCACTTGGACTGTTTCGCTTCGTGGCCAGAAGAAGTCTGCCATTAAATAAAGGAAGACCAGTATTATTATGAAAAGAGCAAAGATTATTTTTCGTGTCCGCGATTTCAATATTGTCTTTAGCATCGAATTCAATGTCTATCCTCCACCTTAGCTTTCTCCCGTTGTGTATATTTCAAATATTGTTGGATACCAGCCCCAGGCATCTATGTGGTGCATACCTTCTCCGTAATATTTAACTGTCACCCATTTGCTTGTTTGATTGACCGCGCGTCCCCAGACATAAGGCTCTCCATGTTCATCCGTTGGTCCGCCAACTTTGAAATAACCTTTGTTCGTGAAGATCCAATATTCGGAAGCAAAAGCTTCTCCTGCTTTTGATTTTTGTTTCGTTTCCACAATGAGCATCTTTTCTTCATGCACAGTGAGCGATTGCACCCATCCTCCAATCCACCAGTATAGGCCATAACCGATCCCGCAAATAACTAAACCAATCAGTAGTACAGCAGCAACTGTCCAAATATTAGGCATTTTCATTATTTCACCTCCAGCAGTCTTTCTAATATTTTATTTCCCTTTTTAAAATTTGTCAATAGTAGAGATAAATTAAGGATTATTTTTTCGCTTGATGGTTTGAGAACGGCAATGTAGAATATAAATATATGAAAAAAGTGATTTTAGTTGATGAAAACGATAATCCAATTGGTGAGGAGGAAAAAATAAAAGCCCATAAAGAGAGAAAACTTCACAGGTGTTTTTCTGTTCTTGTTTTTAATTCCAAAGGTGATTTGCTAATCCAAAAAAGAGCCAAGTCAAAATATCATTCTGGCGGCCTTTGGGCCAATACTTGTTGCTCCCATCCTTTAACTAAAAATATTGAAAAAGAAGCGAGTGAACGATTAAAAGAAGAAATGGGTTTTTCCTGCGAATTAAAAGAAATTTTTAGTTTTATTTATAATTTAAAAGTGGGAAAGCTATACGAGCACGAATTTAGCCATGTTTTAACAGGGGTATTTAATGGAGATCCTAAACCAAATCCGGAGGAAGCCGAAGACTGGAAGTGGGTGAGGCCTAAGGATTTGATGAAAGATATAAAGTTACACCCTGCCAAATACGCCAGCTGGTTTAAATTAATTTCAAAGAGATTATTTAGTAACAAAAAGGAGCGGAGTTTAATAATTTTTATGGGCAGCGATCACGCTGGTTTCCATTTAAAGAATAGTTTAAAGCAATTTTTAAAAAGAAATAAATATAAGGTAAAAGATTTGGGTCCTAATAGATATAATCCCAAAGATGATTATCCAGATTATGCGTATAAGGTTTGCAAAGAAGTTATAAAAGCAAATGGCAGGGGAGTATTAGTTTGCGGTACCGGTCAGGGGATGACTATTGCTGCCAATAAGATACCTGGCATCATCGCAACAATTTGTTGGGACGAGAAATCAGGCAAGCACGCAGCATCTCATGGTTTAGGTAATGTCTTATGTCTGGGCGAAAATATTATAAAACCACGCGTTGCCAAAAAAATAATAAAAATGTGGTTGGAAGCACCGTTAAACTTAGAAAAGAGATATCTTCGTAGAATTAACAAAATTAGGAAAATTGAGAGAATATATTCAAAGATTAAAAAAGGTGAAATTTAATTCGTTTTTGTAAGGGCTTGACCCGGTAGGAGAATTTCGGCAATGTTTTTGCGAGAAAACATAATTTCGTGAAACGAGCCGAAATTCCTCTACCGGGCTTGACAAGGTTTCTTAAATGAGTAAAATAGGAGTAGAAAATTAATTAATATTAAAGACATGATTGGTGAAGGAACAGATTGTTAACAAAGAGTAAAATAAAAAAAAGGCATCAAGTAAAACCGTGAAGGTACCTAAAAGGTGGATGTCTTCACGGTTTTATTTTCCGGAAAGAACTTTGAAAATTTAACCTGTTAAATTTTGAGCCATTTCGCTAAAGCGAAATTATTTAACAGGAACAATAAAGAACCAGGAAATTAGTTTTTCGATGAACTCAGGATCAATACTGAGCTAGTCGAAGTATGTTAGTTTCTGAAAGTTGTCCCGAACTAGTTTTGACTTTTGTCAAAACACATTATTTTTGAGGATTTGATCCTGGTCCAGGATGAACGCTGGCGGCGTGGATAAGGCATGCAAGTCAAACGGTTCTTTGCCCGCAAGGGTGAAGAGCAGTGGCGAACGGGTTAGTAACGCGTGGGTAACGACCCCAAAAGACGAGACCAACCTATCGAAAGGTGGGTTAATGCTCGATGGCCCCTGTGAATAGCAATATTTGCAGGGTAAAGGGAACTCGCAAGAGAACCGCTTTTGGATCGGCCTGCGTCCTATCAGCTAGTTGGTGAGGTAAAAGCCCACCAAGGCTATGACGGGTAGGCGGTGTGAGAGCATGATCGCCAACAAGGGCACTGAGACACGGGCCCTACTCCTACGGGAGGCAGCAGTCGAGAATATTCGACAATGGGCGAAAGCCTGATCGAGCGACGCCGCGTGCTCGAAGAAGCTCTTCGGAGTGTAAAGAGCTTTTCTAGAAGAAGAACCCGCAAGGGTGACAGTATTCTAGGAATAAGGGGATCCAAATTCTGTGCCAGCAGGAGCGGTAATACAGAATCCCCAAGCGTTATCCGGATTTATTGGGCGTAAAGAGTCTGTAGGCGGTCTATTAAGTCTGATGTTAAAGACCCTGGGCTTAACCTAGGGAAAGCGTCAGATACTAATAGACTAGAAGGCGTTAGGGGTTGGCGGAACGCACGGTGTAGGGGTGAAATCCGTTGATATCGTGCGGAACACCAAAAGCGAAGGCAGCCAACTAGAACGTTCTTGACGCTGAGAGACGAAAGCGTGGGGAGCAAAAAGGATTAGATACCCTTGTAGTCCACGCCCTAAACAATGGATACTGGCTATTTGAAGTGTCGACCCTTCAAGTGGCGAAGCAAACGCGTTAAGTATCCCGCCTGGGAAGTACGGCCGCAAGGTTGAAACTCAAAGGAATAGACGGGGACTCACACAAGCGGTGGAACATGTGGCTCAATTCGACGATAAACGAGGAACCTTACCAGGGTTTGAAAAGCTAGTGAACATCTTGAGAAATCAAGATCTACCCACAAGGACACTAGCCCAGGTGCTGCATGGTTGTCGTCAGCAGGTGTCTTGAGACGCTCCCTTAAATGGGGAAACCTGCGCAACCCTTGCTCTATGTTTTATCTGTCATAGAGAACTGCCGTGGATTACACGGAGGAAGGCAAGGATGACGCCAAATCAGCATGGCCCTCTGATACCCTGGGCTGCACACGTGTTACAATGGCCGTTACAATGGGTCGCTAAGCCGTAAGGCGGAGCTAATCCCATCAAAAACGGTCTCAGTTCGGACTGAGGTCTGCAACTCGACCTCACGAAGCCGGAATCGCTAGTAATCGCCGATCAGCTATGCGGCGATGAATACGTTCCTGAGTCTTGTACTCACCGCCCGTCACGCCAAGCGAGCTGGGAATGCCCGAAGTTCCCCTTGGGGACCTAAGGTAGGCTCAGTGAGAGGGGCGAAGTCGTAACAAGGCACGGGTAGGGGAATCTGCTCGTGGACCATTTTTTAAAAACTATATTTTTATATAGTTTAGTGTCGATATAGGTTGATAGTTGAGAATTCTATTATCAACTTAATGGATTTTAATCGGGAATCCTTAAATTCCGATCCGGGACAACTTTCAGAAACTAATTCACCCTGTTAAATTCCGCTTTGCGGCAATTTCGCAAAAGCGAAATTATTTAACAGGGTAAAGTAGTTGGAAAAAGGAGGGATGAAAATGGATTCGAGAAAAAAAATAGAAGAACTTTTTGAACAAGGAAAAACAGCAATGGTTCTTGATACTACGGACGGTGTATTGGTAGTGAAAATACGAAGCATTGAAGACAATCATGTAATATTGGTGCCAGTCGATGGGTTAGCTATCATATCAGATATTCCACGAACCGTGAAAATTCCAGTTGGTGCGATAGAAAAAGTCAGTCAGATCATTGATGGTAAGATCGTTAATAGTTCTTGAGAGCTTAAAGTGGAGAATTTCCAGAAGGGAATTTCTTCCTCTTTTTTCCAGCTACTAACTGTTTAACAAATTGACTACAAAAATTTTGCAGTTATTTTGTTGGACAGTTTAGACAGGTTTTTCTAACACGCTAAACTATCCTCCTTGGTTGTGTAAGCCATATAAAACAAAATGAAAAATCTGGATGATAGCTGTCCAGCTACAGCATATTAATCAGGGCCACCATTCTTACGTAAATATTAGGTGGTCTTTTTTACTTGTTTTTTCATTTTTTATCTGATAGAATAAACAGAAATTAATCTTAAATATATGCCAATCATAAAAAAACTAGAGAAATTTTTAAAGGATAATAAAATTCAATACCAAGAAATTGGGCACAAAACAGTTTATACTGCTCATGATAAAGCTGCCACTTTGAGGGTTAAGGAAAAATTAATCGGTAAGACCTTGCTGATTAAAACAGATCGAGATTTAGCATTAGTTTTAATTCCGGGTAATAAAAACTTTGATAAGGTAAAATTCAAAAAGACAATAAATGACTGGCGGAAAAAAATTGGCCAAAAACCAGTAAAAAATATTGATTTTGCGAGTGAAATATTGATGAAAAACCAATTGAAAGGCGTAAAAGTCGGAGCAGTTCCTCCTTTTGGAAAAATGTGGAAACTCTCTGCTTTTATTGATAAAATTCTGGGGAGAGAGAGGGAAATTATTCTAAACAGTGGAAACTACAACTCCTCCATCAAGATTAAAAAGAGGGAGCTTAAGAAATTAGACTTTATTCAAGGAAATTTCAGCAAGGCAAAGAAATGAGTTTTCATGAAATATTTAAAAAATTCTACGCGGAAAAAGGGAAAGAAATGGCTATTGAATGTCGAGATTTTATAGAAGAGAATTCAAAGATTTTGGACCTAGGATGCGGGTCGGGATTGGCAGGAAAAGAGTTTCAGAAACTTTTTAAGGCAGATCTCGTTGGAATAGATGTAGTTGATATCAGAGTTGAAAAAATCCCTTTTAAGATTTTTGATGGCTTAAATATTTCTTTCCCTGACGACTATTTTGATTATGTACTGATTAGTTATGTTTTACATCATGCCAAAGATCCTGTGTCGTTACTGCGGGAAGCAAAAAGAGTTGCAAGAAAGAAAATTATAATTTATGAAGATTTATTAGGAGGATGGATGTCGGAATTAATCTGTAAGATTCATGGTTTGACCTTTAGTTTTCTTTTTCAAGATAAAAAAGGAAGCAGCAGCTTTAAAAAAGGAAAAGAATGGCAAAAAGTTTTTGAAGATTTGAAACTAAAAATTATTTTTGAAAAGAGGATTTCTCCATCATTTAATATTATCAACAAGAAACTGTTCGTGTTAGAGAAAATTTAGATTTTAGGGCGTGTGGCTCAGTGGTAGAGCGCGTTCCTGATAAGAACGAGGTCGGAGGTTCGATCCCTCCCACGCCCACAAAATATTAATCACTTTTTTGGATATTTGTAACGATCAAATATAAAGAACAGTAAAAATACTGTTCTTAGTTGACTTTTTATTTATATATTGCTACAGTATTTTAGCTTTAGGAGATGGCATTATCGTCATTTTCTAATTGAAAATCAAAAATGGAAGTAAGGGGGGTGAATATGCAGAAAATTAAGGGAAAATTGCAGTTTATGGGATGGTTCAACCTGCCTTGGAAGTTGGTGACTGACAACGGCGAGATCGATCTCTGGCCGATCGTCAACAAATTTCTCGTTTCGCTCAATGGCAAAAATGCTAAGCATGAGCAAGAACGCAATTGCTACACTCTGACGGCGGATGAGACTTCTGAGTTTAGGTTTAAGTATATTCCCGGCGAGTACATTCTGCTGGAAAAAGCCAATGGTTCTGGAATGTTCAATGTCTACGCCTACCTTGAGGATGCCTTAGTTCGGCTTTCGGGCCGAATGGTGGAGATAGAGATCGAGGATGAGAAGCAGCTCAAGTTCACCGCTGACAAATCCGAGGAGGTTTTCGGTGTTTACTTCATCGGTGATGGCAATTCCTGTGATGTTCCCAAAGGTGCCGAGCAGACCATTTGTAAGATAAGCCAAGAAGATTGTTGCGTCTTCCTTACTGTGGGCGCATATGGCTTTTCTTGCGGAAAGTTCAGCGGGTCGGCGGCGCGTGCTCTTCTGGATCGATTGGCGAAGGGTAACATTCGGGCGAGTCGTATCGGAAACTGCGTTCTTCTCGGACGGAAAGAGAAATAAGTGGTGCATATCGTTATACTGCAGCATTTGTCATAACATCAAGGGGCGCGCGTAGGTAACCTACATGCGCCTCATTTTTTTAAGGAATTTGCTGCAAATGAATAAATTTGTTAAGATTTTAATAATGAATCCCGTTTGTTAAAAACTTGAAATCGTTAAATATATACTCAGACATTAATTCAATTTTAGGGCCCGTAGCTTAGCTGGTAGAGCGCTTCATTTGCAATGAAGAGGTCAGCGGTTCGAATCCGCTCGGGTCCACCACAAAATTAAATCTTCTTTTTGAGGTTTAATTTTGTAACCCGAGCTAGTGAGAACCGCTTCCCCGAATTCCGAGGCACAGCTGAGGAATGCCTTCGGGCAACTCTTCGAATCCGCTCGGGTCCACGCATTAATAAAGTCGAAATAAAGATCTTAATAATTAATATAAATTTCTATGGCAAAAACTAATTCTGCATTTATGAAGCCAATGAAGGTTAGCGCCGAACTAGCTGAAGTAGTCGGCAAGGGGCCCCTTCCAAGATCCCAAGTTGTCAAAAAACTTTGGGCATATATCAAAAAAAACGGCCTCCAAGATAAAAAAAATAAACGCAATATCAATGCTGATGAAAGTTTGAAAGCAGTGTTTGGCGGAAAGAAAGTTGTTAATATGTTTGAGATGACAAAACTGGTTTCAAAACACTTATCCTAATCCTTTTTTAAAAATCCGATTGTTAGCAAATCGGATTTTTAATTTTTTGAGCGTTTTATTTAATCTTTCCTGTTTTGTCAATTTATGCTATAGTTAAAAAACAGCAAAAGGTCGAACTACCTATAATAACGGTAGGACAAAAGTAGGTCATAAATTTAAACTATTAAAAAAATATGGTTAATTGGTACATAATAACTTCTGATGCATTATCTGGTTTTTGGGCATCTTTCATAAATTTTATCCCGAATCTTCTTATTGCAATTATAGCTTTCATTATTGGATGGATAATAGCCACAATAATCGGGAAAATAATCAGTCAGATTTTGCTTCGTTTGCAATTTAATAGATTATTTGAGAAGGCAAGCTGGAGAGAAGCTTTAGAAAAAGCAGAGATTAAAGTAAATCCAGCTGAATTTATTGGAGCAATTTTCAAATGGATATTAGTAATTATGGTCTTATTGGTTTCTGTGCAGATTTTGCTTGGTCTTGAGGTCAATCCATTTCAAATGCTACTTGAAAAATTTATTGCCTGGATTCCGAATTTCATTATTGCTATTGTGATTTTTGTTGTGGCAGTAATTGTAGCCGATCTTTTAGACAAAATTGTGGTTGCTAGCGTCAAGAGGATTGGAATTGAATATGTCGGGGTTTTGGGATTAATTATTCGCTGGGCAATTTACATTCTTGCCGGACTTGCAATACTAGTTCAACTTGGAGTTGCTGCGACATTAATTAATACCCTGATAATTTCTTTCTTTGGAACTTTTGCCTTGGCATTCGGATTAGCTTTTGGTCTTGGCGGAAAGGATGCAGCTGCTAAATTAATTGAAGATTTAAGGAGGAAAATCAGCGAGAAATAAACCTGAGATTTTTGTGAGGGGCTCTGTCCCCCACGCCAAATTAGCATAAATTAAAGTCGTTTGTGCTGAAAACATGTTCATTTGGCGTGGGGGCTTGACAGAGCTTTTTGTTTTTGATAGAATTACCAGTGATTATGGAAATGATAAAAATGATTTTACAAAAAAGAAGCGGTTAATTCTCTGTCTTTTACTTGTTTTCGTAAAAGACCGCTTCTAAAAGCGGTTTTTAATTTCTTGAAAGGAAAGAACGTTGACAATTTATTCCTGTTAAATGCTCTTTTGAGCAATTTCACCCGCAGTGAAATTATTTGACAGGAAAAATACAAGACACCGGAAAGTAATAAAAATTTTTAGTAGCTCTATACATAAACTTTTTAAAAAAGTTTATGTCGAGCATGACAAAAATCTATTGAAGATTTTTGTATAGTGGTTATTAATTGCTAGTCAAGATTTTATATGTAGATGGAGGATGCCTTGGGATATCGAGGCGATGAAGGACGTAGGGTGCCTGCGATAAGCTTCGGGGAGGTGGCTACCAACCTTTGATCCGGAGATGTCCGAATGGGGAAACCTAGTCGCGCAAACCGCGATTACCCGTCCAAATTTTTGAGCTTTCATTATTCTGGAGTTCAGAAATTTGGACGGGAGTCAACCCGCTGAAGTGAAACATCTCAGTAAGCGGAGGAAAAGAAAAAAACATTTTATTCCCTTAGTAGCGGCGAGCGAAAAGGGAAGAGCCCAAACCGAGCACATAATTTATTATGCGCATCGGGGTTGAAAAAAGGAAATATCGTTCGGATCTTTCTTCTTAAGAGAAAGGTTTGAAGGGAGAACATTTAGGTAAGAGAATTAGGGGAATTACCCTGGAAAGGGAGACCATAGAAGGTAATAGTCCCGTACCCGAAAATTCACTTATGCTCCTTGATGTTTTTCTTAAGTACCTCGGGAAAAGAAAATCCAGAGGGAAACAGGCAGTACTACACTGCCAAGGCTAAATACTCGATATCACCGATAGTGAACTAGTACCGTGAGGGAAAGGTGAAAAGTAGGGGGGTGACCCCGGTGAAATAGTACCTGAAACCATCTACTTACAAAGAATCGGAGCCTTGCTCTTTCGCAAGAAAGAACGGGGTGACGGTGTTCCTATTGGAGAATGAGCCAGCGAGTTATTCTCACCAATTTGTCTAAGTCCTTACGGGACGTAGGCGCAGAGAAATCAAGTGTTAAAAGCGCGTTTTCCTGGTTTTCCAGGAAATGATTGGTGGGTATAGACACGAAGCCAAGGCGAGCTTGTCATGGCCAGGGTGAACTTTGACGAAAGTCGGAGGGAGGCCCGAACCCGTGGATCTTGCAATATCCTGGGATGAGTTGTGATAAGAAGTGAAAAGCTAATCGAGCTTGGTAATAGCTTGTTCTCCCCGAAACAGCTTTCGGGCTGGCCCGAGTAAATAATATTTATGGGGGTAGAGCCACTGGATGAGATATTTTGAGCTTCGCTTAGGTATCCCAACCAAACTCCGAATACCATAGATATTTTCCTCGGAGTCCGACTACGAGCGCTAAGGTCCGTAGTCAAGAGGGAAAGAGCCCTGACCTTCATCTAAGGTCCCAAAATTTAAGCTAAGTGTCACAAGGAAGTGGGGTTCCATTGATAGTTAGGAGGTGAGCTTAGAGGCAGCTATCCTTTAAAAAGTGCGTAACAGCTTACTAGCTAAGGGATCCTGCGCCGAAGATTACGGGGGCTAAAGCTTAATACCGAAGATAAGGCTTCATGAAATATTTTTATTTTATGAGGGGTAGGGGAGCGTCCTTATTCCAGCGAAGCTAAACCGTGAGGTTTGGTGGAGGAATGAGGAGTGAGAATGCTGGCATGAGTAACCACAATCAGGGTTAAATCCCCTGACACCAAAAGTCTAAGGTTTCCTTGGCAACGATAATCGGCCAAGGGTTAGGCGATCCTAAGGCATAGCCGAGAGGCGAAGCCGATGGACAGCCGGTTAATATTCCGGCCCACTTATTAGATAATCTCAGAGTGACGGAGAGTAGTACTCTGGGTGGATTATTGGATTTCCATTTGCAGCATTAGATTTTTCAAGTGTTGTAAAAATTTTCTCCCTCGGGAGGGAAAATCCAGAAGAGCACTCTTCCCAGAAAAACTCTGAGTATACTATCTAGTAAGTTTCGTACCGTAAACCGACACAGGTGGACAAGTATAAATGTACTAAGGTGAACGGGTGAGACCTCGTTAAGGAACTCGGCAAAAAAGTGTCCGTAAGTTTTCGATATGGACTGCCCCTGCCGCAAGGTTTGGGGCTGCAACAAATGACCCCTGGCGACTGTTTATCAAAAACACAGGTCCCTGCTTAAACTCGTAAGAGGATGTATAGGGGCTGAAGCCTGACCAGCACTGGAACGTTAATCTCGTTGGTTTATGCAGCAATGTATAGGCTAAATGGGTGAAGCGCCAGTAAGCGTCCGCGGTAACTATAACCGTGTTAAAGTAGCGTAACCCCTTGCCGTGTAAGTTACGGCCCGCATGAATGGTATAACGACTGGGGGACTGTCTCAACGAGGCGCCCGGTGAAAATGTAGTGGGGGTGAAGACACCCTCTTCCTGCGGCTAGACGGAAAGACCCCGAGAGCTTTACTGTAGCTTGATATTGAATTTTGATTCTGAATGCGTAGCGTAGGTGGCAGGCTTTGAAGTCTCGTTTTCGGACGGGACTGAGCCAACAATGAAACACCACTCTTTTTGAATCTTATTTCTAATCCCGCATAACATGCGAGACACAGTGTCAGGTGGGCAGTTTAAGTGGGGCACTTGCCTCCCAAAAGGTAATGGAGGCGTTTAAAGGTCAGCTTGGTACGGATGGAAATCGTACTCGACCCGCAAAGGGATATGCTGGCTTTACTGCAAGGCGGATATGCCGCGCAGTTGGGAAACCAGAACTTAGTGAACCGACGAATTTTTATAGAAAATTCGAAGATCATCAGCCAAAAGCTACCTCGGGGATAACAGGCTAGTAGGGCCCGCGAGTCCATATCAACGGCCCTGTTCGGCACCTCGATGTCGGCTCATCACATCCTGGGGGTGGAGAAGCTCCCAAGGGTTGGGCTGTTCGCCCATTAAAGTGATACGCGAGTTGGGTTCAAAACGTCGTGAGACAGTTTGGTCCTTATCTGTCGCAGGCGCAGAGTTTTGAGAGGAGTCGTCCCTAGTAAGAAAATTGCTACTTCATGGAGTAATCCATGATGACAATCTGGCTTATAACGGTGAAACCTTCGTTAAGATTATACGGAAGAAAATTTTCCTTGATTGCGATCCATCAATGGAAATGTTATACTCACTAGAGGACCGTATAATTATTAAACAGGCAATACCGTGGGAAGACAAACAAAAATTCAAAAACATGATTGGTCTTATATCGCAGGATTTTTAGACGGCGACGGTAGTATTATGGTTCAGTTTAAAAATCGGAGAGATACTGTTCGTGGATGGAGAATAATGCCAAGTGTTCGTTTCTATCAAGATACAAGGAACGAAAAGGGACTTTTATGGATAAAAAATAAGCTTGGTATTGGATATCTTTCTCGAAGAAATGACGGTATGACGGAATTAAGATTAGATGGTTGGGAACGGGTGATAGGGTTAATAGTGAAAATAAGACCTTTCATAAAGTTTAAAAAATCACGTCTGAAAATAGTCTTGGAAATCGGGAGATTAGTTAGAAAGAAAACGTTCAATGATATTACCAAACAAGATAGAACAAAGATAGCCGATCTTATTTGGGCATTAAAAGAAGCTAATTATAAATCGGGATGGAGAAAATTTTCTAAGACAAGAAAGCAAATAAAGAAGATTTTAGACATTAGAATTTAGTTTGTCCCTGTAACGACTTTTTTTAAATTTAATTTAAAATTTAAGGAAGATAGATGGTTTTTTAACATCTATAAAACGCCAGCTTCCACTTTTAGTGGAAGAAGATATAGTCTAAGCCTATAGAAATATAGGGGAAACTTGACGAGAGGATCGGGATGAACCAACCTCTGGTGTACCAGTTGTTCTGCCAAGAGCATCGCTGGGTAGCTAAGTTGGGAAGGGATAAGAGCTGAAAGCATCTAAGCTCGAAGCCCACCTCAAGATTAGAACTCATAGATTCCTCGGAGATTACGAGGTTGATAGGCTGCAGGTGTAAGGGCAGTAATGCCTTAAGCCGAGCAGTACT
>Ga0315274_10008669_pt1 | contig 14737 bp, 12 predicted proteins | sample YL17G02_20_MG_FD_203700 | JGI IMG/M metagenome (GOLD analysis project Ga0315274, IMG submission 203700) | Sediment microbial communities from Yellowstone Lake, YNP, Wyoming, USA - YL17G02_20 | ecosystem: Environmental > Aquatic > Freshwater > Lake > Sediment | place: USA: Wyoming | collected... | reverse complement strand
TTTTCATGTCCTTATCTGGATCCAATCCATAAGCCTCGATGACCCTTAGAGCCTTTACCTCTGTTCCACTCCCAGGAGCACCAGTCGAAACCCTTTTCCCTTTCAGATCGGTCATTTTCTCAATGCCTTTGCCCTCAATGGTCACGACATGCATATTATTCGGATAAAGAACCGCTACTGTCCTCAGAGGAACCTTCTCCTTAAATTTCCCCTTTCCCTGATAGGCATCCAATCCCACATCTGCCATGATCAGGGCTAAGTCTGCCTTTCCCATTCCCACCAGAAGACAGTTATCCACAGAAGCAGTGGTCACTTCTGCAGTAGCCTCTGCATAAGGAATATATTTGGATATGACGTTGGCCATACCTCCACCCAATGGATAATAGACGCCACCCGTACCGCCTGTGGCGATGGACAATCGAACTTCCTTCTTCTGAGCCCATGCTTGGGAGACACCGAAAACTAAAACAACAATGACTCCTAATATGAATAACCGTCTCATAAAAAACCTCCTTTCAAGGATTGTAATTATTCACTTTATAGTAAACTTGGCCATGGTTGTCAACAAGAAGTTTTGAGAACGAACTCCGCATAAATCTCGATCAGATGTCTGACTCATGAGATTTACTCCTCCCTAATCCAGTATTATGGCGAAGGAATAGCGAAGGTCATGGTTAAAATGTATTGGCGAACAGTTGGAATTATAAATCAAAAGAATTTTTTCTTGACTAAAGGTTTGGTCCCAATTACTAATAACATAATCAGTATTCCTAATTCTTATTCTTTATAAAGAGAGGAGTAGAAGGATGAGTCATCAAAACAAGAAGCCTGAGATTTTGGAAGAAGTTCTGAGCTCTGAAGGTCTAAACCACCCTTTTTCACGGCGTCAATTTCTAAAACTGAGTGGAGTCTCCATCATTGGAATCTCTGTTCTGGAACCCCTCTTCGCCAGGGGTGAAACAAAAGCACCTTTGATTATCATGAAGCAGGCCAAGGGGATCGTCATCGCTGATCCGACAAAATGTGTTGGCTGCCGGCGGTGCGAACTGGCCTGTACGGAGTTCAATGATGGCAAGGCAAAACCGTCTATGTCGAGGGTGAAGGTTGCCCGGAACCTTAACTTTGGACCCAAAGGCGTTTTTCCTGAAAAACACGGGCAAGGTAACTGGGGTAATGGGCTGATCGTCCAGGATCTCTGCAAACAGTGTCCTCATCCGGTGCCTTGTGCCAATGCGTGCCCGAATGATGCGATTGTGGTGAAACCTCCCACCAATGCCCGGGTTGTGGATGCCAAGAAATGTATCGGCTGTAAGATGTGCCTGCGGGCATGTCCATGGGAGATGATATCTTTCGATTCAGATACAGGCAAGGCAACCAAGTGTTTCCTCTGCTATGGGAAACCCAAGTGTGTGGAGGCCTGTCCTGCCGAGGCACTGAGCTACATGGCTTGGCGTGATTTGACCGATAAGGTACCACCTCGGGTCGTACCCACAGCAGTGATTCCACCGGAAAAGGCTGCGGCTTGTAACGATTGTCATAAGAAGTAGGAAGGAGGATAAAGGACATGGCTAAATACGGAGGATGGGTTGGTAAAATTCTGCGAGTCAATTTATCCACTGGTCGAATCTGGACAGAAGATACCATTGAGAAGTACAAAGACTTTTTAGGTGGAACTGGGATCGGCTATAAGGTCATCTGGGATGAGGTTCCCGCAGGTACCAAACCCTTTGATCCGGTCAACAAGATCATCTTTGGTGTAGGCCCTCTGGCCGGGACAGGTGCTCCGTGCAATGGCCGAACGGCCATTACGACCCTTTGGCCCACTTGTTGGCCGAAAGCGCTGGTGGCTACCGGACATATGGGTGGACAGTTTGCTGCAGAGCTCAAGTATGCCGGATACGACTCCATCGTCATCGAGGGAAAGGCGGATCATCCGGTATGGCTATCGGTCGTTGATAAAAAAGTGGAGATTAAAGATGCTCGTCGCCTGTGGGGACAGGGGATTCGCCGCGCAACGATTGAGATCTCCCATGAGATAGGGCCTGGGGCTGCAGTGGCCGCGATTGGCCAGGCAGGCGAAAATTTAGTCCCTATGTCAGTGGTGATGAACTCTTATTCACATTCTGCAGGTGGTGTAGGGGCAGTCATGGGTTCCAAAAACCTAAAAGCTATCGGTGTACGCGGTACGGGCAGTGTTCGCATTGCCGGCAAAAAAGAGGAATGGGAGAAGTTAATTAAACTACATCTTTCTCTTCTGGGTGCGAACAATCAGCATGTGGTACCAAGCTCTCCTCAACCCTGGGCCGAGTACTACGATGCAGCTTCGCGCTGGAAGGGATCCAGAGGCAAGATGTGGGGAGCATCTACCCCGGCCATAGAAACAGGTACCTGTAATCCCCATGACCTCAATCGTATCGCATACAGAACCAATAACGCCGTCCACTACCTTGGCGATATTGCCTGGAAATATACTGTAAGGGGCAATGGCTGTACCGGTTGTCCAATCCGTTGTCACACTATGATTAAAGTACCTTCAGCAGCCGCAAAATATGGCATCCCTGAGGTGGGCCAGAACACCTGCGGTGGGCTGAACTTCGGGCGTTCCTTCTTCAAGACCTTCCCTGATGGCCCAAGAGGTATGACAGGTATAGAGGCCTGCATGGTGGGAATGTATATGTCTGATGATTATGGTATTTGGTGTAACTATAGCCAATTACAGCGCGATTTTCAGAAGCTCTATTATGAAGGTATCATCAAAAGCAAACTGGAAGAAAAAGAATTCAAGAGTTATTCATGGGACAAATATGAGAAAGGGGATCCTTCTTTCCTTTTTGAGCTCCTCCCTCGGATTGCTCTGAAAGAAGGTGAATTGGGTACTGCCCTGGGGCTTGGGACAGGTTACTTGCTGGAACGGTGGTCCCTCTCGGAAGAGGAATGGAAGAAGAGTCATGGACTCAATTACTGGAAGTTGGGGCATCCCAAACACCATTCAAACGAGGAGGCTGGTCAGTGTGGGGTGATCATCAATACACAATATAACCGCGATCCGCAATGTCACTCCCACGCCAACTTTACGCGTAATGGCCTGCCCTTGGAAATCCTGAAGCGTTTGGCAGCGGAGACATGGGGTACACCAGATGCGGTCGATACCGTAGGGGCCTACACACCGATGAATACCGGCAAAGCTAAGATGGCTAAATGGTCACTCCTGCGGAAAGAACTTCATGACTCTCTATCTCTCTGCAACTGGATGGGGCCGTGGGTGGCCTCGCCTTTGAAAGAGCGCGGTTACCGTGGCGATGATTCTATCGAATCGATGCTTTACAGCCTTGCCACGGGTGACAAGAAGAACCGTCAAGAACTGGACCAGGTGGCTGAACGCATCTTCCTCCTTCATCGGGCTCTGACTATACGTGATATGGGGACCAAGGAGATGCGCACTCAGCACGATACCATCCCGCAATGGGTTTATGAGGACCCTTCTCATAGACCTGTATACACTAAGGGGACAACACATTTAGACAAAGAAGACGTAAAACTGGCCATGGATATGTATTATGAAGAGATGGGCTGGGATAAGGCAACGGGTGCTCCTACACCTGAGGCTTATCGAAAAGTAGGACTCGGAAAGGTTTCAGATGAGCTGGGTAAGAAAGGACTTCTTCCCTGATGGATATTGGTAGATGTGATGGATAAAAAAATGCAGCAATGGGAAACAGCGTGTTTGGTGGTGGCGAATATCATCCGTAAGAAGAGTGAGGCAGGTCAACTTCTTTTCCAAAAAGAGATTTTCCGAGGACTGATGGACCAAAAGGTTCTGAAGTCAGATAATCGTGAGCAATTAGGTACATTCGAAGCTATCCTTAAAAAGACAATGAAAATGAACCAAGACCTAAAAGAGCTTCTTGATAAAGATGGTATTCCACGCTACTACTCTGCGCAGTTCATGAGTGAAGCGTATACCAGAATCCTTTTACGGAAGGAAGGAAATCCCCTGCTTCTCATTGCAGAAATTGTTCGAGAAAATTCTGCTCTATATCCTCGACCCATCCCTCTCGATACTTTCAAGAATCCACCTTTTGAATTTACTCAAGAAGAAATTCTGACCTGTTTACAAAAAATGTCTGGTCAAGAGGACCATCAAGACATTGCCCAGACCAGAACCTCCATCGGTACAGTATTTCTTTACTCCAGTCGCCACCTGGATTCAGATTATGCATCGATGCTTGCTGAATGGTTGGATGTAGGTCAGTACAATAATCCTTGAAGACCTTCATCCTCCTTTTTTGTGCTGAAAGGCATATCGTCCTTAATCCCCCCATACCCCCCTTTAGTAAAGGGGGGGCGAGGGGGGATTATGTCAGAAATTATATGGGCCGATGGGTTATTTGTAGTTCTCCTTTTTCCAGACGGTAGCAGGTATTTTTCATCCAATTTTGGTCATCCTGATCTGGAAAATCCTTGCGGGAAAAGGAACCTCTGCTCTCCGTTCGAAGCAAACTTCCTTTCAAAATAGTCTTAAGAAGGAGTGCAACATTCTCCAAATCCCTCTTTTTGAAAAGGTCTTTTAATATAGCAGGATAAACCCTTTCAATTCTTTTCTCTACGGAAGCCAATCGGTCCAACCCCTCTTTCAATGAACCTTCCTCTCGGACAGGCCCAGCATATTTCCAGGCCAAATCTTTTAAGTCCTTCAGAAGGTCTCTTGGATGATCGAAGGTGCCTCTCTTTCTCTTGATATATCCCTTTGCCTTTTGCTCCCACCTTCTTTTCAAAACCTCGGAAGGAGCCGATTGCCTTTCCCCGTTCTCTTTCATTCGAGTATATTCAGCCGCAGACTGGCCAGCAATCGTTCCAAAAACGGCACATTCGGTCAATGCATTCCCCCCAAGGCGGTTGGCCCCATGGATTCCCCAGGCCACTTCACCTGCGGCAAAGAGACCAGGGAGAGCGGTCTTTCCTCTTCCATCGATCTCAACCCCTCCCATAAAGAAATGAACTGCAGGAGAGATCAGAAAAGGCCGCTCATGAAAAGGGAATTTAGACTTTTTTAAGAAATTGAGTGGATAATGATTCCATCGTTCTTCCGGAACATGAGTTAGATCAAAATAGACGTCACCCTTTTGAGAGGCCTCAAAGAGAGCAACGGAGAGACGGTCCCTTTGAGTGATGACCGCTCGACTTAAATCCTCTCCTATTCCCAGCTTCTCCAAAAGGTCTTCTCTCTTCCCATTGAACAACCTGATCTCCTTTGGGTAAGGAGGAAGGAGAATAAAAGTAGAGAGTCTTGGCTCCGCTAAAACGAATGGATAAAATTGGACAAACTCTAAGTCGAAAAGAGGAAGGCCTGCCCGAAGGGCTAATGCATATCCATCTCCGAGGATGCTTTTTTGATTGTCATTTCTGCTATAGATCGCACCTGCCCCTCCAGCAGTTAGAATGACAGCTTTCGATTTGATCAAACAAGGTTTCCCATTTCTAAAGAATCCAAATGCCCCTTGAACCCCACCCTCCTCGATAACGAGATCAAAAATGACCAATCCGGGAAGGAGCTGTATCGTACTTTTCTTCAATCTCTCTACCAGAGCCTTGATTAAAAGAACACCTCGCAGTTGGGATGAACTCTCCAGTTGTTCCACTCTATATCCGATCCCCCTCTCGGCCAGTGGCACTCCATAGTCTCTTAATCTCCTCATGGCATCAGCCCCATTTCCAACCAGGGTTTTTACCAGTTTGAGATGGTTCAACCCCTTTCCGGATTCTAAGGTTGTTTGGAGATGATCCTCTTTGGAAAAACGGGAGTTGGCCGCAGTGAAGGCCCCATTAGCCATGGAGGTATTCGTCCCCATCCCAATGCTGAACTTCCCAACCATGAGGACATTTAAACCCGACCTCTCAGCCTCCAAGGCCGAGAGGATACCAGCCAGACCGCTACCAATTATGAGGAGATCAGTGAAGAGTTCTTCCATAAAATACAAGATCGCAGCAAGCTGCTCAAGGATAGAGGATAGAGGGTGGAGGCAAAAGATTTAGCCTCAAACCTCAAGCGGAGCAATCCTCTGACCTCGAACGGAATACGATGTTCCGCAACGTCAGCCGTGCGAAGCCAAATTATGCTGCCTTCTTTTTGGGCCTCATTTGCTTTTCACAGCAGATGATATCGCAGGCATCGATGCACCCGCACACCTCATCCACCGTTACAGCAAGGCCGCAAACGCTACATTTATAAACATCACCCTTCTTTACACCCTTCTTGGAAACCTTCTTTGCGACTTTTTTCTGAACCATCTTTTTCTCTCCCTATTATTGATGATTACTTATCAAATAAGCTGAATACCTATAATTACCCTCCAAATAACCAATGACCAAGCTCCAATAACCAGATAATAACCAATATCCAAATCCCAAGAATTATATAGTGTTTGATTATTGGGTAATTGAAATTTATTTGGAATTTGGAATTTGGTTATTGGACCATTTTCTATTAATCCTCCCTTACTTCTTCCAATTCGAATTTGATATTTCCGACTGGAAGGTCCAGTTCCATTAAGATCGGAATCTTTTCCCTATTGTTCAAATACCAGATGCGGATGATCCCTTCCTTATCCCCAAAGGTGGAGAAAGGGGTTGTCGACTCTAAGCAAACAGCCTCCACCTCTCCATACATTTTTGATCTTACTTTTTCCTTCTTTGAATGAAAAACCATCTGGCGTAACTTCATCCCATCGTAGAGGGATATTCGAATGTCCTGACCTGGATGAAATTCATCTCTCAAATAATATCGGGCAAACATCGAAAGGGGATCATAGGTCTCAGGGGGAATGGAAATCTCTTGTCTCCCCTCCTCCCCCTTCTTCTCCACTACCACCTTTTTATTAGAGGAATCGAAGGTGAGCGTTTGAGTATAATTTTTCTTTTTAATCAGAAGGCCTTCTTGGTCAATCTCCTTCACATATCGAACCGGAGAACAAGTCTCTCCTTCTATGGTTGAGGTGAACCGGTTGTTCATCCGAAATAGTAATCCCAAGTAGTGAAGCGAGTCCACATTCACATGGACCTGGTAAAGAGGCCTTCCGTGCTCTATGGATCCATTATCAATTTTTATGGTGGCCTTGAGAATTGGAACACCGAATTTTTTCGCAGTATATAAGAAACATCTCCCTGATCTCGGTTCAGAATTTTGGTTCTGTCCATCGCCATGGGCTATGGATCCCAGGACTAAAAATATCCCGATAACCAGAATGATTTTAATCCTCACCAACCTACGCATCATTCCCAATCTTTATCTTCCAATTATAAATCTTAAATCCGTAATCCGCCATTTGAAATGAATTCACTCACCCAGAGCCCAGACACACTATGCCCTATGCTCTATGCATTTTTTTATCCACAGTCCGAATAACCGCAGAGACATTTCACACAACCCTCTTCAAAGAGAAGGGAGCCTCCGCACTCTGGACAAGCCCCTCTCAGAAAAATCGGAAAGGATTCTTTCAGAGATGCTTGTTTGATAGGCAGTATAAGACCTTCCTCTTCTTTCGTATTATTTTGGAGGGCACTATTATTTCTTGCATCCTCAAACTCAACCTTAACCTCACCCTTAACCCTTTTTTTATTCTGTAGGTGCCATTCAATGGCCTTGGCCACCGCATCAGAGCAGGAGAGGACTTTCCCCTCTCGATACCAGACTGGCATATGGCAACTGATCCCTTTCAACTGTCGAACGATATCCTCCGGTTCAATCCCGGATCGGAAGGCCAGAGAGACGAGACGACCGATTGCCTCGGATTGAGAGGCAGCACACCCACCAGCCTTTCCAATTTGATTGAAGATCTCAAAAAGTTTTCCTCCCTCATCTTCGTTGACGGTCACATAGAGGTTTCCACAACCCGTCCGAACCTTTCGGGTAGAGCCATGGATCACGTCTTGACGGGCTCTCGGCCTCCTCTCCGCCCCAGGCAACTCCTCATCATCCCTCGATCGATCCCCATCCAGAGAGACCAATCCCTTATAGAGAACCTGTTTTGTTCGGCTCCTGTCACGGTAAATGGTGACCCCCTTACAACCCAGTTTGTAAGCCAACTGATATACTTTTGCCACATCGTCTACAGTGGCCTCATGAGGGAAATTGACCGTCTTTGAGACCGCATTGTCCGTATATTTCTGAAAGGCTGCTTGCATACGGATATGATCTTCGGGAGAGATATCATGAGCAGTAACAAAGAGCTTTCTCATCTTCTCCGGAACTTCTTGAAGGTTTTGGATATTGCCATCTTGAGCAATCTTTTTCATGATATCTTCGGAATAGAATCCTTCCTTCTTGGCCACTTTCTCAAAAAATGGATTAACCTCTAAGAGTTCTTTGCCATCCAGGACATGTCGGACAAAGGCCAATGCAAAGATAGGTTCGATCCCTGACGAAGTCCCTGTAATGATAGAGATAGTCCCTGCGGGTGCTATTGTGGTGACAGTGGCATTCCTCATCACATCCCAACGGCCTTTCAAGATACTGGAACCAAAATTAGGGAAAGACCCTCTCTCCAGAGCCAACTCTCTAGAAGCATTCCTGCCCTTTTCCTGGATGAAGGCCATTACCCTCTCCCCGATTTCCAAGGCCTCTGGATGATTGTAAGGAATCCCTAATTGGATTAAAAGGTCAGCAAACCCCATCATCCCAAGGCCGATCTTTCGATTGGCCTTGGTCATGGCCTCAATCTGTGGAAGGGTATAGCGATTCATATCGATCACATTGTCTAAAAAATGGACCGCCTTTCCAATCACCGAACCCAGCCTCTCCCAGTCGATCATTCCATTGCTAACCATATTGAAAAGATTGATGGAGCCAAGATTGCAGGACTCATAGGGAAGGAGGGGTTGCTCACCACATGGATTGGTACTCTCAATCTCTCCTACCTGAGGGGTAGGATTGTCTTGATTAATCCGGTCGATGAAGATAATTCCCGGATCCCCATTCTTCCAGGCATAATAAACGATCTTTTCAAAAACCTGTCGGGCATCGAGAGATCGAACAACCTCTTTCGTCCTGGGATTCCGAAGGAAATACTCCCTGTTCTGTTCTACGGCCTCCATAAACTCATTGGTCGCGGCCACAGAGATATTGAAATTGTTGAATTGGTGGTCTCCTTCTTTGCATTGGATGAAATCGAGAATATCGGGGTGGTTCACACGGAGGATGCCCATATTCGCGCCCCTTCGAGTCCCCCCTTGTTTTACCGTCTCCGTAGCCGTATTGAAAACCCTCATGAAGGAGACAGGACCGCTGGAGATCCCCCTGGTCGAACCCACCACATCGTTTCTCGGTCTGAGCCTGGAGAAGGAGAAGCCTGTCCCCCCACCGCTCTTTTGAATCAGAGCCATCTGCTTTACGGCATCGAAGATCTCCTCCATCGAATCCCCCACAGGAAGGACAAAGCAAGCAGAAAGTTGTTGAAGTTCCCTCCCGGCATTCATCAGAGTGGGAGAATTGGGGAGGAAGTCAAGCGTTGCCATTAAGGAATAGAATTCCTCTTCAATGGGAATGAGATCCATCTGGGGGTGATAGAGCTGGTCTGCTTGGGCAATATTCTTTGCCACACGCCGGAATAGTTCTTCAGGCGTTTCGATCGCACTTCCCTGAATGTCTCTTTGAAGGTAACGCTTTTCGAGCACCGTCATAGCGTTCTGTGTCAGGTGAATCAACCCCATTTTTTTCTCTCCTCTACTCTCAATCATCATCTTAAAAAAGGTTAGCATAATATTATAGGTTGTCAAGGATGAAATTGGAATGAAATTAGATTGTTGATAATTCAATCTTTTTCCAATAAAAATGCGTAGAGGAGATTGGAGGGTGAACATGGTTGTTTCAAACAAAGGGTCTTGTGAGTTCCTTAGAAAAAAAGAAAAGATAGAGACCGTTTTGAAAGATATAAAAGAGATAAAGAAGATTACCAATGACTTGACAATATTTAAATCGCCGTCGGGTGGAATATAATCTCAAAGCCTCATCTCTTTCATCTGATCCACTGATGGTCTTGAAATCCATGGTTTCAATGTGAACTCCATTGACCATAGATTCTATCCATCCCTCTTTCCAAATCAAAATTTTCAATACACAATGGTTTTGTTATTGAGATAATCGATTTGACATCCCAATCTCGTTCAACTTAAACTGAAAGACAAGAAAAAAAAGAGAGAAGTAGTATTACATATTTTTTTGAGTTCCAGCAATGATCTACCTCGATAATTCAGCGACCTCCTGGCCAAAGCCTTCAAGAGTAAAAGAGGCGATGATCAAATTTATTGAGGAGGTTGGAGCCAATCCAGGTCGATCTGGCCATCTCCTCTCTATCGAAGCGGCCAGAATCATATACGAAACCAGAGAGGCCCTTTCCAATCTATTCCATGTAAAAGATCCCTTAAGAATCGTTTTCACTCTCAATGTCACTGAATCGTTGAATTTGGCCCTTAAGGGTTTATTAAAACCCGGGGATCATGTTGTTACGAGCAGTATGGAGCACAATTCCGTGATGAGGCCTCTCAGGGATCTGGAGAAGAAGGGGATTGAAGTGAGCATCATCCCCTGCTCCAGCGAAGGTAAGTTGAACCCTCAAGAATTAGAAAAGAAGATCCAATCCAATACCAGAATGATCGTTCTCAATCACGCCTCGAATGTGACAGGGACCCTGCTTCCCATTAAGGAGGCAGGCCTGATCTCAAGAAAATACAATCTCCTTTTCTTAGTCGATGCCGCCCAGACCGCTGGAGCCTACCCCATCGATATGGAAAGAGATGAAATCGACCTTTTAGCCTTTACCGGACACAAGAGCCTTTATGGACCACAAGGAACCGGCGGGTTGGTCATTGGTGAACGCGTCAAGGAGAAGGAGATGATCCCTCTCAAACAGGGTGGAACGGGTAGTCGGTCAGAATTTGAGGAACAGCCAGACTTCCTACCAGATCGCTTTGAAAGCGGAACTCCAAACGGTGTCGGCCTTGCAGGACTCCTTGCAGGCGTTCAATTTGTGCTGGAGAAGGGGGTTGAGCAAATCCATCAACAGGAGATCGGTTTGACCCAAAAACTCATCAAGGGGTTAAAGGAAATTCCTCAAGTGAAGCTCTATGGTCCTGAGAAAGGGGAGCAGAAAATTGCCACACTCTCTTTTAATATCGCAAACCTCTCTCCATCGGATGTGGCCCTCCGTTTAGAAAGAGAATTTGGCATCCTCTGCCGGCCAGGGCTTCACTGTGCACCCGCAGCCCATCGCACCATTGGAACCTTTCCTGATGGAACGGTCCGGTTTGGCCTGGGGGCCTTCAACACCGAAGGCGAGATCGAAGCTGTCATCCACGCGATCTCCGCTATCTCAAAACAACAAAAATAAAATCCCATTATTCCAACATTCCAACTGAGAGCGAGGCCAGCTAACCTCTCTCTTTTTTGGTGGGCCTCTGAGGGAGAGAGTCCGTTCTTCTTTTTAAATAGATAAACAGAATCATTCCTCCTACGATCATAAAGACAGTAAGAACCTGACCCATGGTAAAAGGGCCCAAAACAAATCCCAGATGGGCATCCGGTTCTCTAAAGAATTCTATAGAAAAACGAAAAACTCCATAAAGAAAAAGAAAGAGAGCCAGAAGCCCGCCGGTGGGAAGTTTTTTATCCTTGATGAGCCACAGGATTAAAAAGAGGACTCCTCCCTCCAGTGCACTCTCATAAAGTTGAGAGGGATGGCGAGGAAGAGGGCCTCCTTTGGGAAAGATCATCCCGCAGGGGATTTGGGTCACCCGACCATAGAGCTCACCGTTGATGAAATTTCCGATTCTCCCCAATCCCAATCCAATAGGCGCTGTGACAATGATGAGGTCAGCAATTCTCAAGAACGATTTTTTATTCTTCCAGGAGAAAAGGATCCCAACGATGAGAACACCGATCAACCCTCCGTGAAAAGACATGCCCCCATGCCAGATGGCAAAGATCTCAAGAGGATCGGCGAGGTATATCTTGAGATCGTAAAAGAGGACATACCCCAGACGGGCGCCTACCATCAATCCAAGAATGAGATAAAAATAGAGATTCTCCACCTCCTGTTTTGAAATGCCAAATTCTTTTCTCTTCATCTGATGCCGGACAAGAAGATAGGAAATGAGGAAACCAAAAACATACATTATCCCATACCAACTCAATCGAATCGGACCCAATTCCACCAAAACCGGATCAATATTGACCTTCATCGATATCTCCTAATTGTTTTCTCTCCTTTAATTTTATTGGAAAATGAATAAAGATTCAAGCCATTTCACTTACCCCCCTTTTTAGCACCTCCCGGCAGGCAGGAGGAGGGGATAGGAAATCAATTGACCTACAACAAAATTTTCTTTATAATTTATTAAAGATTATGGATGAACCCACAAAAAAACAACAAATCCTTCAGGATCTGAGGAAATTCTTTCTATCGAGGACCTCCATTGTTTATATCCTGTCAGATGAAGAGGATCGGGTGGAAGGGCTTTTGAAAGAGGTATCTTCTACACTCCAACCCAGGCCCAAACTCCTCATCTGGAACCCCTTCCAAGGTCTGACTGAAGACCATGGAGGGATCGAAAACTCCATTAACCCTTTGGAGGCATTGGACAAGGTGATCGAACGAACTGACCAAGCCCTCTATCTTTTCGAGGGAATCCACTCTTTTCTAAAGACCGATCCCCTCATCTCGAGAAAATTGAAGGATCTCCACCGTGCCCTTCGAAATCGATACTCCACCGTGTTCATCGTTGCACCCTATCTGGTGGTCCCGGAGGACCTTCACCGTGATATGATCGTATACGAACTCCCCATGCCGGATGTGAATGAAGTCGAGCGGACCTTGATGGGAGTGATCTCTGGGAGTCCCCAAGCCTCTCATCTCACGGAATCCCTCACACCACAATTCAAGGATCAGTTGGTGAAGGCAGCTCTTGGCCTCTCTCTCGACCAGGTGGCCCGGGCCTTCCGGAACGCACTGATTGGAAGGACAACGGTCGATTCCACTCTTATCGATGTGGTGCTTGAAGAAAAGGGACAATTGATTAAGAAATCGGGCATCCTCACCCTGGTCAAGAATCGGCCTTCACTGGATGAAATCGGTGGGTTGGAAAATCTCAAAGAATGGCTGAGAAAAAGATCTCATATTTTGGGCAGTGAGGGGAAGTCCTTTGGTCTTCAACTCCCGAAAGGGGTCCTGATCACTGGAGTATCAGGATGCGGTAAAAGCCTCTGTGCCAAAGTGTTCGCCTCTTTTTGGGGAATTCCTTTGCTCCACCTCGATATGGCCAGGCTCTACGATGAAACGATCGGACAACCCGAACAAGCCTTACAGGTCGCCCTTCGAACCGCGGAGTCTGTTGCACCCTCTGTGCTCTGGATCGATGAGATCGAAGCAGGCATCAGCATTCAAAGCCAGAAGGCTGGGGGTGGAACTCAATCTCGGGTCTTTGCCTCCTTCCTTACCTGGATGCAGGAGAAACGCGCTTTCGTCTTTATTGCAGCCACAGCCAATGTGATTGAACTCCTCCCTCCCGAGGTATTGAGAAAGGGGCGCTTTGATCAAATCTTTTTTGTCACCCTGCCTAACCCTCAAGAAAGAAGGTCCATCTTCTCCATCCATCTGAAGAAGACCGGGGCAGATCTATCCCAGATCAATTTAGATATGTTGGTGAAGGTTGCAGAGGGGTTTAACGGTGCTGAAATTGAGCATGCGGTCAACGGGGCAATGATCGAGGCCTTCGATTCAGGGCGACCTTTGAATGAACAAGATATCGTTATCGCTGCCGGAAATATTGTCCCCCTTGCCATTACGATGAGGGAGGAGATTGGAAGGATAGAACGCTGGGCTTATAATCGAGCTATCCCAGCCTCCAAATGAAGGGGGCCCTTTGACCCCATCTGGAATATGACTTTTGCAGACCACCTTACCCATCAATAATCCTCTTTGTCCTCTTCGTAGTCTTCCTCCTCTTCCTCAAAATCCTCTTCCTCCTCTTCCTCGTCTTCCTCCTCTTCGATCTCTTCTTTCTTTCGCTTCGCTCTCAAATCGATCTTTTCTAAACTTTCATCCCCAAGATCATCAATTACTTCATTAAAAAACAATGCCAGAGAGATGAGATACTCCTCTGGTAATTCCCGGAACCATTCCATGACCTTCTCAGCCATTTCAATCTTCTCACTGCCCGAGGCACTCTCTAAAAGATCGATGGCCTTACGATAGTGCTTATTGAACACCCGAATCATAAATAGCTTCACCTCCTATAATATGGTATAAGTTTTTTAATCCGCCACTTAAAATTATACTTTCCTTTCGCCTCATAGACAATAAAAAAGCCTCTCTCTTTAAGCGAGGCTTTTTATTGGTGCCGGAGGTCGGAATCGAACCGACACGGGGTGGAAACCCCGCGGGATTTTGAGTCCCGTGCGTCTACCAGTTTCACCACTCCGGCACAAAAAATACTATAAAAAAAACTTATTCATATGTCAAATTTTAAAAAAATCTCTTATCACCCTCACCCTGCCCCTCTCCTCGGTACGAGTCGATCCCGACCGGCAAGGGAGAGGGAGAAAGTTAGGGTTGGATTTGACAAGACATTTTATACTATGTTATTAATTCCCAATAATAAGGGGCTGTAGCTCAGCTGGGAGAGCGCTTGAATGGCATTCAAGAGGCCGACGGTTCGATCCCGTTCAGCTCCACCATTTTGGTCTACA
>Ga0315274_10008668_pt1 | contig 14737 bp, 15 predicted proteins | sample YL17G02_20_MG_FD_203700 | JGI IMG/M metagenome (GOLD analysis project Ga0315274, IMG submission 203700) | Sediment microbial communities from Yellowstone Lake, YNP, Wyoming, USA - YL17G02_20 | ecosystem: Environmental > Aquatic > Freshwater > Lake > Sediment | place: USA: Wyoming | collected... | reverse complement strand
TGCCTGGTGGCAGAGAAGAGCAGCGTGAGCTGCTCCAACCCTGATCTCTGACGATCCACCCGCTTGCCCATGGATGCTTGGCGGTGGGCGCATCTCAGTTGTCAGAGCGCCTGCAACCCCGACCGGGAGGGAGTATCGGCCCATCGTTGATGCCCCTTCGACGCCAAGGTGAGCCTCAAGCACCGATTGGTGAACACTACCCAGGGCTCCTATGCGCTTGACAGGTCGAACGCAGTGCGGTATAATATGAATGTATGTTTCAGTATATCAAACACGGAACTCCCCCGCACTACTCTTGTCCGTGGTCCTGTTTGCAGTTGGTCAACACGGTAAGCCCGTGAGCCTTCACCCACACGGGCATTCATGGAGCGGTTTTGTTGGTGGACACAGACGACGTGGAGAGTAAGGACTCAGCCACCATGGGGATGTGGCCGAACTGGCGGGGCTCTCGGTGGCAACCGTCTATCGCGCCGCACAGCTAAGGGTAGGCATGGGAAGGGTTGCCAGATGGCCAGTGTAACGTACAACCACGTAACGAAGAGATTCGGCGATGTGGCGGCGGTTGATGATCTCACTCTGGAAATCGCCGACAAGGAGTTCCTGGTGCTCGTCGGTCCTTCCGGGTGTGGCAAGTCCACCTCGCTACGCCTGCTGGCCGGTCTGGAGGAGGTGACCGAAGGGGAGATCTACATCGGTGATCGCTTGGTGAACGACGTGGCGGCCAAAGATCGGGACATCGCCATGGTCTTCCAGAGCTACGCTTTGTATCCCCACATGAGCGTGTTCGACAACATGGCCTTTGCGTTGAAGCTCCGAAAGGTGGACAAGAAGGAGATCAAGGAGCGGGTGCAGGTTGCGGCCGAGGCCCTGGGCATCGGTGAGCTTCTCGAACGAAAGCCGAAGCAGCTATCAGGCGGGCAGCGACAGAGGGTGGCTCTGGGCCGGGCCATCGTGCGTGAGCCTGACGTGTTCCTGATGGACGAACCTCTCTCCAACCTCGATGCCAAGCTGCGAGTGGAGGCACGCGCCATGCTCAGCAGGCTGCATCTGCGGCTGGGGACGACCTTCATCTACGTGACCCACGATCAGGTGGAGGCCATGACCATGGGCACCAGGATCGCCGTGCAGAGCGCCGGAGTATTGCAGCAGGTGGACACGCCACAGAACCTTTACGACCATCCGGCCAACCTCTTCGTCGCGGGCTTCATCGGCAGCCCGGCGATGAACTTCTTCAAGGCCAGATTGGCAGGCAGCGACGAGACCATCCGGATCCAGACCACAGCCTTCCAGGTGGATGTGCCCCGCGACAAGAACCCCGTCCTCAAGCAACGTCTGGGCAAGGAGGTCATCTTCGGCATCAGACCTGAGGATATACACGACAAGAGATTCATGCCGGTTGACGTCACCGCAGCTCCCATGGTGGCCAAGGTGGATGTGATTGAGCCCATGGGTTGCGAGCGGTATCTCTTCCTAATGGTCGATAGCCAGGAGTTCGTGGCGCGGGTGGACCCTCGCAGCGCTGCGGCGGTCGGGGAAGAGCTCGAGATCGTGCTCAACATGGACAACATGCACGTTTTCGACGCCGAGACGAAGGCGGCGATACTCTGAGCGGACGGGGGTTGCCATTATTCAACAGGCTGCTCCAACGTGACGGCAGTACCCGGGGCCAGCTGTGCATCCTCGGTCAGGCCCTTTGGTGACAGATATCGGAGGGAGGTGGGGAATAGCTGTGATACCTTGGCACGGTATGGGTGGGATTCTTGGCAATGGAAGGAAGTATGAGGTACGGAAGGAGAAAAAGATGTCTAGGGATGTACGATGGCTAATAATCGCCAGTCTGGTAGTGGTCGCGCTGGGGGTGGGGGCCTGCGGGGCGCCCGCTCCGCCGCCAACGGAGGAGGCGCCAGTAGTGCCCACCGCACCGCCGCCAACGGAGGAGGCGCCAGCAGTGCCCACCGGCTCGATCGAGATCTTTAGCTGGTGGACCGCCGGCGGCGAGGCCGAGGGCCTTGCGGCTATGTACGACGTCTTTGCGGCCCGGTACCCGGAGGTAGAGATCATCAATGCCACTGTGGCCGGTGGCGCTGGGAGCGAGGCCAAGGCAGTGCTCGCCACGCGTATGCAAGCCGGCGACCCGCCTGACTCTTTCCAGGTCCACGCTGGTCACGAGTTGATTGACACCTGGGTCGTGGCCGACAAGATGGAGCCAGTGACCTTCATCTTTGAGGAGAATAACTGGCTCGACGTCTACCCGCCCGGCGTCATCGAAGTCCTCTCCAGCGGGGGCGACATCTGGAGCGTGCCTGTCAACATTCACCGCTCCAACGTCCTGTGGTACAACAAGCAGGTCTTTGAGGACAACGGGCTGACTGCGCCCACGTCGCTGGACGAGTTCTTTGCGGCAGGTGATACACTGATGGCGGCTGGGATCACGCCCTTGGCCCTGGGCGACAGTGGGGGGGCCTGGGTGGACCTTCACGTCTTCGAGTCCCTCCTGCTGGCCCACCTGGGGCCGGAGGCCGACCGCGGCCTGTGGGACGGCACCACGGACTGGAACGGGCCTGAGGTCACAGCGGCCTTGGAGGACTTTGCCCGGGTGATGGAGTACGTGAATGCTGACCACTCCGCGCTTTCCTGGGACCAGGCTGCCCAGCTTGTTGTGGACGGTGACGCGGCCATGACCATCATGGGGGACTGGGCCGAGGGCTACTTCAAGTCGGTCGGCCTGACGCCCGATGTCGAGTTTGGCTACGTACCCTCACCGGGGACGGCTGGGAGCTTCATCATGCTCTCCGACTCCTTCGGACTGCCGAAGGGCGCGCCGAACCGTGACGGCGCAATTGCCTGGCTCACTGTGTGCGGCTCGAAGGAAGGGCAGGATGCCTTCAACCCGATCAAGGGCTCTATCCCGGCGCGCACGGATGGCGACCGCTCCCTGTACGACGTTTATCTGCAGTCGGCCATGGACGACTTCGCCTCCAACGAGATCGTGCCCAGCTTGCCCCACGGCGCCGCGGCGTCCGAGGGCTGGGTCACTGCTGCCGGTGACGCCATGACTCTCTTTGTCGCCGACCTGGACGTCGCCGCAGCTCAAACGGCTATGGCCCAGGCTTGTGTGGACGCTGGCGTGTGCCAGTAGTCTAGGGTTCTCACGCGTCTCATGGACCCTGTGGGCGCCGCCGAGAGGGCGTCATCATCCCGGCGGCGCCCAGCCCATGTAAGGGGTGGCTTATGACACACGCGCGGCGCGAGCGTTGGATCGCCTTCTTGATGGTTCTGCCGTCCATCATCCTGATCGCGATCTTCGTCTACGGCTTCATCGGCTGGACGGCCAGAGTCGCTCTGTCCAAGTGGGACGGCATCCGGCCTGACTATACCTGGGTTGGGTTGGAAAACTTCAGGCATCTACTTGTTGGGCAGGGCACGACGGCCAGACGCTTCCACATTGATCTATGGAACACCTTCTTCTTTACTCTTCTTTTTATGGTGGCGTGCGTGGTCGCCGGTCTATTGCTCGCCATCCTTCTCGATCAAAAGATCAAAGGTGAGGGCATTTTTCGCACTATCTACCTCTTTCCTATGGCCATCTCCTTCGTTGTCACCGGAGTGGTCTGGCAGTGGGTTTTCGCGCCAGGTACGGAGACGCGCCTGCGAGGCGTCAATGCGCTGCTGCACAACATGGGACTTGACGCGCTCCGCTGGGGGTGGTACACTGACACTAGTTCCATTGGGCCTTTTCACGTGGCCTTGATTCCGGTCATTATCGCCGCTGCCTGGCAGCTTACCGGCTACACCACGGCCATGTACTTGGCGGGCCTGCGCTCCATCCCCGACGAACTGCGCGACGCCGCACGGGTGGACGGTGCCAGCGAGATCGCGATGTATCGCCGTATAATCCTGCCCATGTTGCAGCCCATCACCCTTAGCGCTCTGATCATCCTGGGCCATATCTCGCTCAAGATCTTCGACCTGGTCTTCACCATGACGGGCAGGGGAACCGGCTTTGTCACGGATGTGCCAGGCATTTTTATGTTTGAAACTACCTTCCAGGGCAACCACTATTCTCAGGGCGCCGCCATTTCCATCATCATGCTGCTCACCATCGCCGTGGTGGTCGTTCCCTATCTGATCTACAGCTTCCGGCGGGAGGTGGAGCTATGACGCAGCGCTTGAACCCCATGCGTATCGGCATCTACCTCCTGCTGATCCTCTTTTCCGGCCTCTTTTTGGTGCCGGTGTACGTTCTGCTATCCAGCTCACTCAAGACTTTTACCGAAGTGCAAGATCTTTCCAGGCTGTGGAGCCCGCCATCGGGGTTGTACCTGGAAAGCTTTCGCTCTGCCTGGTTTGGCATCCCCGAGAAAGGCTTGCGCGGCCTGGGTCCGAATCTACTCAACAGCATCTATTTGACTGTGCCCGCTACCATCATCTCCTCCATGCTTGGTTCGCTCAATGGCTATGTCCTCTCCAAGTGGAAGTTCCGGGGAGCCAACGTGATCTTTCCTCTGATGCTCTTTGGCATGTTCATCCCCTACCAGAGCATCCTCATTCCGTTGACGCAGACACTACGCGCCATGGGCCTGGGCGGGACCCTTTGGGGGCTGATTCTGGTCCATGTGGTCTATGGCATTCCTATCACCACGCTGATCTTCCGCAACTATTACGCCGAGGTACCCACCGATCTGATAGAGGCTGCACGAATTGACGGCGCGGGAATTCTGAGCATTTACTGGCGGGTCATGTTTCCCCTCTCCCTGCCCGGTTTCGTGGTGGTCATCATTTGGCAGTTCACCAACATTTGGAACGAGTTCCTCTTTGCCGTAACGCTGCTGCAAAAACCTGAACTCCAGCCGATCACCGTGGCACTACGGAACCTGGCCGGCAGCCAGATCAAGGAGTGGAACATGGTCATGGCCGGGGCACTCATCGCGGCCGTCCCAACGCTGCTCATCTATGTGTTCATGGGTCGCTTCTTCATCCGGGGTCTGCTGGCTGGATCGGTGAAGGGATAGAATCTGGAAGATGACAACTGCACAGCGGAATGAGACTGTCCTGAAGTGGGGCCTGCTCTCCACAGCCCGCATCAACGGCCGGCTGATCCCAGCCATTCGCGCCGCTGAGCGCGCCGAGTTGGTCGCCGTCGCCAGCCGCAGCCAGAAGCGGGCAGAGGCTTACGCTGCTGAGTGGGATATATGCCGCGTCCACGGTAGCTATCAGTCGCTGTTGGACGATCCCGATGTGGATGCCATCTACATTTCACTGCCCAATAGCCTTCACGCGGAGTGGACGGTTCGGGCGGCCGAAGCTGGCAAGCACGTCCTGTGCGAAAAGCCACTGGCGGTCAGCGTCACCGAGTGCGACCAGATTATCGCCGCTGCTAAGTCAGCCGGCGTCGTGGTGATCGAGGCGGTCATGTACCTCCACCATGCCTTGCTGAGCAAGGGTCGTCAACTGATCGAGGAGGGAGCGGTGGGCCGGGTCACGCTTGTGCGCGGAGTTCTCTCCTTCTTCCTCGATCGGCCAGATGACGTGCGCTGGAAGCCGGAGTTGGGGGGCGGCGCGCTGTGGGATGTGGGCAGCTACCCTGTGAGTTTCATCCGCTGGATGGCCGGTGAGCCGGAGGAGGTGTTTGGTTGGCAGACGCTCGCCGAGGGTGGTGTGGACGAGACCTTTGCAGGGCTGCTGCGTTGTAGCAGCGGCGTGCTGGGTCTCTTCGACTGCGGCTTCCGCACCCTACAGCGGAGCGAGGCTCAAGTCTTCGGCACCGAGGGGACATTGACCATCAGACAACCATACGCCATCAGCGCTGAAAGTGGGATCCTCCTGCGTCGTGGCTCGGAAGAGGAGGAGATCAGCGTGCGGGACATCGATGTCTACCGATGTGAGGTGGATGCCTTGACCGCTGCTGTGCTGGACAGGGCACCGTTGCCCGTGTCGCTGAGGAGCAGCCGTAGTAACGTGGCCACGATGTCGGCGCTCTACGCATCGGCACGGAGTGGCCTTCCCCAACCAGTCTTCTCTGCCTGAGCTGCTGCCCAGAACGCTCGTCGCTCTCACGTTCTTCTCATTCCCCGCCCTTCCTCCAGGTCTGCACATCTGCCATAGGAAGCCTCTTGTCATTGCTCGATGGGCGCGTGGTCGACTCCGGGGGCTAAGGCCGCGGATGAAGACGCAGCGGAGCGAGCCTCACGGGGTCCATGGGAGGTGCCACAACCCATGACCTGTGCTACAATGCCAGGCGGCCTATGTCCGACCAGTTGCGGAGCGGAGGCAGACTGTGTCCTTGTCAGAATTGGCAAACAGCAGCAAGCGCGTGCTCATGTTCGGCGGCAAGGGAGGAGTGGGTAAGACGACCTGCTCTGCCACCACTGCCCTGCACTACGCCTCGCTAGGGCGGAGGACCCTCATCATCTCCAGCGATCTCACCCCCTCTCTCTCCGACATCTTCGAGCTGGACGTGGGGCCCACGGAGAAGACCGTCCCGGGGGTCGACAACCTTGATGCCCTGGAAATAGGGCCCGACGAGGTGATGAGGAGGTGGAAGAAGAAGTTCGGCCCGGAGATCTACGAGGCTGCCTCCTCGCTCGTAGACATGGAGTACGACGAGCTCATCGACTACGTGGCCCTTGCCCCGGGTATCCAGGAGGAGTTCTTGCTGGACTACGTCCTGGAGCGGGTCAAGGATGGCTCCTATGACATCATCGTGTGGGACACGGCGCCGGCGGGGGACACCCTGCGCCTCCTGGAACTTCCGTACAAGTTCATCGCCCACCTGAAGACGGCGCCAAAGGTGTACATGCGGGCCAGGGATGCCCTCAAGCTGAAGAAGGTGCCCTTCCTGGATCTCATCGAGAGCTGGAAGGCCCTGGCGGAGGAAGTGACCAGCTTCATGAGGGACCCTGCTAACACAGAGTTCATCCTGGTCACCATCCCAGAGGGGTTGGGGGTCTATCAGGCCAGAAGGCTGGTGAAGGAGTTCCACCGTTTTGGGCTGGAGATCCGCTACATACTGGTCAACTACGTGATTCAGAACCCCGACAGCCCGTTCAACCGACAGCGGATGGAGATGCAGCACAAGTACATCCAGATGCTGCACGACGAGTATGGGGGCGGTAGGAAGGTCATCGAGGTGCCCCTGTTCCCCTACGAGATCAAGGGCGTGGAGCGGCTGAGAGAGCTGGAACAGGTGTTGTTTTCTTCCTGACTGAGCGTGGAGCCAGTCGAGGGACGCCGCCGCGTTTAGGAGGGCGCTACTCCTCTCCGGCCGGAGAGAAGTACAGCCGGGTACGTGTAATACTCTTCACCTGGTCCGCCAGACCAAGTTCATCGAGGACCTCGTCGGGGCGGCCCGTGCCCTGGTCACCAGCTCGCAAACGTATCCCCAGGACGTAGTGACCCACCTCTTGCGTTTCCAGCCAGACCTGCTCCAAAAGAGGACGCAGATCGTACTCCTTGCCACGGCGCTGACGCGGTAGCTGATCGCTACCCAGCAGAGAGGTGATTCGCTCCTCCAACTGGCGTGCGTCCTCGCCGACAGCCACCGTAGCCAGGTACTCGGCTCCCTGTACCTGCGTCTGGAGGGCAGGGAGGGTGGCGTAGACCTCTTGCACCTCGACCAGGGTAACTCCCACGGGAAGCTGTCTGTTGACCGCTGAGGCGAAGTCAAGGGGCGCCAGAGGTCTTTCGAGCATCACGTCCATCATCTCCCTCTGGCCCGTGATGCCCACCGCCAGGGGCGAGGCGAAGGAGATCTTGGGCCGGGGATTGTAGCCCTGGGAGTGGAGCAGCGGCACTTCGGCGCGGCGCAGGGCGCGCTCCCAGAGGCGCATCAGGTCGAGGTGGGAGATATACTTCACCTCCTCTTCCTTGGCAAAGGTCACTCTGAGGCGCTGTGTTTGCTCCGTCCCTGGTCTCATAGTGGGCTTTCCTTCTGCCGCGCCAAGTCAGCCCGCGCCCCGCTGAGTGCCGACACATCCCCATCTGGCCCGGCGCATGGCTTCAGCATCCCTGGGGAAGGTTTCCAGGATACCGCAGGTTTGGCACTGGCCTTCACGGCAGTCGAAGGTGATTTCCCCCTGGAGGCTGCGGTGATACTCAGCGACGAGGAATTCCTTGCTCACGCCTGTGCTGATGTGATCCCAGGGGAGGGTCTCCTCCAGGGGACGCCGTCGGTGGGCGTAGAAGGCGGGATCCAATCCCTGGCTGGCAAAGGCGTCCCACCAGCGCTGCACGTCGAGGGCCTCGCTCCAGGCGTCGAACCTGGCCCCGCGCCGCCAGGCGTCGAGAATGACCTGGCTGAGGCGGCGGTCTCCGCGGGAGAAGGCGGCCTCCAGCACACTGGTCTGCGGGTCGTTCCAGTTGAGCTTCAGGCCCCGGCCCCTGATCAAGCGCCGCAGGAGATGGTGTTTCTCCTCCAGCGACTCGCTCTGCTCCAGCGGCGACCACTGGAACGGGGTGTGGGGCTTGGGGATGAAGGTGGAGACGCTGACACTGAGTTGAGCCCTGTTGCCCCGGGCACGGCGGCCGATGGAGAAGACCTGCTTCACAAGGTCGGCGATGGCCTCCACGTCTTCCATGGTCTCCGTGGGCAGCCCGATCAAGAAGTAGAGTTTGATGCGGTCCCAGCCGCTTTCGTAGGCAGCTGCTGCAGTGCCTAGGATCTCCTCGTGGCTGATGATCTTGTTGATGACCTGCCTCAGACGGTCGCTGCCTGCCTCGGGAGCGAAGGTGAGCCCGGTCTTGTGGCGTCCCTGGAACATCCCCGCGAGCCGGAGGGAGAAGGAGTCCATACGCAGGCTGGGCAGGGAGATAGAGGTGTAGCTGGGGCCGTGCCGGTTCAGCAGTTGCTCCACCAGATGCTCGATGCCCACGTAGTTGCAGGAACTCAGGGAGACCAGCGCCAGCTCTTCGTAGCCCGTGGCCGCCAGGAGTTGGTCTGCGGTGGTCAGGATCTCCTCCAGGGGACGCTGCCGGAGGGGGCGGTAGATCATCCCCGCCTGGCAGAAGCGGCAGCCCTGGGTGCAGCCCCGCTGGATCTCGATGGTGGCCCGGTCGTGAACGGCCTCCACGAAGGGTACCACCACTCTGGTCGGCGCGGGAGGCAGGGTGTCCACGATACGCTTAGTGACCACCGGCCGGGCACTGGGATGGGTCGGAGAGACCTCCCGCACCGTGCCGTCGTCGCTGTACGTGACCTCGTAGAGACTGGGTACGTACACGCCATCGAGCTGCGCTGCACGGGTGAGGTACTGGTTCTTATTCGACCCGCATTCGCGATAGAGTTGCAGCAGTTCCAGGATGATTTCCTCTCCCTCACCCACGACCAAGAGGTCGAAGAAGGGGGCCAGGGGTTCGGGGTTGTAGGTGCCGGTGCCGCCTCCGATAACCAAAGGGTGGGAATCGTCCCGCTCCTCTGCCAGCAGGGGGATACGACCCAGGTCCAGCATCGTGAGCACATTGGTGTAGTTCAGTTCGTAGGGCAGGGTGAAGCCGACGATGTCGAACTCGTGCAACGGGTGCCGGGTCTCCAGGCTGTAGAGAGGGATGCCGGAGGTCCTCATGGCCTGCTCCATGTCCACCCAGGGAGTGTAGACTCGCTCAGCCAGGACGTCCTCCTGCGAGTTGAGGATGTCGTAGAGGATCATCAAGGCCAGGTTGGACATGCCGACTTCGTAGACGTCGGGATAGGCCAGGGCGACCTTGATGGGGGTTTGGTCCCAGTCCTTGACGACGCTATTCCATTCCCCCCCGGTGTAGCGGGCGGGTTTGACGACGTGGGGCAGGATGGACCCCAGACTCGCTATATCGACGCTCACCAGTCGTCTCCGCGAGCTATTATAGGCTCCGAGGCGGGGGGGAGCAACTCCTTCCCGATCTTGATGGCCTGATCGAGGCGCTTGAGGCATCTGGACGAAGTGGCGGCGACAGGAAGGTGGCGGCTGTGAGCGCACCCATAGACCTGGACCGTCGCATGCCCAATCCCCGAGGGTGCTGGAAATCGTCGGGGTGCGAGTTGCATCACTGGGAGAGAAAAGAACGGCCGCTCTCGGCGGTAGGCGGTAACTGCTGGACTTGAATTATCTTGTGAAGTTTCGGGTTGCGGTCGTAGCCATCCAGCCTGACCAGAGTGCCCTCCGGCAGCCGTTTCGCCCCGACCACGGAGACCACGGAGGGGATGCCGCACTCCCGGGCGACAATGGTGCTGTGGGAGGGGAAGCCGCCAGACTCGGCAGTTAACGTACGCGGGCCGGACAACCACTCAATTCTCTGCCCTCTCGGCTCCCCTCGCCTCCTCGATGAGTTCCTTTCGCCGCTGGCGATGGGCCACAATGGGGCGGTCGGCCTGGAACAACTTCTCCCCCATGGCCAACTCCGTCTTCTTGGGCTGCTGCGTCAGAACCACCCGCTTGTCCTGCCCCAGGATGATCCTGTTGCCCAGGTTGCTCAGCTTGCACAAGAGTCTGTCCAGCACAGGAAGGCGAAGAAAGCGCCCGTAGAAGCGCAGGAAGTGTCTGGTGCTCTCTTCGTCGAAACGGGCCGGTCGGACTGGTGCGTCAGTCGTCAGGGAAGATCTTGCCCGGGTTCATAATGTCGTCGGGGTCCAGAGCTCGCTTGATGGTGCGCATCACCTTTACCGTGCCTTCTGGGAGGTCCAGGTGCAGGTACTTCTGCTTCAGCAGGCCTATACCGTGCTCGCCCGAAAGGGTCCCTCCCACGGAGGTGGCCACCTCGAAGATGTCGCCCGACGCGGCCTCCACCCTCTCCATCTCCTCCGGGTCTGCCTGGTCGAAGAGGATGTTGGGATGGAGGTTGCCGTCGCTGATGTGGCCGAAGATGACGATGGGCAGTTCTCGCTGGCGGCCGATCTCCAAGATGCGCCTGACTACCTCGGGGATGGCCTCCCGCGGGACGGAAGTATCCTCGCTGAGCTTCAGGGGCGCAGACAAAGCTGGGCTACACTGTCTGTTGTCGGTCATAGTCATGCAGCTGATGGCTCTGGGGAAAGCGAAAGAAGATGCTTTGTCGGAGGTAGGGAACGTCGTGAGGAAAGTAGCCTAGGCGGTCTCGTTGTCGGGGTCAGGTGGAAGTACGCCTTCGATGCAACGACGCTTTCCATTCAAGCCGGTTGATTCGGCCGCCACCTGAAACCAGGCCCGGATCACGAGGGGGCGGGGGCGGCGGAGGCGGCACGCTATCAACCTAGGCAGCGACATGCCAACGCCGTCAATCGCCGTTCCTGCTCTAGTCATAGGCGCGTTTCACACGCTACAAAGTGCGAGCCCGTGTCCCCCGTCTAGGGGGACGGTCGCAGGTTCTTCAGTGTGGTCTCGATGCTGCCTAGTGTGGGGAGGACTTCGGCCTTCACGAAGCGCTTATCCGGAATCCAACACTGGTAGCGGCAATCTCGGCTTTGATCATAAAGCCAACGAGTGTCTTGGTAGACTGGCTTCAACGACTTGCATCGCTCCATGTACAGCCAGCGGTCTGCATGGTTGGGCGAGTCTATCCCATATTGTGCCAGATGTTGTTCCACCAGATGAATAGCCACGTGGAAGGCCACCGTCACCACCCAGTCCAGATACTTGGTGGAGTCCAGGTTGAGGAAATCGATAAACTCTTGGTTGTGCTGTACCTGGCGGCGATGAGCATTCTTATCAGGCATGGTGATACCCTGTGATTGGGATCGAAACCGTGTGCTCATCGAAGGTCGCGAGAGAAGATGATTCCCTGTCGCGGCGGTCAATGACGTGGAAGTCGAAAGGAATTCCAGGGAATGCCCCCATCAGGTCCCATTCTATCTCGTAGATAGCGTATAGCATCTCTCGAGGAACGTTGTTAACAAATACCCACGTTTCTAACCCGCGCTTGGTCCTACGTGCGCTGAGGGACTCAACGCCAGTAATCGTTCGGAGCCGTTTGGCAAATGCTTGAATCTCTTTGGGCACGTCTGCTACCTCGGCGCTCAAGACCTGTTCGGGTTCCACTTCAGCAAGTCGCCCGAAGTATCTCTCGTCGACCTCTATCACTCTCTGAATCCACACAGCGAAACAGTCAGCCGCACCCTCACCCTTGAATGCGATCTGAATAGGGTGCTCCAGCGGGGAACCGCTCGTCTGATTTCCTGCGGAATACAGGCAACTCAACAGCAAAGAGTCCCAAACAAGCGTAATCCTCTGATCGAAGGCCTCGCGCTTGCCCCCAATCAGCAATGCTCGCCTCAGGGTCTCTGTCGGCGCGTCAACCGTTGTTTGGGCTATCTCTGGCACGGCACTATTACTACCTGGACAGCAACCTGTCTAGCAGCTGTGACATCCGTTGAAACTCTTCCCGTATCTCCTGAGACAAGTCATCGCGACTCGGCAGGGACCCAACCTCATGGTGCACATTGAGGTTGGCCCTCAGAAGCGACGGATCGCTCTCGTCGGCGCCCATCCTCAGCTGATACTCGATGCCCCCTATCACATACTTGAAGTTCGGCGATAGCCACGAAACAGTCCCGCCTACGGTGGCTTCCAAGTCCTGCAAACCCCGCAGGAACTTGTCACGCAGGAACTGCCCGATATTGTCGATGCTTTCCACCGAAGCCTTGACCCCGAAGTTCAGTCCGTAGGCGACCATCGCTGCGCCCCGAATCGCTTCGTTGGCAACCGTCGCCATCTGTGCCAGGTTCCCATCGCCAGGCTCAACGGGGCCGCCTTGATTGACGTGGATTCTACGCGCATTGATGATGCAACTGGTGCCGGGAACCGCCTCGAAGACGACAATCAGCGGGCCGCCCGGCGTGTCTATGAATTGAGCCTCGCCTTCCGGAATCATGTCCTTCAGACGATCGCGCGACACTTGTCTACGATCGATGGCGTCATAAGCGATGACAACCGAGGCTTGTTCCAATCCCAGTTCGCGCAGTGCCATAGTTGCTCTTTTCTCCCCTGAGGTGACAGCGTGCCTAGGCCATGCCTGCGCTCGGCAGGTCAGGCGCAGCTCCTTCTTCTTGTTGCAGCGTGGTAGTGGAGTTGGAGCTGTGAGTACCGCATGAGACGCCAGCTATCATCAATGCGACTCACCATGTGGATACTGGGAGGACAATGTCAACCGCTGTTCAAGGCGAGATCCTGTGTGCCATGTAGTTGACGAAGTGATGTCGAAGCATCAAAAGTATATCATAAACGGAGCGTGCTGTCAAATCTGCCTACTCATGCAAGACTGTGGCTCCGGTGCCAAATCAGTATGCTTGCGACGAAACGGACGACCATTCGACCTGATCCTAGTATAGATGATCTGATTCAGACCGTCAATAGGCCTTTAGGGTAGTCGTTGAAGTACTTGGAACAGAACACCCCTACACAGTGGGGGCCGCTTTCTGGCCGATTGGCAACGCGGTTCCTACAAGTCCATCACCTTCGCCCTAGCCGCACCGCTAGCCTAGTCACGCGAGGCACAACACCCGCTCTAGTTCCACCATCTCAGTTGCGCCCATGTGGCCAAGGGCTGACCCTCTGCCTCCGTGTCACATCACACGAGAGATCACCCCTTATACACCTGCCAATCGAACCCGTAGAAGGGCTGCCCAGGGCTCTTCCCCTCGGAAAAGAACTTCCACGTCTTCCTTATGGGTTCCCAGCGCAACGGTGCCACACCGGCCTGCGCTAACTTCTCACGCAGTTCACTACTGTCCTGCAAGCAGGCGTGGTACGACTCTATGCCGTCTCCAATCAGCTTTGGGAATCTGTCAAGCAGCTCTATGTCTACAAAGACGGCCTCTCTTTCCCAGTCTATCTTCTTGAGGTCCGCGATCGCCTGTCCATGGGCAGCGAAATGGCGTAGAGCTATCAGATGGTCTACCAAGTATTCTCTATAGTTCGTTTTGACTACAACGCGGGCGCTTGGCTTTTTCATAGATGGTTCGATGAGCCATTCAAGACCCCTCTTTAGATTGGGTGTAGCGTTCTGTGAGCCTTGGGCTCCTTTTATGCACCGCCCCAGCAACTCGATGCCAGCAGCACAGACACCGAAAGCGGGGAGATATGTGACTGGCCATGCACTCGGAGCCTTGAGCAACAACTGCACGCTTTCACAGATATCATGAATTACCCCGTACACATACGCGGCCTTGATGGATAGAGGTGTGGCATCAGAGCGACCGCCCGCTTCGTGATTCAGTGCTGTCCATTCCTCCGCGTATGCCACGGGATGCTCCGCCTGCAGCGCAAATGCCAGTTCTCCACTATTCACGGTTCATTCCCTTTCTGTCAAGAGCTTTGAACCCAGTCTGGTGAAACACCACCTTACGCTTATCTGCACAAAGAGGCAATCTTCTCGTCGCGCTGAGTCGCCTTGCCCCACCTTTGCAGGGTATTCCGCAACTAGCTGTCTCCAATCGTGCAGTTTTACATGGTGTCTCGCAACAAGCTACCAGGTTGCTCATCCTTTAGAGCAGACGCTCCGACATAGGGAGGCGCAGGAAGCGCCCGTAGAAGCGCAGTCAGAGCCTGGAGTTGTCATCGTCGACACGGGCCGGTCGGTTTGGTGCGTCAGGGCTCGGGGAAGATCTTGCCCGGGTTCATAATGTCGTCGGGGTCCAGAGCTCGCTTGATGGTGCGCATCACCTGCACCGTGCCTTCTGGGAGGTCCAGGTGCAGGTACTTCTGCTTCAGCAGGCCTATACCGTGCTCGCCCGAAAGGGTCCCTCCCACGGAGGTGGCCACCTCGAAGATGTCGCCCGACGCGGCCTCCACCC
>Ga0315274_10008666_pt1 | contig 14738 bp, 7 predicted proteins | sample YL17G02_20_MG_FD_203700 | JGI IMG/M metagenome (GOLD analysis project Ga0315274, IMG submission 203700) | Sediment microbial communities from Yellowstone Lake, YNP, Wyoming, USA - YL17G02_20 | ecosystem: Environmental > Aquatic > Freshwater > Lake > Sediment | place: USA: Wyoming | collected... | reverse complement strand
ACCGAACGGTCAGGAGGTGTCGCGAGTGTTCCTCTTTACGGGCGAGCATCAGAGTCGGGCGCTCTGGCTTGTCTATGATGACGCCGCTCAAGTCTATTGCTTCCAGCCGCGAAGCAATCTCCCCCGGACTCATACCCGCCGCGTAAAGCCCTCCGATGAGCGCGCCTATGGATGTGCCGGCGATGCCGTCAGGTTTGATGCCGGCTTCATCCAATGCCTGCAGGACGCCGATATGGATGGCGCCGTGCACCGCACCACCCGACAGCGCCAGCACTAACCGCGGTCTGACCGGCGCCCGGCGTTCCAGCGGGCATACTCCCGGTGCTATTCGTGTTGGAACACGGATGATCAATGGTTCGGAGGCTGGGACCGCCGCCGCATACAGTAGCAGCAGTGCGGAGAGAACTTTAAGGGTGGTGTGACGCGGATGCAAAGTCGGCGAGGGAATTGATGGGAAGAGGTTATTGAATCACGAGGAGCTTGATGGTCCGTTGAATGGCAACCGCTCCACTTTGAGTTAACCTGGCGAAATAGATGCCGGATGGCAGCCGGTCGGCAGTCCAGCGGATTCGGTGTCCGCCCGCGCCCAGTTGTCCATTGATAAGTTGCTCAACCATCCGCCCGGATACATCCCTAATCGCGAGCCTGGTATGCCCTCCTTCAGCCAAATTAAAAACTATATGGGTGGCGCTATTGAAGGGGTTGGGGTAGGCGGCGAGTGCGGGATATTCACCCGGAACATCGGCAAGAAGCGCAGGCTTAGCCCTAAACACTGAGAAACCGTTGGTCTTATAAACCAGCGAGCCTCGCTCCGCAATCAGGGATAACGGCATACTAATACCAGTCGGCGACTGCCATTCCACTTTTAAGGATTCCCCTTCCGTATATCCGGCTCCACCGGGAGGAGCTCCCAACGCCGCCATCCCCGCTATCAGTTGACCGCCGGCGATATTCGCGCCGTCAACCCGGCAGCGTCCAACTGCAAAGCCGTCGTCATCCCATAAAACCAACTCGCCTTCGTCCCATTCGGAGTCAATCAGAAAAACCAGGCTTTGGTTATCTTGACAAATTAGGGAACCCTTCTCTCCAGCGGTAGAACGCAGTTGGACAGTCCGTGACTGAATCAACCCCTCCTGTGGATAGATCAATGTATCCGGAGCGGACATCAGCACCCAATAGCCCTGATTCAGCTCAAGCTCGTTCAGGTTGTCAAACAAATAGTTCGGAGCCCAGAAATCCCCCGCGCCGTTTTTCACGAGCGTGAGATTATCCGAAATAGTTTCAAGAGCCACATTATCAGGCAGAGGATTTAGCGGCAAATAAGCCACCAAATTCCAGCCTTCAATCAGCTCAATCGGCGTTCCGGGGTCAGCCGGTTCGCCAAGAATGGCAAGGGAATCAGCCGCCGTCATTTTTATGAGATATCCCGCCAGCGGATTCCATTCATCCAGTTCGTCAAGCTCGCGGTCAGGCAGGAATAACCGGCCGGCTCCATCCTTGATAACGGAAAGTGTGCCGTTCTCAATCCAGCGGACAAATACCGAGTATAGGGCGCGGTGGCGCGGCGCGATTGGGAAACCGATTTGGTTCCAGCCCTCATCAACGAAATATGTGATTGTCGCCAGTTGCCCGCCCACTGGAACGGGGGTTGACCAGAATGAGAAATCACCCTCCGCGTCCTGTGAGCGCACCTGATATAACCTGTCATCATCATCGCCATTAGGATCGGTCCATAAGGTATCTTCAAGTTCATCAGCCACTATTTCACGTTGAGCGTAGCCCGGGAACGGTCCGATATCGTCAATGAAACACAATTCGCCATTGCGATGCACATCCAACCGATAGTAACGAAACCGCAGCCGCACCATATCTCCGGCATAGTCGCCCGTCGTCCACCAGCTCCGCACCCAGCCTTCGCTGTTTCCTGTGGCTCCGGGACCGAGGTTGTGGTCATTAATGACCAAATCGCTGGTGTCTCGTCCCGATAACGGCGTCCAACCGAAGCCATCGGTGGATATTTCCAGGGCAAGATAATGTTTCAGTGGATACAAGTTGTAATTCAGCCAGGCGAAGAAAGTGTCCGGGGCGGCTATCTCCTCGCGCAAAGCGAGCGTTGCGACATCCTCCGTAGTCCGAACCTGGTAGCTGTAAGAGCCGCTGTGCGGGTTGGCATCGCTGAAGTTGAAATTAGTTAAATCCCACAACTCCTGACCTTCGGGGGCATCGTCAAAAAATGACTGGTCGGGAATGAATCTTTGAACTTTGAATCCGACGGCCGGATTATCATTGTCATCGCCAACCGACCAACTGACCTGGGGATAGCCGTCTTCGGTCAGATAAGCGGCGACTTCGGTGGGCGTCGGCGGCCGCAGCGCTCGCGCCGGATTGTCGGCAAAGGCAGCGATGGTAAGGCACGGGAGGATGTTCTCCTCCACCAGGGGTTCCACGCGTTCCAAAGGCGGCCAAAAATTGTCAATCAGTGTGCCGAGTTCTATGGTCAAAGCCATTATTCGGTTGTGCTCGTCCGAGCCATAGAGCCAGTCGTCGGATTCGCCGTTGGTGATGTAAATCGCTTCCCAACCGGTTCCGTAGGTATAATTATTCTCGCTGGTCATTTTCATCGCCAGGGAGGTGAGCAGCGAACGGTCGGGAGCCTGGATATAGTCATAACCCCAGGGGTAGAGGCAGAGGTTGCTGTAGGAGTGAAAATTGAGAGCCGTGACAATGTTGTGGTTGTTGACGAAATCGCGGACGGCTTGTGTTTCCAGCTCCGAGAAAGCTTCCGGACCGCGGTATGTTTCGCGGGCTGGGTCAGGGCTGGAGCCGATATTATCATACCCCCACTCATAACCAAAATTCCGGTTCAGGTCAACGCCGTAAGTGCCGTCCCCGTTGTTGCGCCGGTTCTTGCGCCACAGTCCGCCCCCATTCGGGGCAATCTGTTCGTTGTAGGCGTAGCCGTCGGGATTCAGGCAGGGGATAAACCAGAGCTGGCGGGTGTTGACGAGTTCAGTCAGAGATGTATCAATGTCGTAGTTCTCCGTCAGGCGTTCCATTACCCCGAACAATACCTCGGCGGTGATGACTTCGCGGCAGTGAGTGAGGGCGGTATATAGGACTTCCGGTTCATCTTCGTCCTCGTCCGGATTGTCGGATACGCGCATAGCCCATAAGTCCCGCTCTCCCAACGTTTCGCCGATGGAGACCGGTTCGCCAACGATGTCGGGGTAGTCGTCGTGGAGCGCGTTCATCCGCTCCACTATTTCACTGAAGGTCATATACCCGCCCATATCGTCGCGTCCGGGGGCGAGCCGGCGGGCGAGATAAGCCTCCAAGTTGTCCTGCGTGATTGAGAAGGGCAGTCCGGTTGCCTGCAGCCGTTGAAACTCTGTTTCGTCGGGCAGGATGACTACCGCTGAATCGCCGACCAGGGCGGTCACGTCAAAGCCGCCGCGCATCAGTTTCAGCAGGTCATCGGATCCGCCAACCGCCACCTGCGCCTGTTGCGATGCCGAAACGGTATTCCCCGTCAGTGCGACAATGCCAAACAGCGCGGCAAGTGTAGCGCTGTGGAATGCGGATATGTGATACTTTAGAGTCATGCCGTGGGATTGTGGTTGTTCCGTCAGGTCTTCATACCTGACGGAACAACCGATTAATTACTGCACCATTACCCGCGGTTGAAGCGGAACGCGGCGGCTGCGGCGCGGTTTTTCTTTGTGCAAGCGCAGCATTATATCAAATACTTCATCCACCGTCTTGACCGGGATGATTTTTAGTGGGCGGCGCACCGCCGGCGGGACTTCCGACAGCTCCTTCCGGTTGCGGTCAGGGATTATGACGCGGCGGATGCCGGCGCGTAGAGCCGCCATCAGCTTTTCCCGCAACCCGCCGATGGGAAGCACTTCACCGCGTAGCGTGATTTCGCCGGTCATCGCCGTATCGCCCCGCACCTTGCGCCCGGAGAATACCGACGCCAGCGCCACCGCGATGGTGATGCCCGCCGATGGTCCATCCTTGGGGACGGCGCCTTCGGGAAAATGGATATGCAGCTCGCGCTTCAGGAAATCGTCGGGGTCAAACCCTATCGTCCCGGCGCGGCTGCGGACAGCGGTCAATGCCGCGCGGGCGGATTCCTGCATAACGTCCCCCAGCTTGCCGGTGAGCGTCAGCGTTCCCTTGCCGCGCAGCAGTTCGGCTTCAATAAGCAGGACATCGCCGCCGGTCGGCGTCCACGCCAACCCCACCGCCGCGCCGACCAGATCCCTGCCACCCACCAACAAACCCTCATAACGCGGCACTCCCAGCATCTGCGTCACGGTATTAGTGGTAATGCGCAGTGGGACGCCCGTGCCCTTCCCATTGCTGTTGTCCGACTGCTGCAGAATGGCAAGCAGTTTGGTGGATTTGCGCATAATCTTGGCAATGCAGCGTTCCAGTTCCCGCACGCCGGCTTCGCGGGTGTAGCGCTCGATGATGGTGTGGATGGCGGAACTCACGAGGTCAATCTCAGCCGCCTTCAAACCGCACTCCGCAAGCTGTTTGGGGATGAGGAACCGCCGGGCGATCTCAAACTTTTCCTGATGCAGGTATCCAGGCAGTTCTATTATTTCCATCCGATCCTGCAGGGGCCAGGGGATGCCGTCGCGCGAATTGGCGGTGGTGATGAACAGCACTTGCGACAAGTCGTAGTCCACCTCCAGATAATGGTCGGAGAAGGCGTGGTTCTGCTCGGGGTCCAGCACCTCCAGCAGCGCCGCTGACGGGTCGCCGCGGAAGTCAATGCTCATCTTGTCAACTTCATCCAACAGGAAAACGGGGTTGACCGTGGCGGCTTTCTTCATTGATTGGATAATGCGTCCGGGCAGCGACCCTATATAGGTACGTCTATGCCCGCGGATTTCGGCTTCGTCTCGCATACCACCCAGGGAAATCCGCACAAACTGCCTACCCAGGGCGCGCGCTATGGATTTCCCCAGCGACGTCTTACCCACTCCCGGCGGACCAACAAGGCAGAGGATGGGCCCGCGGATTTTTCCGGCGCGACTTAAAACCGACAGGTGTTCAAGTATCCGCTCCTTCGGTTTCTCCAGTCCGTAATGGTCTTCTTCCAATATCTTCTCAGCCAGCGCAATGTCGCGGTTATCGGCGGTCGCCTTAAACCACGGAACGTCCAACAGCCAGTCTAAATAGTTCCGAATGACGGTGGCTTCCGGAGACATCATCGGATTGTTCTCAAGACGGTGCAGTTCCTCTTCAGCCTTCTTCAGCACGTCCTTGGGCATCTTTGCCTTTTTAATCTTCTTCCGGTATTCCAGCACGTCCGAGATGTCGTCTTCCCCCTCCTCACCGAGCTCCTTTTTGATGGCGCGGAGCTGCTCCTGCAGGAAATAATTGCGCTGCGATTTGGTGATTTTTTCCTTGACTTTGCCTTCAATATTCTGTTCCAGGGTCAGGATTTCAATCTCACGCTGCAGCTCTTTGGCCAATCCGATGAGCAGGTCGTAGATGCTGTCGGTCTCGAGGTAGCGCTGTTTCTGCTTGACCTCGCGATTAAGGTTGATGATGATGAAATCCGCCAGCCGGCGCGGGTGCTCAATGTGGTCAATAGTCAGGGCGATTTCGTCGGGGATGTTGCGGTTAAGATTGACGAAATCCTTGAAGAGACTGGCGGCGTGACGGCGAGCAGCTTCCACCGATGGATCGGCTTCCACCGAGTCCGCCTGCACCTGGATGACGGCTTCCAAGAAACGCTTTTCGGCGGTAAAGCGGACGATACGAATCCGCTCTATCCCCTCCACGAGGACTTTCGCCAGTCCGTTTGGCAGTTTCATCATCTGGGCGATACGCGCCACCACGCCGACCCGGTACATATCGGTCGGTTTTGGTTCTTCAGTCGTGGGGTCTTTTTGGACAACGAGGGAGATAAGCCGGTCGCTTCGGAACGCCTCGTCCACGGCCGCGAGGGTATTAGCCCGACCGACGACCATCGGCATCACCATGTGGGGGAGAATGACGATGTCCCGCAGGGGTAAAACCGGCAGTTTTTCGGGCACATCCAGTCGCTGGTCGCCGTGATTCAGTTGATATGGGGTCATCTATCTCAATCCATTGATAATTACGAAAGCACGCCTGCCGCGAATTGAACGCGGAACCTGCGGCTTAGAAGGCCGCTGCTCTATCCAATTGAGCTACAGGCGCGGATGCCGTCCGCCGCAGTGTGGTTTTATGGCTGCCGGTGGAGACTAAACGGTTTATCCCCACAAGTCCGCTGCCAGTCGCGGGAAATCGCCTGCCGGAGCCGAAAGCAGCATTTCGTCTGACAATCGCCTGCCGAAACCATAGAATTGCAGAATATCGCAGACCAGCGCCCATTCGGTATGAGTTTCCGCATTGGATAGCACAATAGACGTCCCGTTTGAGTCAATATCCCGAAGGATGGCTTTCAGGCTCTCGCTAATTCCGCCTGTTACGCCAATAGCCGTTTCCACTGCCCGCGCCCAAACAACCTCAGAGCGGATATGAAATCGTCCGCCATCCGAAAGCATCGCCAACCCGTTGTTCTCCGACCAGCGCCACCGTTCCACTAACGGCAGCTCGCGGGTGTCCAGGTTCAGTCGTTGAAGGAGTCGGCGTGCCGCTACGACGAAATCCCCGGATGTTAATGTTATCCCCAAATTGTCAAGCGAGTTTCGGACAGTCTGCTCCTCACTCCCTTGTGGTTCAGGGTGTCCCCCAAAGGACCACCGCTGGAGCAATGCACGCGCTGCTTCCCAGACCACGGCATCCGACTCAATCTCCAAAGCTATCGCTCGCAAGGGCAGGTCAAGCGTCAGTGTGCCATACCAGCAACGCATCACCTGCCCATCCCACACCTTGTTCCAGCCTATCACATATCGTGTGGAAGAGCAGATGTGTCGTATGAAGCGGAAGGCGTCCGCAGCCTGACCCCGGCTGACAAGTGCATCCGCTTCGGCGGATTCCCCGCCTGATAATATCTCTAATTTGGCGAGTTGACGGATGACAGCTTCCGCCGCCTTCTGCAACTTCAAGCGGATGTCGCCTCGTTGGCTGTAGCAATGACTACCGCCGCCGACACCGAAGCGGTATGCGTCAATGATACCAAAAAGCGATTAAATCCCAAACGTTTCGCGATGATTTCGGCGTTGCCATGCAGCCTGATTTCCGGCTTGCCGGCGTCATCGGCGAGTATCTCTACATCACGCCAGCTGAAGCCGGTCTGCCCGGCGCCGAGCGCTTTGGCGAAAGCTTCCTTGGCCGCAAACCGCGCCGCCAGCGACTCTATTCGGTCATTGGCTATGGCGAGTTCGGGCCCGGTGAATATCCGGCGCAGAAAACGCTCCGGCCATCGTTTGACCAACTTCCGAAAGCGCGGGATTTCCACCATGTCCATCCCCACGGCGAGGCGGTCGCCGCCGGAAGCACGTGCGTCCGTCGGTTCACCTCCGCCCAATGTCAACGGTCATCAGGCTGCCGATGGGGATATCCGCGGGATTGCGCGGTAATGCTTCGGCGACTATTGCCGGCTTGCCCGGTAATTTGTCCAGTTTGAATGTCCAACCGCTTCGGAATGGCTGCGGAACGACCGGGGAATTTGGAGTCAATTCGGTCAAATCCACGGGATAGCGTCCACAAGTTTCATAATAGCGCTCAACCTGATTTACCAACAATGTCAGTTCCCGTTCCACCGCCTGCCACTCGTCGTAGCGCTTGGTCAGTTGCTGGTAACCGGCGCGCATGCGCCCCATCGCTGCCGGATCTTGGCGGATGACAAACCGCATCAACCAGAACCCCGCGTCGCCGCCTCCGCCCAAATACTCAATCGCCCTGTCCCACGCCAGTTTCAGCGCATCTTGTTTTAAGTCGTCGTTCCAGGCGATGGCGCTGTCCAACAAACGGATTGCTTCTTCGGAACGATTCTGCTCCCGGATTATGTATCTCGCCGCCAAGAGCACCGTTTCGCCCGCGCGGCGGCGCCCATCGGCATCATCAGCGTCCAGCTGAAGAGTAGTCCAGCCTTCGGCTTCGCGTCCTTCGGCTAACAGCGCCATCCCTTTCAACCGCTGCCAATGGGAGTCTTTCGGATCATCCCGGCAGCGTTCTTCAATCGGTGGCAGCGCCGCCTGAAAGTCGCAGGCGGCGATGAGTTCCTCGGGATCCTGATTGAACCCGGAATTGCAACCAGCAGTAATGAAGGCGCCGATTGAAAGCGCGATAACTAAATTGCGCCCAAACACCGCATCATCAGCGATTTTTGCCCGTGCAGCCGGTTCTCCGCTTCGTCAAAGACCACCGATTGGGGGTTCTCCATCATATCGTCGGTGATTTCGCGACCGCGCTCGGCGGGCAGGCAGTGCATCACCAGAGCTCCCGGCTTGGCGCGGCTGAGCAGCGCGGCGTTAAGCTGATAGGGAGCGAGCAGCCGCGCCCGTTCCGCCGCTTTGTCTTTTTCACCCATTGACGCCCAAACATCGGTGTAAAGGATTTCGGCGTTCTGCGCGGCAGCCTGCGGGTCGTCGGTGACGGTGACTCGCCCGCAGGCGCCCTTTAGAGCCTTAGCCACAAACTCCTGTCCGGGGTGGGTTTCGGGTCGCGTCGCTATCCATAGGTCAATGTCCAGATGATGCGCCGCTTCAATCCACGAGCGCGCGACATTGTTGCCGTCGCCGAAGTAGGCGAGTTTGAAGCCTTCAATCCGCCCCAACTTCTCGCGTATGGTCAGCAGGTCGCAGAAAATCTGGCACGGGTGCAGCAAATCGGTCAGGGCGTTGATGACCGGCGCGTCGGACCAGCGCGCCAATTCGGCGATGTCGCTCTGCTGGTAGGTGCGGATGACAATCAAATCCAGGTAACGCGATAAAACCCGCGCCGCGTCGGCGATGCTTTCGCGCACCCCCAACTCAATCTCTCTATCGGTGATGAACAACGCGCTGCCGCCCAACTGGTGAACCCCGACTTCAAATGAGACGCGGGTGCGCAGCGAGGCTTTGTGAAAAATCAACCCGACCGTGCGACCGGCGAGCGGCTGCGGGCACACGCCGGCGCGGGTCTGTTCCTTCAAGCGGAGAGAATGGAACAATAAATCAACCAGCTCTTCGCGGGTCAAGTCGTTGAACGAGAGAAAATCGTGGGTAGGCCGGCTCATACAATGAGATTATTCTTGGTGCGATGAGTTTCCAATATCCAGACTAAAAATATATCCAAAATGATTGCTGTTTCCAATAACGTCATTTAAAAAGAAAGGCGAGCCAAGCGGTTCGCCTTTCTCACCAAGCTATGTGGTGGTGTTCACTTCACCAGCGCCAGCTTCCGCGTCGCGCTGTAACTGCCTGCTGTCAGCCGGGCGAAGTAAATCCCATTGGGAATGCCCGACCCGTCCCAAACTGTCTGATGGCTGCCGGCGGACAGTTCACCCAAGTCAAGCTCACTCACCAGCCGGCCGGTGATGTCGCGTATTTCAAGGCGCACGACGGCAGGCTTGGTCAGAGTGAAGTTGAGGTTCACCGCCGGATTGAACGGGTTGGGATAGGGAGCGAGGAATTGATAGCCTGCCACGACGGGCGCTTTTTCGCCTAAAGTCCATTCGTGGTCCACAACGAAATGCACCGGAATGACATAACGGTCGCCTTCGGCGTTGTGCAGGAGCTCCAACTCCACATTGTATTCCCCTTCCGGTAACTCCTCAGCGGTAAAACCAACCGTAAACGCCTGCCGTCCGTCTGGTTCTACAGCTCCCGATTTGGGTTCCGGATCTATCCAGGTTAGATTTGGTTCCATCTCAAAGACCGCAACCCTATCACCGTCGGGGTTGGTGACCAGCACCGCCAGCGTCCAGAATAACGGATCCCAAAATTTGGTGATGTCGCAGCCCACCGGACGGTCGTAGCGGTTCAGGTAAAGATGACGGACGTATTTGATGTCATCGGTTTCCGGGTTCAGCCGGTAAAGCGCCAGCTTGGTTGCCGTGTCGGGTGTCGCCTCTTCGCAGAACAGGTAAAGATTATATCCCTCACGCTCTTCGGGATACCACGCCATCGCAAAAATTTGCAGATCCAGCTCACCGGTGGTATCGGTTGTCAGGACTTGGCCATAGGTGTCCATTTCGTAAATCCTACCGCCGATTATCGGACTGGCAAAGATGGAACCGCGTTCCGGCGACCAGGCAAGAGACTGTATGTTATTTACAGGAGCGTCAAATGATTGGACCAGCTGACCGTCGCGGGTAATCTCCACGATGTGAGAGCCGTCAACCGCCAACAGGTTCTCGCCGTTAAAATCAATCTCGCCATAACCGCGCACAATGGCGCTCCTTGAGCTGTCGGTGGTGTATTGGTCAAAGACGCTGGTCATCTCACCGTCATGGTTGAAGACATACATCTTGTGCGGGAGACGGCGGAGTTCAAACGGTCCGGGTATAAAGAAGCTCTCGCCGTCGTAGGCAATCCCGGAAAAGAAATCCTCCATCCAGACCCCACTGGCTTCGGTGGCGTCAAAAGAAAACAACTCGTCCCACGGCCGATCGCGGTGGACATCATCCAGATAAAAAATGATATTGAGTTTATATTCCAGAGGTCCGTTGCCGGTGTTCCAAACGCTGAATCCGACTTCTCCCACTGAATCGGGACGCAGCCCGTATTCAATCGCTTCAATATCGGTGTTGAACTCCGGCTTGGTGAGCGCGAAATCGGCTGAGGCGGTTTCTCCGATGTTGATTTGGATGTCGGCGGCATAGTCATAGTTCCAATGGCGCTTATAGGCGGTCAGGGAGTAAGCGCCGATGGGGATGTTGTCAATCTGATAAATCCCTTCCGCGTCGGTGTTGTCAAAGAAACCGGTGCCGTCTATCATAACCCGGGCTCCGGAGATCGGCGAATCGTCGCTCACCTTCGTCACCCGTCCCGCCACACTGCCGCGCTCGGTGAAGGCGCCGGTGGAAATGCGCAGCGCCATCTCATCGGCAAGTTCAATCGTGCGCGGATCCCAGTCCCCCGCGTATGCGACCTGTATTCCATCCTGACGGTCTGGTGAAACAATTCCGACTGTGAAGTCTTCATCCGCAAAATCGCGCATTCGCGGTGTGTTGTAATACTGAAAGACAATCTCGCCGTCCCCCGTCAGTGTGGCGACTACGGTTGGGTTGTAGAGAATGACCTCAAAATCTATACTCCCCCCTTCGTAACTCCAATCCCGCCATTCCACGATGAAGCGGGCGTTATCTTCATCGTAAGATTCATAGACGTCGCCATTCCAAAGATCTTCCCAAAATGGGCAAAGCATTGCCGGCGGCGCCAAAGGGCTGCCGATCGGGTAATTATTCGCCGCCACCAGGCCGGTCGCATTGAATGACAGCCAGCCGTTGGAACCGACGGTGATGCTGTCGTAGTCTTGTCCGTAATAGGTGAATTCAAACGGCAGATCAATACGCGTGACAGCGCCACCCGTTCCCAGAGGATCGCCGAAGTCGTTCGGGTCGTTCAAACCTTCCACCCGCGTTTCGCACTGAATCCATTCATAATCGGACGCCATCCCGCCGGCGGTGTCGGCGGCGTCAAATACATAGTAGCCGTAACTGTCCGGACCCTGCGGACCGGCTACCGACGGCTCGCCAAGTGTGGTTTGGAAATCGGCTGCCGCGCTGCATCCGGCATCGTCGGTGAGGTTTAGGGTGAAGGTCACCTCTTTTCCGAGATAGGCATCCCGGCTGGCATAAACAAGGAAGGGATAGAGGTGGTTGTCGGTCTGTTCTCCAATCGCAATCTGGTCAAACAGGCTTTCCGGTCGTCGGAGCTGAATCTTAGAGTCGTCACAACCCAGTAAGGCAGTGAGCTGCCGGGCGTCTAATTCGCCGCGGTTTTCTATCGTCACCACCAATTCCCGCTCCGTTCCCGGCTCAAGATTGCCGTCGGTGAAGCTCCAAGCGGACACTGCAAAGCGGTATCCCTTGACCGGCAGTTCAAACACCGACGTCCATTCGCCCACTTCATTCGGGATGGAGAGCGTAAACCCAATCCGAGCCCCATCCGGCGCTTCAGGCAGCAGGCGAAAGACAAAAGGACTGCCGTTTTCCTCCGCATCTCCGGGATTTAGCGCACCGTAATCGGCTTCTGCATCAACCAACTCTACCAGGTCGGACTCCGTTTCCAAGCTCGCGGTGAAAGCCTCCAACGCATCTTCGCCGCGGTTGGCGATAGTCAAAGTAAGCTCAACTGTCTCGCCGGGATTCAAATTACCATCGTTGTTGCCTTCACTTCCCCCTTCGCCGTCATCATCAAGAGAAACGTCCGTCAGGGCAGCATAGGACGTTGCCGGCGATACCTGGAACGATTCCAATATCGGCACCATATCCGGCGCGGTCACAGTGAGCAAATATTCCCCTTCACTCAGCGGATCTGTAATCAGCGCCAGCCGACCTTGATTATCGGTGAAACCCCCAAAGCGGGTGAGAGTGTCAAGGAAGACATGAACATACGCCCCCGTCACCGGCGCGCCATCGTTGTCCGTAACCGTGACTTCAAGATTGTTCGCGCCGACCGGCAATTCATCGGCGAATTCGGCGGTCATCGGTTGCGGGTCGTGAGTCCAGACTTGCAGTGTTGGATCGCCAAGAAGGGTATAGGTATAGAAGTAATAGCCGACTGTCTGCCCGTTCTCAAAGCGCAGGTCAGAAGGGAAGGCGCTGAGGAGCGATAATTTCGCCCCCAGACACAGCGCTCCCAATGTTCGCACGTCGCGGTTAAGAAGGAGGTGGTAAAAGGCAGCGCTCATCGTGTTGTTGAACCAGGTCCAGGTATAGTCGTCGGTGGGACCATAGCAGGCGACCGCCCCCTGTGGGTCGTTGGCGTTCTCCCAGTATTCTACCCACGCCTCCCCGATGGCGATGCCGCCGCCGACGTAGGCGCCGGTGAAGTCGTTGGTGCCGCAGACCATACCTGTGAGCACCGGCAGTTTCCAGTCATTATCCAAAGCGGCAATATCGGCGGGGGTGATGTTTCCCCATGTGTCGTAGCCGCGGAAGTTGACGAAGCCGACGCCGCTGTTCACTGCGTCTTTTATATCTCCGATATTTAAATAGGCTCCCCCCCCCCAATACTCGCGGTGGAATTTGTAAATATGGTTGTCCCGGTATCCCACCCCGGTCATCAATTCCGCCACGGCATTACTGGTTTCAATGCAGGAGTGCACACCGTCGGCGAGCAACACCGCACCCTCTACCCACGGTTCCTCAGTGTAAGGAGTCATCTCGTAACCGAGGATTTTATTCACCAGCTTGTCCACCTCTCCCACATTGCTGGCAGAGAGCCGGCCGATGAGCCCTTCCGGGATCCAGTTGTCTATTGCGTCCGCATCAGCGGAGTCGCCGACCCAATTCACGAAAAAGTTGTCTGACACATGCCAGCCCACCCAAGCCGCTCTGTCGTCTTTGTAATAAGGGATGGTTAAAGTTTCCCCCGTGGCGTCGCCAACAAGCATCACGAAAGTCGGCTTCACAGGCCAGGTGTCGTAGGCGTTCTGCAGCCAGATGGTTAAATCAAGTTTATCATTCCCGATAACCGCCATAGTCGCAAGCGTAACCATATATCCCTTGCGCCGCTTCCACTCCACCAGAGGTTGAAGGGCGTCCACCGCGTCGTCGTCGTCAGGAACAATAATTACCAGATGTCCAAGATTGTCCATTCGGTTGGTGTAATCGTCGCGGCTGGGTTGTTCAGGATCCAGAGCCCGACGCAATTCCCGCCACACCGGAAGTTCTGAATCTTGTGGGGGAGTCGCGGGAGCATTGGGATCGGGCGCGAAGGTGACTTCAACCTGAAGCTGTTCGGCGACTCGCAGCTCCCGCAATGCGGGATTGTAGCGGTAGGGGGTGTGGGTTAAAACCGCCCAGCGCCCGCCGGCAACCGTCAACGGCTCGGTAACTGTTGCTGGTTCGGCGGGAAGCCACTCGTCAGCGGAGTATCTTTCTTCGCTGTAAAGGGGGATGACAGGCTGTTCGGGGTTATCGCTGGCTGCGACAGGGCTGGGTGAGAGGTTAATGGCAGAATAGGTCTTTTCGCCGGATACTGACCAGCGTAAAACCGGGCGCATCCCGGCAGGGATACTAATCCATTTGCTCCAGGCAGGCACGGCCGGACCGCCCGATTCACCGAGGATAGCATCGCCGGTAGTGGATAAGCGGTCAAACGAAACCCCGTCCAGGACGACTGTTTGAAAGTCGGCGTGAGTGGTTGCTGTCGTTACGCGATAGCCATCGGGAGATTTCTCCCAAGTGCTGTTGGACGGCGAGACGGTTGCGCCGATTGATTGGCAAGCAGCCACGACGGCACAACTGATGGCAGTCAGATATATAAACAGGCGTTGACTTCTCATCGGTGACCTCCAGTGAGAGATAATTCTACCAGCGAGACCCGTCGCGAACCCCTCTTTCATCCCTGCCGGAGTGCAGGTCGGCAAGTTGAAGTATTAGCGGCCTATCCGGTCCATTTCGGACTCCAGAATCCGTTGCCGCTCTTCGGCTTTGAGCTTGGCGTCTTCGGCCAGTATTTTGGATTTTATAGCCATCGCCCGCGACTCCTGGACGCGGTTGTCGGCGGCAAGTTGCTGTGCTTCCACGAATGCCGCTTCGGCGGCGTTATAGTCTTCGGAGGCGAATTCGCTGGCGTTGGCTCGGGCAGCTTCATTCAACGCTGTTTCTGCGCGGGCAAGCTCCCGCTCGGCGGTGG
>Ga0315274_10008665_pt1 | contig 14738 bp, 9 predicted proteins | sample YL17G02_20_MG_FD_203700 | JGI IMG/M metagenome (GOLD analysis project Ga0315274, IMG submission 203700) | Sediment microbial communities from Yellowstone Lake, YNP, Wyoming, USA - YL17G02_20 | ecosystem: Environmental > Aquatic > Freshwater > Lake > Sediment | place: USA: Wyoming | collected... | reverse complement strand
AGGGCGTCGCGGTGAGCATCAGTGACGCGCGATATCCGGCCGAGCCGATCTATATGACCGGCGAAAAACACGACAGTATCGGCCCGGATGAATCTGGCCAGTTCCAGTTTGGGCCGGTTTCGGCGGGCGAGTATGTGGTTCGAGCCATAGCGCCAGGTGAACCGCCGCGCCAGGTCGAGCAGCTGTGTACCGTGGGTGCGGGCGATGCACTGGTACTACAGCTCGCATTCGAGTAACGACGAATGTCTATGCCGAGAGGAGGCCGCAGCATGCCAGCAATTCGACGCTCGATGAGGTGGCTCCTTATCTTCACTGTCATTGTGGTCACGCCTTCCGCGGTGCGTTGCCAGACGGAAGTGGAGCATAAAACGAGCGCCAAGTCTCGGTTGGTGGTCTGCGGGAAGAGCTACCCGGCATCGGGCGCGCCCGTCGAGCGGGTGATGCGGGTCTACATGCCTTCAGAGACCCCGCCCGGGGGCAGTTCCGCCGTCGTGCTCCTTCAAGGCAACCCTGCGGACAAGCCCTATCCCGGCGGCAGGCAAGACGGATATGAGGATTGGGCAGAATTCCTTACGACTCGCGGCTACGTGTTTGCAGTAGCCGTTTGGGACTTGCACCAAGGGCATGACGATTGTCTGGTTCAGGTTAAAGCGGCCATCCGCCACTTGCGAGCCAACGCTGCCGAGTATGGAATCAATCCTGAACGAATCGCGTCGTTCGGAAGCTCCTACGGCGGTTCCTGGGCTATCGCGCTCGCCGTAACGGATGATACCTTCGGCGTGCCCAATGACCGCGAGAAGGCCGATCCGCTCAATCACTGGGGCGTGTCCGCACGCGTGAAGGCGGCGATTGCTGCGCCCGGCGGCGTCTTCTTCCCGGATGCCTGTGACAAAGACGATGCGCCGATCCTTTACCTACGCGGCCGAAACGATGGGAATTTCTACCAGGTGGATCGGCACTTGCATGACCTCACCGCAGGCAATGTGCCCTTCGCCTGGTTTCCGGTGGACGATGCCGGGCATACGTTCGAGATACCCACGAAGGTGGCGTTCGGTCTGACTTTCGGGGAAATCGTTGTCGAATTCCTCAAACTAAGTCTCGGCGATACCGAGGGAAGCCGGCTCGCGATGCTCCACGTATGCGTCGACGGAAAAGGAACTGTCGAGGTCTCTCCGATTCACCGCCTGTACCCGAAAGGCACGGAAGTAACTTTGCGCGCGTTTCCGAGCGAAGGCCAGCGGTTTACAGGATGGAGCGGGGACTTAACCGGCAACACAGACACCGCCGCTCTGAAGATAGATCACAACACCCGCGTAACTGCCATTTTCTCCCCCAAAGAAGCGGCGGCTCCATGAAGTCAGACAGCCGCGTCACAGGGCGTTGAAGATTCCACTCTGCGCTTCGTGAGTTCTGCTTCAGCTTGCTCACCGTACATGACTTGACCTTCAGCGGGATCACGTGTCAGGCTCTCGTTGGAACGCACGTGGAGGGACAAGCCCATGCCGGTTGATTCGGTGCAGGAAAACCATGAGAAGCTGGCGAAGCTAAAGGCGAATCTGACGCAGGTCATCCGGGGGAAGGACGAGGCCATCGATGTCCTCGTCATTGCTCTAATGGCGGGCGGGTCGGTCTTGATGGAGGACGTGCCGGGCATAGGGAAGACGACGCTTGCGAAGGCGCTCGCGAAATCCATCGACGCGGCCTTCAGCCGTATCCAGTTCACCCCGGACCTGCTGCCCGGAGATATCCTCGGCTCCTCGATCTACAACCCCGTGCAGGGGACGTTTTCGTTCAGGCCGGGCCCGGTGTTCTGCAACATCCTGCTGGCCGACGAGATCAACCGCGCTTCCCCGCGCACACAGTCGGCGCTGCTCGAGGCAATGAACGAGGGACAGGCCACAATCGAGGGTGTGCGCCGTCCGCTCGATGCGCCCTTTCTCGTGTTGGCCACGCAGAACCCCGTCGAGTTCCATGGGACCTATCCGCTGCCCGAGGCGCAGTTGGATCGGTTTCTCGTCCTCTTGGAACTGGGTTACCCGGCGCCGGACGTCGAAGTCGATATCCTTTACGCGCAAGCCCAATCGCATCCGCTTGACGACATCGGCGCGGTGTTGAGCAGGCAAGACGTGCTCGAAATGCAGCGGCTCGTCCGCGCTGTGCGGATGGAGGCGAGCATATCTCGCTACATTGTAGGGATCGTTTCAGAGACGCGCCGGGACAAGCGCCTCAAACTCGGCGTCAGTCCGCGCGGCTCGCTCATGCTGTTTCGCGCCTCACAAGCAGCCGCATTCTACGCGGGCCGCGACTACGTGCTCCCGGACGACGTGCAGCGGCTGGCGCTGCCCGTTCTGGCCCACCGCGTCATCCTCACTGCCGAGTCCAAATACGGCGGCACAGCGAAGCGCGACATCATACGCGAGATCGTCGAGCGCACCAAGGTGCCTGCATGAACAAGTCGGCGCTCAGCAGATTCGTATCGCTGGTGCGCTATTGGTGGAGTTTTCGAACGACCACGTCCGGGAAGATCCTCGCCGCGTGCATCTTGTGCGTTGCGCCGCCCGCCATGACCTCGCTGGATATCCCGATTTACCAGCTTCTGTTCGCCCTTGCCGTGTTCTCGCTTTGCGCTTACACCGCGGCCTTCGTGTTACGTCCCTGCATCGAGGTGCGAGGACGCTTTCCCGAGAAGGCCATCGCTGGTCAGCCGGTCGCCGCAAGGTTCACGATCATCAACCGCTCGAGGATCTGCGCTCGCGACCTTGGCGTGGAAGGTTTCGATTTGCCGCGGTCGTTGAAGCGGGTCGATGACTCGATGGCCGTTCCGGGCCTTGCGCCGGGCGCGTCGGCCGATGCATCGCTCACGGTGATGCCGTTGAGGCGGGGTGTGTATGCGTGGCCCGGCTGGCGCGTGTTCACCACGTTTCCGTTCGGGCTGTTCCGGACGAACGTACGCTCCGTTCCGAATGACGCCGCTCAGGCGGGCGGTTCGCTGCTGGTCTATCCGCGTTTCCATCCGCTGTCCGCCATCGAGGTGCCGATCAGCGCACGCTATCAGCCCGGGGGCATTGCGCTTTCATCGAACGTCGGCGAATCGCCGGAGTACATCGGAAACCGCGAGTACCGGCCCGGCGATTCCACTCGGCATCTCGATCATCGCGCGTGGGCGCGGTTGGCTGCACCTGTTGTGAGGGAGTTTCAGGAAGAGTATTACTGCCGCGTCGCGCTCGTGCTCGACACGTTCGTTCCTGGAAACCGGTGGCCGGGCCCGGACGGGTTTCAGAACCTCGAAGCCGCCGTCAGCTTGTCCGCCGCCATCGCCGATGCGCTCGCACACGGCGAGTACATCATCGACATATTTGCCGCGGGTCCCGAGTTGTACGTGTTCCGCGCGGGCCGGCATACGGCGCATTTTGAGAATGTACTCGAGATCCTCGCATCCATCGATGCGTGCCGCGCCAACCCGTTCCGGAAAGTAACACCGGCCCTTGCGGATGAGCTGTCCAATATCTCGAGCGTGATTGGCGTCTTCCTGGATTGGGATCAGGATCGTGCGAATCTCGTGCGCACCGCCGTCGAAGCCGGGTGCAGTGTCAAGGTCGCCATCGTGCACGACGGCGCAACCACGGTGTCATGGACCGCGGCGGAGTCGAGCGGGACTATCGCCCAGTATGCCCCGCAGGCCGTCCGCGCCGGGAGTGTTGGCGCATTGTGAAGCCCCAACGTCTCATAGCATTCGCGATGATCGCGACCCAAGCCGCCGCCATCGAGTACATGCTGTTCCAGTACGAGTGGTACCCCTTGCTGGTGGCAGCCGTGGCGCTGTTCGCAGCGCCGGGCTTCGTCGCGGTGCGTCTGCGGCGCAACGGGCAAATCGCTGTAGCAGTCGCACTGGGCTTGTTCGTCTCGATGAGCATGTGGACGCTTCTCGTCGCGCACCGCGTTCCGTTCGAACCGGTCCTTGGCGGGAACGCACTCATGCTGGCATGGTACCTTCTCGCGCTGCAGGCCGCCGTCCTGTTCCTGCGAACGGAAGATGATCGATTGCCCGCTTACGTCCCGGTCATGGGCGTGATCGTCATGGCGTGCGCGGGCGCCATCGGCCGGCACGGTTCGCTGGACCCCATGTTCCACGCCGCCTCACTTGGGTTCGTTCTGCTTATCGTCTTGTTCGTGGCCGGCGGACGGCCTCGGCCGCACGTCGGCATCCACGTGCCCGGACGCGCAAGAGGGCGACTGATCCAGGCTGCAATACTCGCGCTCTCGCTGACAGCTTCGTTCGCCGTCAGTAATGTCATGGGGTCTTATCGCAGAGAGATCGACAACGCCGTGTTTGTCATGGTCCCGGGACTTCTCGGGGACACCGTCGTTGGCTTTTCGACGCGTGCCCGTCTCGACAGCATCACCCGTTTCCGGGACACGCAACCCAACGCGGTGGCCCTGCGGGTGTTCTCGCGGAGAACGCCCGGCTACTTGCGGGGACGGACATACGACAGTTACGTCCGTGACTCCTGGAACGTGACCGCCCCCGAGCATTCCTTGGAGCCCACGGGGGACCGTCCCGAAGGAGTTCGACTCAGTACGGGCATGGCTTTGTATGGGCTGCGGGAGGCCCCAAAACCCTACGAGACCATGACAATCATACCTATGATATCCGCGGAAGGGTGCCTTTTTGTCCCCCTAGAAGCCACATCCGTAGCAGTTGCCGGCCCGTGCCCCGTGACGGACGAGGAGGGGAACGTAAAGGTGTCCGCGATGGCGTCGTGGGCCGAATACGAGGTTTTCACTTCACTTGCGCCCGTGAGGGGACCGCTTACGGACGATGCGCGGCATAGACTCCTTGCCCTGCCGGACGATCTTGATCCGCGTGTGCGCGAACTCGCCGCACAACTCTTCGCAAAGGCGCGCGCGCCTCGTGAGAAAATCGCCGCGGTTCTGACGTACTTCAGCGCAAACTACACGTATCAAATGGGCATTGAGGCGCCTCGCGGCAAGGATCCGCTGACGTACTTTCTGCTGGAACAGCCGCCCGCCCATTGCGAGTACTTTGCCACAGGCGCCGCGATCCTGTTGCGGCTCGGCGGCGTGCCGTGCCGCTACGTGACGGGATTCGTCGCCGCGGAGCAGAATCGTGTCGGCGGATACTGGATTGCGCGCAGCAAGGATGCCCATGCGTGGGTGGAAGCCTATGACGACGAGAGTGGGACTTGGCTGACCGTCGAACCGACGGTGGCGGACGGCGTACCCGGCCCGCGTCAACAACGTTGGACGGATGTGTTCACGCAATCGATGGACGTTGTCCGTTACGGGTTCCTCCGCCTCAAGCTGGCCATCGCGGCGGGCCGCTGGCAAGATCTCCTGCGTGAATTCCTCGCACGTCTGATCGGCTGGGTCAAGTCCCCCGGAGGTCTGCTCTTGGTCGTGATTGCGGCGGGATATGCACTCATCAGGCATCGACGCGGACGGCCAAGGACAGCATCTCAACCACCCTTGGATCCACGCGCGGCAGCGGTCGTCCGGCTTCGCAGAGTCGTTGACCGCGGCGTACGGCGTCTCGGGTTCACGCGAAAACCTGAGGAAACCGTCAACGCCTTCGCGGATCGCATTGTGTCGTCCCTCGCGGCTTTCGACGAGCCGGCAAAGGCGGAGCGCTTGGGCCAGGCCGTGGATTGGTATCGCGCATACTGCGAAGTCCGGTTCCGCGGCCCCATCACGCCTGACAAGATAGAACACCTTGGGCGGAGATGGCGGGAAGCGCGGTCTCGTGCGCACCGGATCGCCGTGCATTCCGGCGTGCGTGACAAGACATGATCCGGCGGACTGAGCATCTGTCGCACGGAGGCGCGCCTCACTAGCGCGAGACAGTTCAGAACGTCAACTGCCGTCCTGAACAGCTTTCGCAGCCGTCCCAGCAGTAGGTGCACAGCTTGTCTTTAGGAAGGCCGACGGAGGCGACAAGGTCGTCCAACTCCTGGTACTTCAGCGTGGTGAGCGAGAGCCGTTGACGAATGCGGTCCACCATCGCGGCGTGTTTTTCCGTGTGCGGGTCAGTGTACTGCGTCAGATTCTTGTCGGAATCGTCCTCGAGTTCCTTGACCGTACGCCGTCCGGCCAGATCAAGTTCGGATCGCGATCGCGAGAAGTTCAGGAACTTACAGCCATACACAAGGGGCGGGCAGGCCGGGCGCATGTGGACCTCGAGCGCGCCATAGTCGTACAGGCGTTGAATGGTGTCCTTGAGTTGCGTTCCCCGCACGATCGAATCCTCGCAGAACAGGACGCGCCGTCCCTTGATCAATTCGCGAATCGGGATGAGCTTCATCCGTGCCACCAGGTCCCGCATTTCCTGGATCTGCGGCATGAAGCTCCGCGGCCATGTGGGTGTGTATTTTGCAAACGGGCGGCCATAGGGGATTTTCGCCTCGTTTGCGTATCCGATGGCGTGTCCCGTGCCGGAATCCGGGATGCCTGCCACGAGATCGATAGGTGTCTTGTCCTTGCGCGCGAGGGCCGCGCCGCAGCGATACCGGACCGTCTCGACGTTGATGTCCTCATAGCTCGATGACGGGAATCCGTAGTAGACCCACAGGAACGTGCATATCTGCATCCGCTCGCCCGGTTCCTTCCGCTGTTCGGTCCCTTCCGGACTCAACAGCACCACTTCGCCGGGACCCAGGTATTTCTCGACCTCGTATCCGAGGTTCGGGAACGCGGTTGTCTCAAACGTTGCCGCGCGCGCACCCGGTTTCCGGCCAATGACGACGGGGGTGCGGCCCAACAGATCGCGCGCGGCATAGATCCCGTTTTGCGTCAGAACGAGCATCGAGCATGAACCCTCGATGTGCATCTGCGCGTTCCGTATGCCGTCTTCGAAGGTGCCCTGTTCGTTGATCAGTGTGGCCACGAGTTCCGTCGGGTTGATGCCGCCCTCGCTCATTTCCGAGAAATGCGTTGCCCGCTTGCGATAGGTTTCGCGTGCAAGCTCCTCGATGTTCCTGATGGCGCCGACGGTCACCACGGCATACACACCGAGATGGGACCCGATGATCAACGGCTGCGATTCGCTGTCGCTGATGACGCCGATGCCGCTGTTGCCGTGCATCGTCCTAATGTCATCCTCGAACTTCGATCGGAACTGGGCGTTCGTAATATCGTGGATGTGCCGCGTGAACCCTTGTTCATTCAGGACCGCCAATCCGCCTCGACACGTTCCTAAATGCGAGTGATAGTCCGTGCCGTAGAAGAGGTCCATCACGCAATCTTCTTTCGAGGTCACGCCAAACAGCCCACCCATGCAAATACTCCTCTTCACATATCGCAAGTCTTAGTAGGAAGGGGTTTCAAACTCTGCCAGAGTTGCATGAATAGTAATCGAAAGGTCCCACGCCGGGCAACAGGCAAGCGCCGGGCGCTATTTGTTTGGCGTCGGCAATGCCGCTTGCGAAGAAGGTTGTTCCGGAACCGGCCCGTAGAACTGGGCCTCATAGTCTGAGAGCCGGCGTTGGCGGATGAGCTGTTGCACGCGCTGCACGTCGAGGTCGCGCGGCTTCCCGGCCGCGCCCGTAATGCCGGTTCCCGTTACTGAAGCGGCCCAGGAACGGAAGAAGACTCTTGCCTCGGACGCCGTGTGCTCGAGAAAAACGCCGGCCACAATCATGACAGCGATCAGAAAGGTTTTTTCAAACAGGCTCAATGCCGCGTGTTCCGGTTCCGCGGGGGCCTCGCTCTCCCCTGCAAGCCGGCAACGATCGCAGTGGATGCAGTCAAGATCATCCGTCGTGCGGACGCCAAGGTCGCACCGATGCGGATATCGCGCCGGCGTCAGCCGCCGTAAGAGAGATAGGCCGTTGAGTAACGACAGAAAAGCGCCCGTTGGGCAGAGATTGCGGCACCAGAAGCGCGGGTAAATGAGCGACAGGGTCACGCAGATAATGGCAACTGCAACGACGAACCGGTCGCGGCCCGCGCCAAAGAGCGTGATCAGGGGGTCTGCATGCAAGACGCCGAAATCACGCGTGAGGGCATAGACCGCTACCAGCAAGAACAGGATGCAGTATTTTGCCGCACGGCCATACTGCCAGGCCTCCTTGCCCAATTGCTCGCGGCGCCGCCGAGGATTGAGGTCGCCAACGAGTTCCTGCACGGCGCCGAACGGGCAGAGGTACCCGCAGTAGACGTTGCCGAACAACGCGACGATCACGGGAACAATTGCTACGAGAAAAAACGGCGCATTCGGGCCGAGGCCGCCAAAGTTCAAACTCAAGAGCGACATCATGTGCTGGGTCGAGTACTGAAGGTTAAGGAGCAGGCCTGTGACGATGAACGTAATCAGAAGAAAGACGCGACGCGCCCAGACACGGGGCCAGTAGCGCAACGCGAGCGCCGCCAACGCGAGAGCGGCCAGACACGCGAAGTCGCGCGTCTGCGGGCTGCACCAGTCGAAGCGGAGCGGGCCAGCGGCAGGTTCGAGCGATCCGATATTGAGCACCTCCGCGGCAAACCCGCGGCCGGCGGTCTCGAAAATCCGGGTCAAGGCGTCCCATGTAATCGTTGCGCCCGTGACGATCTCGATGTCTTTGAACGGATAGGGTTCGAAGATGCGGTGTCCTATGAGGCGGCTTCGGCGCGCTTCGATAAGCGCCATGTAAGCGGGAGTCTCGTTCGAGCGCAGTATGCGGTAATCGCGCAGGATGCCGTCGCGGTCCGCAAACACGGCCAGGGAAATTGGACCGCCATAGCCGGGGATACGCGACGCCCACCGGGTCGTGCCGAACACGTAGCCGCCGGGATGATCAGGCGTATCTGCCACCGTGAAATACGTGTAGGCCGAGCCGTCGGCAAGACGCGCCTGCTCCTCATGCACGTCCGCGTTCGCGGCCATGTCGCGGGCGGCCTCCTCGATCGCCTTGCCTCCCTCCGCGGCCCGCTGCATAGCGACAACGTGCGACACGCTGAGAAGGTACAACGCAATGCCAGCGAGAACATAGCCCAGGGGGCGCGCGATCCGGTCAAGACGTTTGGAGGTCAGGACTGCTCGCGAAGGGATCGGTATCGAAACCTGATTGACGGCCACGATCGCGGCGAGTATCCACAGTGTCCTGTTCCCACCGAGGACGGGCAACATCAAGAGGCCCGTGACAAGCCCGCCAAGCGCGCCGCCGATGTGATCGACGGTCTCGAGGCTCGATCCCGTCTGGGCGACGGAGCGCCCCGCCGCCTTCATTTGAGAGGCGGCCAGAGGGAAATACACGCCCGTGAAGAACCCTGCAGTCCCGAACAGCAGAAACCAAACTGCACGAGCCGTGAAACCGGAGAAACACGCGATGCCCACTAGTAGAAGGGTGTGAACAATCAGGAGCAGCGAAAGAATGAGGCCGCCTCCGCCTTCGAAGGACGAAAGGGACATAAGGGACCAAAGGGTGTTTTGCCTTCCTACGTCGACTAGTCGGTTCGAAGCGGAACTGCCCAGAAAGGAACCGAGCATGAACACCGCGACTACGAGGCCGATGTCCAGGACCAGCGACCCGAACCGGGCCTGATAGAGAAACATGAGAACGATGGTGAAGGCCATGCTGACAAGGCCCGTCGAGAAGACGAGGAACTGGCTGTCAAACGTGCTGCCGGACGCCCCGCGCTTTCGCGTCTTGCAGAGATAGACGAACCGCAGGGCCGCGTACAGGGCCGGTGGGAGTAGGAACACCCAAAGACCCACACGGAACAGCATCGGTAGCGCCGCCGCAAGAGTACGCCACTCGGCTTGTTTTATCGCGAGGAAAAGACCGTACGATAGCGCCTTCGGGTCACTGTCGGTGTTGAGAAGGAGATCGGGATCCGCTTCCGAGATCGTCTTGCGATACGCCTTAAGCTGAAACTCCGCACGGTCAGGCGGATACAACGCGAGGATTCCTTCAGGCGGATAGAGCTTCGCCGCGCCGGGCACGGACGCAAAGCGGTCGCGCAAGACGGCTGGCGCTTGCGACAGGCCGTCGCCGTCCGATGCGATGAACCACGTTTCGTCGCCGGGTTTGATGACAACGTGTTTGAAGGCGGATTCGAGGGTATGGAGCATCGAACTGCCAAGGTACGACAGTTCGCCGCCGAGGTAGTTCGCGCCCCCGGACACCCGCACGGAGATCACGCCGTTATCGGCAAGAGTACGCTTGAGGAGCCTGAAGAATTCTTCCGTGCAGTAGCGGTTGAGGGCCAGCGTTGTAACGTCGGGAAGATCGAGCATGACAAGGTCGTAACGTTTGTCGGTGTCGCGCGCCCATATGCGAATGTCTTGCTTCGGTGTATCCCGCGACATTAGCGAGCCCAGGTATCCCGTTTGAGAGCTCAAGAGATCCCACAAACTCGTTGAGTACTCGGGGTCCGGATTCATCCAAGTCACGCGCTCGGTCTGGGGCAGCTCTTCAAGCTTTACACACACGCCCAGTGCATTGTCGCCGAAAACGAGTGCGCGCCGCGCGTCGGGCTTCTGCGCCAAGTGCATTGCAACGACTTCCGCCGCGTGTTCATCAGGCGGCAGAATGTCGCAGACTCCTGTCCCAGACATAACGATGAACTGCCCGGTCCGCTCGCCGTAGAAATACCGCCCGCGCGCGGTCGCGAAGCTCCCTTCGTAGGATTCTTCTGGAAGTAATCGACCCCATGCGGCGCGATCATTCGCTTTGGACCACCAGTTGAGGCCGTCAAGCCCGCTCGCGAGAAGGCAGACAAAAGCAAGCGCGACAAGCGCGACAACGCCGATCCTCCAAATTCCTCTTGGCGCTGTCTCGCGTTCTCCCAATATTGATCCGGCGGAGAAAATGACGAGCAGGGCAGATGCTGCTGTAAAGATTCCCTCCGGGGGAAAGCGGAGGCTCAGTTCCAAAGTCACGAACAGGCCGCCGAAGCAGCTCCCAAGTGTCTCGAAGATGTACACGCGCGATACGGGAAGGTCGGTGGTCTCAGCCGTCCAGCGGCAGGCCAATGTGAAAAACAGGCCCGTGAGGAAGCTGATCGGCGCATTGACCAGGAACGCCATGCCGAACATCGGCATGAAAGGGAACAGCTCGTATGCCTCGACGCCCACAAAGGTCCGCGCATGCAACACGAGGTATCGCTGGATAAGAAACGCCGGGATGTACAGAAAAACGAACCATCGGAATCGACGCAGGACTGCGGACGTAACGCTCGCCTCGGCACGGCCCACGAGGGCGCCGATCGCTACCCATAGGAGCCACGATGTGAAGAATGCGCTGATGCCGAGTTCGTTGCCCTCGAATACGGTCAGAAAATCGCGAAAGAGTAGCGTCTGCGCCACCAGGGCATAAAATCCCAGCGAAGCGACGAGCACTAAGCGAGACGTTTTTCCATCGTCTCTTTTCGTCATTTACGGATTCCACATATCCCCGCGCCTCCGCGGCATTGCGTCTCTGCGTTAGGCAAAACGCGGAGGCGCAGAGGCGCGGAGACGCGGAGAACTAAAGGTTGTTTACTACGCGGTGAATGCCATCCTTGACCAGGCGCTCGCCGAAGTTGATTACGAGACCAAGCTTCATGCCTGTCAAGCGGAGGTAGGTTAGAGTCTGGCATTCGAAGATCTCGTTGTACTGCGTAGTTGCTTTATTCTCCACGATCACGAGGTTTTGAACTATCATGTCGATCATGAGAGGCCCGCGAAGCGTCACCCCCTTGTATACAACCGGCAAGGTCACCTGTTGTTGCACTTGTATCCCACGATGATTGAGTTCCCACTCCAATGCTTCCTCATAGACACTTTCGAGCAGTCCAGGACCACCCAACGTCCGGTGTACCTCGATCGCACACTCGACAATCGTACCTGCGATCTGGTTCTCAGGCTTCTCCATCGGTCCTCTCCTCTCCGCGCCTCCGCGACCTTGCGTCTCCGCGTTTCATTCTTTAACCAGTCTCTATTTCTCGTTCTCACCGAAGACGATGGCCTCGAACACGGTGAATGACGCGCCGTTTTTCCACGCGTCCTCCGGCAGACGGGCCTTTTTCGACAGGTAGGTCAGGGTTGTCGGCAGATCCCATCCTTGTTCGCCGGGGACCTGCGGCAGAAAAACGGCGGTCCGGCCGTTCTTCTCGATGACGATGCCGTGTTTGCCGAGCACGATGTCGTTGTACGAGTTGACCGGATGAGGCTGCGTCAGCGCGGAGATCTCGTAATGCAGCACCGGGAGCTCCTCAGCCTTCACGGGTGAAAAACGCGGATCATGGACGCCCGCATCAATGGCGTGATCAATGACGGCCTTGTATAGCGCGCGCCGGGGTTCGATCTCGCCGATGCATCCGCGTAGTTGGTCGTTTTCATTGAGCGTCACAAAAGCCCCCATGATATTCTTCATCCCGGGCGTGATTGTGATTCCGGGTTCCTCCGGCGCGGGCGCCTTGCCGTTCTTCACGTATCCTTCCAGCGTTGCCCGCGCCAGCTTCAGAAGCTGCGCCTTGTCATCCTCCGTCAGCGGGGCCGCCGGTTCCACCTTTACCTCGACAGGCTGTCCCTGTTTCCATGATCCGGTGAATGCGATGGCGCAGTAACTCACAGAGTTCGTCGTATCGCCTGTGATCCGGCCCGAGGTGTCGTACTTGAGAAGATGCGGCGCCATCTCGGGCGGCAGCATTGCCAACAGGATTCCGATGGGACATCGCCCGCAGATGGTCGTGCCCGTTTGCTGGATGTACTTCGCGAAGCCGTCGAGGTCCTTTTTCTCGATGAATCCCCATGCGCCCATGTCCAACTTCTCGAGATTCGCCTGGATGTCGTCCTTGAACGGCATGTACTCGTAATTCGGGCCGAAGTGCGTGAAGTCGCTGCTCGCAACGACGAGCGTGTCCGGGTTGATGAGGCCCGCGAGGATCTGCGCCATCCGGCGCGTTGTCTCGAGATCCAGTTGGCCGACGACGATGGGTACGAACTTGAACTCGCCCACCGTCCGCTGGAGAAGCGGAAGCTGGATCTGCACGCTGTGTTCAGACACGTCCGCGCCGCGAATCGTCCTGAACTCCGGGTGCTTCTTCAGGGCCGCGACAAAATCCGTGTCGATGGGCGTCTCGCCGAGCGGCGTTGCGTAAGCCGTCGCGTCGGGCACGTTCGCGACGTTCTCCATCGGAAGCTGGTGTGACGGTCCCATCACGATCACGCGCGTGAACTTCTTCCCCGCCACCTGCTTGTATGAATAAGCAGCGACTTGACCGGAGAACTGATATCCAGCGTGCGGGACGATCAGCGCGTGCGCGTTCTCAACCGGCGGCGCGTCCACCTTGGACAGAAAGCCATCGATCTCCGCCGCGAGCTTCTCCTTGTCAGCGTCATACCAGCGCCCCGCGAGCGGCGACTGAAAGACGTTCACCTCGACTGCGGCTTGAACAGCACTTTTCGCAGCAGGCGCCTCACGAACTGCCCTCGCGTGCAGCAACAGCACGGTAAGAGGCATAAACACTGCGAAGAAAACAACCGGCATGTAAAGGGGGAAGGCCGTTGCCACCCAGCGTTTCCACGCCCACATGTCTTCAGTGAATCGCCGTTTCATTTTCGAGATCTCCTGGTGAGTTCGTTATACCGGCTTTAGCCGGGGATAGTTTGCTTCCGCCTACTCCTTAAGGCAGTGGCCGCAGTACCGCGACATTTCCAACGTCGCCGCTTGAAACCTCAAGCCAAACTACGGCGTTGGATCCAACTGCGACGTTGGAAACGTCGCGGTACTGCTGATGGTCTCTCGAGTAATTCTCGCGCTAGGCCTAAAGGGTGTGCAAGAAACTTGGGCGTCAGCCCGCCCAGTACCCGGGCCGCGAAATACGCCGGTGATCCATTGTTCTGATCGGGCCGGGATAGAACCGCGCCCTGAGCGCCTCCGTGTACCGAACCGGCGCCACCTTCTCGAAGGCCCAGAGCAGCGGATCGCCGATCAGGGCGCCGAGACTCAACCTCAGAAATCCGCGCCGTTTCATTGCCATACGCCGGGGATCTCCTTGTTGCATGCCGGACATTTTCCAGCGGTGATGTTGTTTTGCAGCACCTCGTACCCCCTGCGCTCGACCAGGAGCTTCTTGCAGGACGGGCAATACGTGTTCTCGGCGCCGGGCAGCGAGATGTTGCCTATGTACACGTGGTACAACCCCTCCGCCATGGCGATGTCGCGTCCGCGGTCGAGCGTTTCCGAGGGCGTCGGCGGCAGGTTCTTCATCTGGTAGTTCGGGAAGAAGCGCGAGAGATGCAGCGGGGTTTCGCGGCCAAGGTTCTCGACGATCCATTTCGCCATTTTGCGGAAGTCGTCGTCGGAATCGTTCAGCGTCGGGATGACCAGGTTCGTCGGCTCGATCCAGACGCCCATGGACTTCGCCGTCACCGTCGCATCGAGGACGGGCCGGAGCGTCGCGCCGCACACGTCGCGATAGAAATCCTCCGACATCGATTTCATGTCGATCTTCGCCCCGTCCACAAACTGGAGCAGTTTCTTCCACGGTTCTTGGCTGATATATGCCGCCGTCACCAGCACGTTCTTGAGTCCGGCCTCTCGCACCCTGACGCAACTGTCGAGCGCGTACTCGTAGTAGACGACCGGGTCCGTGTACGTATACGCGACCGAACGGCACTGGTGTCGCTTCGCCAGCCCGGGAAGCATCTCGGGCGGAAGCTCATCCGCGGGGACGTTCTCCGGGTTCTCCTGCGAGATCTCCCAATTCTGACAGTTCTTGCAGTGAAGATTGCAGCCCACGGTTGCCAGCGAGAGGAT
>Ga0315274_10008664_pt1 | contig 14738 bp, 9 predicted proteins | sample YL17G02_20_MG_FD_203700 | JGI IMG/M metagenome (GOLD analysis project Ga0315274, IMG submission 203700) | Sediment microbial communities from Yellowstone Lake, YNP, Wyoming, USA - YL17G02_20 | ecosystem: Environmental > Aquatic > Freshwater > Lake > Sediment | place: USA: Wyoming | collected... | reverse complement strand
AAATAATGTCTGTCAACATCGTTTGCACTACCTATTGTGGCCTCTCACTGTTGATTTTTTGGCTGTGCGATTAGTTGCGCAACGCTAATTCATTCAAAGATTATATATTCGCTTGATTTGGGACTAGCTCAAGGGAAGGTGCAGAAAAGTTTAAGAAAATTAAGGAGGCCTATGAAACCCTGCGAAATGAAGAGAAGAGAAGGAGGTATGATGAAGAATTAGCGAGAGAGCGCTCACCATTTCGCATCACTGAAGTACCTTCTCTGGTGAGGAGGAGGACTTCCCTTTTTGATGAGATCGATACCTTTTCCTCCCGCGTTGACGATTTTTTTTCAGGATTCCTACCAGGTTTTTTCGATCGGGGGAAGGAAAAGAGAATAGAGAAAGATCTTTATCTCGATCTCATCCTCTCCTCTAGAGAGGCCGCAGAAGGTGGCCTTTTCCCCATTACGGTTCCTGTGATAGAGCCCTGCCCTCGATGTAGTAGAAGTGGTTTTTGGGATGATTTTATATGTCCTCTGTGTAAAGGATACGGAAGGATAAGATCTGAGAGAGAGTTTGGTCTGAGTGTGCCACCACGGGTTAAGCATGGAACAGAGATAAAACTTTCCATGGAAGATATTGGTTTGAGGGATAGCTGTCTAAACATTACTGTTCTGATTGATCCAACATTAAAAGAGGAGTGGTAAAGATACTGATAAAGCCTTAGATGAATTGGAGAGATTGATTGTGAATAATCTTGAGGAAAGCCTAAATTGAGCCTGTTCAATACTTAAATGTTATTCAAATACAATTAGTTATAAAGGCCGACAACAAAAGTTAACCCAAAAAAAGTGCAGTTACATGGGTTTTGGGGGCTAAAATAGAAGTTTTTTTAAAAAGTTAACCCAAAAATCCTGCATCTCATAAGATAAGTTAACCCAAAAAAAGTGCAGTTATCGCTATTTGAAAACCAAAAATTTTAGGATAACTCTTTATCCTTCAAATAGTTTATGCTCTTTGCCAATATTGAACACAAATATTGAACATAAGGAGCATAGCTATGGTCAATTTCCAGATTCCCCTGCCGGGGCTTGCACAAGATTTTAACAGCCTGTAATTATTGAACACGCTCAAATTATAGAATTAAAAAAAATGATCTCCTACTTAAGGGTATAGGGGTTTCACCTGGTATCATTATTGGAAAGACCTTCCTGTTTGATACCAATGAGATAGAAGTATCAGCCACCCTGCTCAACACAGAAGCAGCAATAAACCAAGAGATTAAAGGACTCAAACAAGCTCTTATTAAATCAAAGCAACAGCTGCTCAAGTTGAAAAGAAAGTTAGAACACATGAAACATAAAGAAGCATATTACATTATTGATGCCCAAATACTTATTTTAGAGGACAGACTACTCATTGAGAATATCATCACCACTATCAAAGAGAAAAAGATTGATGCTGCCTCAGCAGTTAAAAATACCACCCGTGGATTAAGTAAGATTTTTGATAATTTGGGAGATGAATACTTGAAGGAGAGAAAGACGGATATCGACTACATTGGTGAACGTATCGTAGCAAACATCTTGGGAAGAAAGCAACAAGCTACTTCAACAATAAAAGAAAAATCCATCATTGTCGCTCACAATCTCTCCCCAGCAGATACTGCTAACCTTGATGTGGGTGTGGTGATGGGATTTGTGACTAATGTGGGAGGGAAAACCTCTCATACTGCCATTATGGCACGGGCATTGAAAATTCCCTCAGTGGTTGGCCTAAAAAAGGTTACTAAAGAGATAAAAAGTGGGGATACCATTATTGTTGATGGTACCCTTGGGGTAGTGATCATAAGGCCAACAGCTAAAACTTTACAAAAATATTATAAAAAAAAGCAAAAATATGACTTGCTGGGGAAAGAACTCTTTAAACATAAAGATCTTCCAGCAGAAACACCAGACGGATTTCATGTCAAATTATTAGCAAACATCGAGCTCGTTGAGGAACTCCCCTCTGTTCTAGAGTACGGAGCTGAAGGTATCGGTCTCTATCGCACTGAGTTTCTCTATCTCAACCGGAAAGAACTGCTCAGCGAGGAGGAGCACTTTAAGATCTATAAAAAGGTGATTAAAAAGATTTTTCCCCACCCAGTCACCATCAGAACCATTGATCTTGGTGGTGATAAATTTCTCTCTCACATTGATTTAGCAGATGAAATGAACCCTATTATGGGGTTAAGAGCAATCAGATTATGCTTAAAAGAGGTGAATATCTTTAAAACTCAACTCAGGGCAATACTAAGAGCCAGTGCCTTTGGTGAGATAAAAGTGCTCTTTCCCATGATTTCAGGCATGGAGGAGATTCTCCAGATAAAAGAGATCCTAGATGAATCAAAGAATGAATTAACAAAGGAAAGCATCCCCTTTAATCCCCATATAAAAATTGGAATCATGATTGAAATTCCTTCTGCTGCAACCATTGCAGACTTGCTAGCCAAAGAAGTTGACTTCTTCAGCATAGGAACCAATGACCTCATTCAATACACGCTTGCTATTGATCGAGTAAACGAACATGTTTCTTATCTTTACAATCCCCTCCATCCTGCAGTAATCAGACTGATAAAAACTATTGTAGAAGCAGCTCATAGTAACGGGATAGAAGTAGCGATATGCGGAGAAATGGCTGGTGAGCCACTGTATCTTCCCCTGCTTTTAGGTTTAGGCATTAATCAGCTTAGCATGAATCCTCTGTGTATTTTAAGAATCAAAAAGATGTTGAGAGCAATCACTTGCAGCGAATCTCACGGGATTGTGAAAGCCCTTGATCAATTTAAAACAGGCGTAGAAATGGAAAACTTCATGAAGCACGAAATGAAAAAAAGATTTCCAGAAGAATTTGTATCTACGAACTTATAAGATCATAACTTCTTGAAGATGTAACTAAAATATTTATCTATCAAAAAATTACCAAAGCTTATCTTCTATATAATAATAAAGATACAACAGGTGGAATAGAGGAGATGGTAAAATCAAGTCAGTGGGTTTTTTGAAGCCTATCTATAAATAATTAAGGAGGTGAAGAAAGATGAAGATCAGACCACTACAAGATCGAATCATAGTGAAACGTATTGAAGAAGAAGAAAAAACCAAAGGAGGGATTATCATTCCCGATACTGCCAAGGAGAAACCCATGGAAGGCGAGGTGATAGCGGTAGGCAAAGGAAAGATTTTAGAGAATGGTAAAAAGCAGCCTCTGGAAGTCAAAGCGGGTGACAGGATTCTTTTCGGTAAATATGCTGGCACTGAGGTAAAGATTGATGGAGTTGAACACCTAATCATGCGGGAAGAAGATGTTCTGGGAATAATTGAAAAATAACTAAATTAGAAAAGGAGGGATCAACACATGGCAAAAGAAATAAAATTCGATCAAGATGGACGTGCCGCTATTTTGAGAGGTATTAATACCCTAGCTAATGTGGTGAGGGTAACTCTCGGGCCTAAGGGGCGAAACGTTATATTAGAAAAGAGCTTCGGTTCACCTACCATAACCAAAGATGGGGTTACCGTTGCAAAGGAAATAGAGCTAGAAGATAAATTTGAGAATATGGGCGCCCAGATGGTAAAAGAGGTTGCCAGCAAGACCAGTGATGTCGCTGGTGACGGTACCACCACTGCAACCGTCCTAGCTCAGGCAATCTACCGTGAGGGCGTCAAACTGGTTACCGCAGGTAATAACCCAATGGAAATTAAAAGAGGTATTGATAAGGCAGTTGAAGTGATAGTAGATGAGCTGAAGAAACAGAGCAAGGAAACAAAGAACCAAAAAGAAATCGCACAAGTGGGAACTATCTCTGCCAATAACGATGAGGCCATTGGCAAAATCATCGCTGAAGCCATGGATAAGGTGGGAAAAGAAGGAGTTATCACCGTAGAAGAAGCAAAGGGAATGGAGACGACGCTGGACATCGTAGAAGGTATGCAGTTTGACCGTGGTTACCTTTCCCCCTATTTCGTAACTGATGCTGAGAGGATGGAGTGTGTACTGGAAGACGCCTACATTCTCCTTCACGAGAAAAAGATCAGCAATATGAAAGACTTGCTTCCCATTTTGGAACAGATTGCGCGCAGTGGAAAGCCTTTTATCATCATTGCTGAAGATATAGAAGGTGAAGCCCTGGCAACCTTAGTGGTCAATAAACTAAGAGGAAACCTCAAATGCGCTGCAGTGAAAGCCCCTGGTTTTGGTGACAGAAGGAAGGCGATGTTGGAAGATATTGCAACCTTGACCGGTGGTAGAATGATTGCTGAGGACCTGGGAATCAAGCTAGAAAATATTAAAATGGAGGATCTGGGTCAAGCTAAGAGAGTCACTATCGACAAAGATAACACCACTATAGTGGAAGGGGCAGGAAAGAAAGCCGATATCGAAGGAAGAGTCAAACAGATCAGGGCCCAGATCGAGGAGACCACTTCTGACTATGACCGTGAGAAGCTGCAGGAGCGGTTGGCAAAGATCGTCGGTGGAGTTGCAATAATCAATGTTGGAGCTGCTACTGAGACCGAGATGAAGGAGAAGAAGGCCCGGGTTGAGGATGCGCTCCACGCTACCAGAGCAGCTGTCGAGGAAGGCATTGTTGCAGGAGGCGGCGTTGCGCTGGTGAGAACCATCCCTGCCCTGGAGAAGCTGCAGTTAGAAGGAGAACAACAGCTGGGAGTCAATCTCATCAAGAGGGCATTAGAAGAGCCCCTGAGATGGATTGCTCAAAATACCGGTTTTGATGGTTCCATTGTGGTAGACAAGGTAAAGAATGAAAAAGGTGCCTATGGCTTTAATGCGCAAACTGAACAGTATGAGGATCTGGTGAAAGCTGGTATTATCGATCCCACCAAAGTGGTGAGATGTGCTGTTCAGAATGCTGCCAGCGTTGCGTCACTACTGATTACCACCGAAGCCCTGGTTGCTGAGAAACCCAAAGAGAAACCAACAATACCTGCTATGCCACCTGGTGGTGGAATGTATTAAATATAAGTTTCTGTAATAGGACTGACGCATCCTTGAAAGTGATGGCGAAAAAAAGGTATTTGGGTTTACCGTCACAATAGGTGGCAGGGGAATATAGACTCATCAAGTGGCCTTTAGCGTATTTTAGATGATGTCCCTGTTGTTAACCGGTTTGCTCAAATGGCCGTAGTTAACTCCATGTATGAAGATGCGTCAGATTGTAGTGCTAACCTAGATGATTGGAGTGATACTAGTAAGTGTCTGCCAGAAGTTATCGAAGAAATGAGCATACAAAGGGTAAATATTCATCAATAATAAAAACTTACTTGGTAGTAGGTATAAAGGAGGGTAAAGATTTTAAGATCTCTATGTCTCTAAAGGTTCAAACCTAGGGCGTGTGCCCGTAGGTATCTATTAACCTTTTTAAAGGATGTTTTTATGAAAAAAGTTATTTTCCCCTTACTGATTATTTCACTTTTATTATTATTGCTTCAAGTAGTTGCCTTTGCAAAGTCCACAGAATACATTGGCTATCTTTCCGATGTGATGTGTGCAAGCAAAGGTATCGCGGGTGATGGAGCTAATCTTCAAAAGAGCCCTAAAAAGCATACCGTTGCTTGCATGAAAATACCTGACTGTGCTGCTTCTGGATATGGTGTTTTAATAAAGGATAAAAAAGCTGGTAAATACATTTTCTATAAGTTTGATGAGAAGGGCAATGAAATAGCCAAGAAGTTACTGGAAACAACCAAAAAAACTGATAATATTAAAATAAAAGTTAAAGGGACAATGATGAAAGATTTAATCATGATTGAAAGTATAGTTGAAAAATAATACACACTGATTAGTAAGTACAAAACTACAATAAATTTTACTCCCTTATCCCTATTAAGAGGTTTGGAATTTAATAGTAATACTCAAATTTACAGGACGTACACGTATCTTGTTCAACATTTTTAAGGTCTCGGAAAGAAAGGAGGTAGCAAAGAATGATCTATTGAGTGTTAAGCTGAATCAACAAACTTAATATGAGATAGAGATTTTCAAGGTAAAACTATAAATTTAGGAGGTGCAAAATTAAAAAATTATACGCTAAGTGCTTCGATTCGCAATTACAGCGACGTATTTTGGGAGAATTTCTATGGGCAATGGCTCACTCAGCACTAAGTCCTGAGTAAATAAATTCGTAACCGAATTTATGAATCGAAGGACTAAGGGTATGATGATATTATTTCTAGAGACATTATTGGGTTAGATAAGCATATAGCTCAAAAGCTTCTTTCGAGGGAGGGGAAAATGAAATGGGATAATAAATGGCCATTATTTCGGCTTATCATTCCAGCTTTTCCCGAAGTAAACATTTTTAGTCGGGTGGCTAAAAAAACAACTGCCTTAGGACCGATCATGGTAGCTACTGCCGCCAGTAAGCTCTGGGGTTGGCGGGTTGAGGTAATTGACGAAAATAACTGTAAAGGAGCTCCTCTAGATGAAAACAGCTTGCCGGACCATGGTGTACTTCAATCTCAAAAACCGGCTGAAGTGGTTGGCTTTTACTGCGGGCTCTCCAGCACCATGTCCCGTGTGTGGCAATTAGCTCAATTTTACAATGTTAGAGGAACAACCACTATTGCTGGGAGCTGGCATACTCACTATGATCCCGAGGAGTCACTACGAAAAGGCATTGATATTGTGGTTCATGGTGATGGAGAGATGGCTATTCGGCAGGTGCTTGCGCACCTCTCAGAAGGCAAAACCACAGAACGTATTGCCGGCATATCTTTCCTGGATAGCCAGGGCAGATGCAAGACTAATCCTGTAGAAGTACTGGAGGAGCCACATTTAGACTCGCTGCCCTATCCGGATTTCGGATTAATCCGTTTTGCCAAAATTAAGATCTATCCCATTGGCCGCATTAGGGGGTGTAGTCGGAATTGTGAATTTTGTAGTGTGAAAGGAAAACCACGTTGGGCAAGTGGTCAATTTCTTTTTGATCAAGTTCAATGGCTGGCAGAAACCAGAAAAGCTCGTAATTTTTTTATTGTTGATGATCGGTTAGAAGAAGATCGGGAGGGAGCTCTGTTTTTTTTCGAAAAAATTGCTCAAACCTATGGCCGGTCTCTTGATTTTACTGTTCAGGCTAGACTAGAAACTGCAGAGGATCACCAACTTTTGATCACCATGAAAAAAGCAGGTGTCCAAGTAGTTTGTATAGGGTATGAGTCTCCCATTGATGAAGAACTAAAAGCTATGCGCAAAGGTTATAGTTCCAGAGATATGCTGAGATGGACAAAAATGTACCATCAGTTTGGCTTTTTGATTCATGCTATGTTCATTTGGGGTTATCCGTCTAAAAAAGGCACAGTGCTCTGGTTAAATGCCAAAGAAAGAACAAAGAGATTTAAAAGATTCATTCGCCAGGCTCATCTAGATACTGTTCAAATCTTACGAGCAATTCCCTTAATAGGTACTGAGTTACGGGCCAGATTAGTAAAAGAGAATAAACTGTTTCCTTTAGAAGTTTTGCCTTGGGAGAAGTATGATGGGAGCTATGTGTGTTTTCAACCAGATGATATGAGCCTGCGTGAGCTTCAGGAAATACCAACAAAGTTAATGAAAGGGTTTTATGATCCAATGAGCGTCATCAGAATTGGATTAAAAACAATAGCGTTTCCTATTGATTGTCTGGTCAGAGGGTGGGACAAGTGGTATCGTGGTTGGCGTAATGATCTTAAGAAATATGGTGGTTATCTCTTCATCAAGGGATGGCTCAAGCGTTATCATCGAGATAATTTTGTAGAGAAACTAGAAAAAATACATTCCTTTCAAGATCAGGCTAAAGACCAATAAAGAACACCACTCTATAGATCAGCTCTCTCATATTACTAAACCATTTACAACTTTCACATCAATACTATCACACAGGCATTATGAGCGCCAATCTCCAATATCATTAAGCTACCGTGTTCATGCAGTTTATTAATTCTCTTACTCTAACGGTTGCAATGCCAGATCTGATATCAGACATGGCATAGGGAATGACCAGCTCGCCATTACGGATAATCGCGCCGCAGGTATAAACGACATTGGGGACATATCCCTCGCGATCTTCCTCATGTGGCGCGAGTAACGGCTCTTCCAAGCGAGCGATGATTTTTTTCGGATTTTCAAGATCAAGCAGCATGGCGCCGATGCAGTACTGTCGCATGGGCCCGACACCGTGAGTGAGGACTATCCAGCCTTCATCGGTTTCCAGGGGTGAGCCGCAGTTGCCGATCTGAATGAACTCCCAGGGACGTGTTGGCTCCTGGATGATTTCGGACTCCTGCCAGAAATGGATATTGTCTGAGAACATGATATGATTGTTTTCACCGTCCTGTCGCGAGAGCATGACGTAGCGACCGTCAATCTTGCGCGGGAAAAGAGCCATCCCTTTATTTTTTACCGCTTTGCCGTTGAGGGTTATAACCTTAAATTTGATAAAATCATTTGTCTCAATAAGCTGAGGAAGAATTTTAAAGCCGTTATATGCCGTATAGGTCGCATAATAGGTAACCTCACCGTTGTCATCAATAAATTGCACGAACCGGGCGTCTTCAATGCCGCGGCTTTCGTTTTCCGAAACGGGGAAGATAACTCGTTCTGATATTCGGTGATCAGGTCTAAAATTAATCTCATAATTTGAATTGGCAAGCCAGTACATGATCCAGAAGGTTTCATTCTGGCGTATTTCAGAGAAAATGGGTTTTGTTCCAAGTGCTACAATTTTATCTTTCAGTTCATTGTAGGTGAAATTGTCCGGCAGCTGGTCCAGAATATGCGCTGTTATCTCATTGCAGGCCGCCATTTCCTTGAGCTTCAGCTGGAAGAGATGCCGGTCGCAAACCTGAAAATGGACGTCCGGCGTTTCGACATAATCGCTGGTTGGGTCGAAGAGAAATGTATTGTGCTTGTCAAGGATGCCGCTTCTAAATACAATGGAGGAAAGATGGCCTTCGCCGGTTGCGCGCAGGCTCATGATAAAGCGCAAGCTGCCCTTGTCCAGATGGCTTTGATCTGGGTGGGGAACGATTGAAGGGTTGAAAAGGGCAGCCGATTCAATGGAGTACTCCATGGTAAAATAGGCCCCGATGAGTGCCCTTTTGGCCTCGCTGAGCACAGCATCCTGAGGGACAAATTCGCTTACCTTATTCAGGTGACGCTCAAAAATGTATCTGATGTCTTTGTGCCGCTCGGAGAATTCGAGCATTATTTTTTTAAGAAGATTTTCGGCAACTGCCTCAGGCAAGTCCACTATGCGTTGAATGATTTTAGGTATGCGATACGTGTCCTCGGGCAGGTGAAACCGTGTAATGACGCGTGAGGTGTCACCCAGGAGTTTTTCCTTTTTGCGTTTGATTTTCGGATGTGATGATATTTTTTTTACATTAGGCATGATTCTCTGTTTAATTATTCCTTCTCCCTTCAATGGTAAAAGGTTTGGTTGCTGGGGTGCCATGAATATCTCCTACCACTAACACTCTCCCCCTCTTCTGAGGTGAGAGAGCATTCATGCGAACAATTGCCCTTTTTACAACGCCGACCTACTATTTGTCAGGCATAATTGCACAAGATCGTTAATATGTGCTGTGCCGACACACATAACCGTGTCAGCGCCGCCCCAGTATATTTTTACCGTACCGTCGTCTTCAGGAACAGCACCACAGGTAAAAACAACATTGGGCACATAGCCGTTTACCTCCCAGGGGGCCTCGGGCTGCAGTATCCACTGATCGGAAACGCCGATGATTTCTGCCGGATCATAAAGGTTATGCAGGGCCGCGCCAAGGCGATACACTGCCCCAGCCATGGTCTTAAAGACCCCATGATAGATGTGCAGCCAGCCCTTGTCAGTTTTAAAGGGCGGTGCGCCGGGCCCGATTTTCATCTCATCCCAGTGATAGGGAACCGGCTTCATAATTATCCGTGAATCCCCCCAGTGAACCAGGTCCGGGGAATAGGAAATCCAGATTGACCAGGGTGAGATCTCCGAATGCGGTCTATCCAGCCGCACGTATCTGCCCTGGAATTTCTCAGGGAAAATAACCACATTGCGCAGATCGACCTGGGTGATCATCGCGACTCGCTCTATGCTCTTAAAGTCCTTTGTTCGGGCAAGTGCTATGCGCACCCCATGCCGGGAGTATGCACTGTAGGTGAGAAGGTATTCACCCTCCACGGAGTTTATGCGGAGGTCCTCCACCCCGAACTCTTCATATTCTGCAAAAACGTTGTCCGTTGCCGGTGTGAGAAAGGGCTCGGGATGGACAGTGAAGGAAAAACCGTCATCGCTGTCGGCCCTGCCGATGATGGAGCGCCCGTTGTGCCTGTGCGATCTGAAAAGCATAATGTAGCGACCGCTATGCCTGACGATGCCGGCATTGTGGACCGTGGCTACCGGGTAGGGGACATCGTCTTTTGTGAGAATGGGGTTTTTTTTATAACGTGTTACAATGGGGCATTGATTAGTCATAGTATCGGGTTGTGGTTTAATGGTTATGAATTTATGCGGTTAAGCCCCCGGTATCTAATCAGTTGTTTTATGTCCTTCCAAAATCATCTTCAAAGCGTTCTATATCGTCCTCCCCGAAATAATCGCCGGTTTGCACTTCAATGAAGCGCACATTTTCAGAACCCGGGTTAGCGATTCTGTGCAAGGCGCCTTTGGGGATATCTACGGACTGCCCCGGCGCAAGCACAAACGTTTTATCGTCAAGAGTTATCTCCGCCCGGCCGTCAATGATATACCAGTGTTCGGACCGACGTTGGTGCCGCTGCAGGCTCAGACGCTTGTGGGAAAAAACGACAATTTCCTTGTTTTTATACGTATCATTGTCCGCCAGGATTTTATAATAGCCCCAGGGCCGGTGATCTTCGGGCTTCGCTTTTTCAAGAACCGTTTCATAGACCTGAATGTATTCTTCAAGCATGCGGTCGATTGTGAAATACTGTTCAACACGGCGGCGGCAGCATGCTCGGTCAATATCTTTTATTTTCGCAGCGGCATCTATTGCCTCATCCAGTGTTTTTACGAGAAAACCGTTTTTGCCGTCTTCGATAAGTTCGGGCATGCTCCCCTTGTTAAATGCGATCACTGGGGTGCCGCAGGCCATCGACTCTATAACGGACAGGCCGAAAGGCTCATTGAAATTTATGGGGTGGAGAAGTGCGTATGCCTTGCCGAGCAGCCGGTTGCGCTGAACCGGGTCAGCGCTGCCGACGTAGACCGCATTGTAGTTGTCCAGTTGTGGTTCGACGTGCTGGTGATAGTAGGCTTCATCCTGGATGATTCCCGCCAATATCAGCTTTTTATTGCAGGCCCTGGCAATTTCAATGGCCTCTCTGGCGCCCTTGTCATGGTGAATGCGCCCGAAAAAGAGCAGATAGTCGTCCGGCTCAGGCTGGAAATCAAACTGCTTTATATCTATGCCGTGATAGATGGTTTTGATATAGTCAAGATCCGGCGACCGGTCGGCATCGCTGATGGAAACATAGAATACTTTGCTGTTGTATTTTTTGTAAACCGGCAGAATCCCGGGCGATGAAAAACCGTGAATGGTGGTAACGAACGGGGTGGTGATAAGGCCGGTATAGGTCAAGGGCAAGAAGTCAAAATTGTTATGTATAACATCAAAATCTTCAGCATGCTCAAAGAGTTCCGAAATGTGCAGACACTCCCATACTTTTGGCATAATGGAACGGTCTTCTTCATAGCCCCGTGCGCAAACGGCATGCAGCTTGCCGCTTGTTTCTGAATCACCGGTCGCAAAAAGGGTAACATCATAGCCTCGTGATACCAACCCCTCGGTCAAAAGGGAAACCACGCTTTCCCACGGACCGTAGTGGCGCGGCGGCGTACGCCAGGCAATCGGCGAGAGCATAGCAATGCGCATAGCTAACCCTTTACGCTAACCGGTTGATTGGGACAATGATTGGTTTAAAATCTCATCGGCATAAAGCATTTGCAAGGTCATAAGCGAAAGCAGCCAGGCAAGCGTCGACTCGGCGCCTTCATTCTGGTTGATGCCGTCAGCCATCAGCCCGTCGCGGCACCCGCCGGTCTTGGGATCATAGAGAGGTATATTCAGGTCGTTGTGTCCGAGAAACCAGTTAAAGCACATGACCGCATTGTCGATCCATGTTTTGTCGCGGGTGACGTTAAAGGCTTCGACACAGGCTTCAATCATGGCCTGAGCCTCGATGGGCTGCTGGTCGAAACGGGCCTTGGGGCCGCCTTGTTCATACCAACCGTTGGTGCCGATTGGCACAAAGTGGCCGTCTTCGGTCTGGATGGTGAGCAGCCACTTGAGGGATCTGAGTCCCATATCGATCATATCGCTGCGCTGCATCCCTTGGCCGGATAAAAGCAGGGCATGGGGCAGCTTGCCGTTGGCATAGTTTAAAGTACTTTCAAGCCAGGGCCAGCCTTTTTTTGCATTGCTCTTGAACTGATTGAAAAGCCTGTCTGCAAGGATTTCTCGAACCCGGCGTGCTTCACTGTCGCCTGAAAATTTGTAAAGGTAGGCATGCAAGCCTACCAAGGCACAAGCGATGGCACGGGGTGAATTAAAGTGCTCGACAGCTTTCAACGCCTGGTTGAAGAGCATCGTGCTCACTGCCAGCTGTCCGGGATTGTCAAGAAAAGCTACAGCCTTGCCGATGCCCCAGAGCGCTCTACCGTGCGCATCCTCGGATCCGACCTCCTCAATCCATTGCCGTGTATAGTTCATAAAATTATAAAACCGCCCCGTTTTAACATTGAAGGCATACAGGAGAAAGCTCAGATAATGGGTGTAGAGAGAATCAAGGCACGTGCTGTCCGGAAGCGGGTATTTTCGGGCTATGGCAGCAACCATCAGAGCTCTGGCATTATCATCTGTGCAGTACCCGTGGTTGCGATCGGGGATGGTATGGGTGGCATGCTGCAGAATGCCAGTATCATCGGTAAGGGTTTTCAGGTGGTCAAGCTTCATTTCCGGCAGCTCGAATTTTGTGATGGATTTGATGTGATCAATATATAAGTGCCGGGGGCGTGGGTGCCGGGCACGGTTGAGCTTAACCTCGCTGAAAACCTCGAGATATCTTCGGGATACCTCCTTCCAGATCGCCTCGCGACAGAATGTATAGGCTTTTTTGCGTATCGTATGCCGGTGGACATCGTTGTCCAGAAGGTCGATGATTTGTTCCGCCATAACATCAGGGTTTTTGAATGGAACAATTTTGCCCCGCCCTTCAGCAAGCATCTCGGTCGCATACCAGTATGGGGTTGAAATGACGGCTTTGCCGGTCCCCATGGCATAGGCGAGCGTCCCGGAAGTAATCTGTGCTTCTTCAAGATAAGGGGTTACATATATATCAGCGGTGCCGAGAAACTCACATAATTCTTTCAGTTCCACAAAACGGTTTTGAAAAATTACATGCTCGCTGATATTGAGTTTGCGCACGAGTTGCTGCAGGCTGATACGGTATTCCTCTCCATTCGCCTTCAAAATATGCGGATGGGTTGCTCCTAAGATAATATAGGTAACATCAGGGTGTTTTTTGGTGACTGACGGAAGCGCCAGCAGTACGTTTTCAATGCCCTTGTTGGGGGAAAGGAGGCCGAAGGTGAGAAGCACCTTTTTGCCTTCAACGCCGAACTGATCTTTGTAAAAGTTGGGATCCATAAAAGGGGTATCCGGAATGCCGTGATGGATAAAGGCAATTTTCTCCTCCGGAACGGCATAGATATCTTTGAGGAAATCGAATGCTTTCCGGCTCATCACGATCAGTTTGTCGGACAGGTCAGAAAGCCAGCGCATAACTTCGCGATATTCCGGGGCGGGATCTCTCAGAACCGTATGAAGCGTTGTCACGACCGGCATCCGAAGCTCCCCGAGAAGCTTCAGGAGATGGCTGCCAGCCGGGCCGCCGAAAATACCGTATTCATGCTGCACACAGACAATATCAATCTGGTTGATGTTAAGAAACTCCGATGCGACACCGTAATCGGTGAGTCTGTTCTGGTTGATCTCAAACCGGACTTTTTCAGGATATGCATATCCCTCGGGTCTATCATTCATAGCAATCGCCCAGCAGTTAATGTCGGGCGCTTCTGTCGATAAGGCCTCAACAAGATCAGTAGTGAATGTTGCTATACCACACTGGCGGGGCGAATAGTTCCCGATTACGACAACCGAGCCTATTCCCCCATAATAATGAATAACAGATGCCATATTAGTTGCTTTCCATTAATTCCATTTTTTGATAAGAATTTGTTTTTGACAGGTCAAGTATAGGAAACTTTATCTTGCATGTCAATATAATCATAAGATATAAAACAGCACCTGATGTAAAATTCTTGATTTTTTTTAAGGACTCATCAAAATGTCGGCAGGGGTCATAATCTAACCGTTAGATAAAGGTGTTGAAAAATATAATGTTAAGCAGTAATTGCTTTTTATTGCAACAAGTTATGCCCAATACTATTCCATCAAGATATCTTATTGAAGAATGAAAGAAAAACAACATATATAATTAAGTTAGTTAGAACAATAATCGAAGAACATTTCAACACCTTTGGTGAACAGCTGGGGTCATAATTAAGCGTTTACCTAGACTTTTCTTGGACAGTTGTGGGGTGACCAAATGGCTGAAAGCCGCGTCAATACTGGATCGTTACCTGAAAAATGCCAAAAAGGTAGTGCCACAGAATATACATTTATTTCTTGATTTATAGGCTT
>Ga0315274_10008663_pt1 | contig 14739 bp, 12 predicted proteins | sample YL17G02_20_MG_FD_203700 | JGI IMG/M metagenome (GOLD analysis project Ga0315274, IMG submission 203700) | Sediment microbial communities from Yellowstone Lake, YNP, Wyoming, USA - YL17G02_20 | ecosystem: Environmental > Aquatic > Freshwater > Lake > Sediment | place: USA: Wyoming | collected... | reverse complement strand
GCCGATCCTACCTGCTGCTCTTTGCCGGGAGCCTCTTAGGGGCGGCCCTGCTCCTGGGCCTGTCCGACCTGATCCGCGAGGCCTGGATCTGGTATCATCACGGGGGGGCCGCCGGCCAATAGGCCCTTTCGTTTTGCCCTTCCGTTTTGTCTTGATCTCCTCGGCCCATTGTGTTATCTAATACGAAAATAATCTCTGCAGGTCCACTTAGGCTAAGAGGGAACCCTGTCGAAGTCAGGGACGGACCCGCCGCTGTAGCCGGGGACGAAATCCGCAGAGGCCACCGTCTGAGCCAGACGGGAAGGCGCGGAGAGTAGAAAGATCCGGGAGTCAGAAAACCTGCCTGCAGAAAAGGACCGTGCGCAATCTCGAGGCTGGATTGCCAACCTTGGTCAGCGGATAAGAAGGGAATCCTCAGGACCTATGGGCCTGAGGATTTTTGTTTTTTTGGAATGGTCTCTATTTTGGGCACAGGGGAAGGGAAGAGGGAGAAGAGCCCTCGCCGCCCCGCGACTGTATTCGGGACGAAATCCGCGGATTAAGCCACTGATCCCCTTGGGCGGGATTGGGAAGGCGCGGAGAGTAGGGAGAACGAGAGCCAGTAAACCTGTCCTGTGCCCCGGGCCTTCTAAATCCCCGAGGGGGGAGGAGGAATGAGATGAGAAGATGGTGGGCGGGTTTGTTCGGGGTGTGGCTCCTGGTTGTGCCTTCCGGGTTCTGGGCAGAGGAGTTGGAGGAGGTGGAAGAGCTGCAGGAGGTGGTGGTGACCGCGACCCGATTGGAGGAGCCCCTCAGGGAGGTCGCCAGTTCGGTCACGGTGATCTCCCAAGAAGAGGTGGAGAGGAGACAGCAGCGCTCGGTGGCGGAGATCATCCGGGCAGTGCCAGGCCTGGATGTGGTGCAGGGGGGCGGGCCGGGGAGGCTGGCATCGGTGTCCATTCGTGGCGCGGGAGACGGCCATACGCTGGTCATGATGGATGGAATCGAATTGAACGATCCCATGTCCCCCACCCGTTCTTACGATTTTGCCTACCTGAGCGCCGATAATATCGAGCGGATCGAAGTGGTTCGGGGCCCGCAGAGCACCCTCTACGGCTCGGATGCGGCCGGAGGGGTGATCAACATCATCACCAAAAAAGGGGAGGGAAGCCTCAAGGCCTCCCTTTCCACCGAAGCGGGGACCTATCAGACCTATTTGACTAAGGCGGCCGTCAGCGGCTCATCCCAGGATTTCCATTATTCCCTGGGGGCCTCTCATCTCTCCTCGGAGGGGATCTCCGCCGCCAAGGCGAAAGGTTTTACCCTCGATGGAGAGAGTTATCGAAACCGGGAGAAGGATGGGTATCGCAATAGCTCGGCCTCTGGAAGGTTGGGCTGGACGCCGATCTCCAACCTGGATCTCGACCTTTTCCTCCGTTACCTGGACGCCCAGGCCGACCTGGACAATTTCGGCGGAAAGGGGGGAGATGACCCCAACGCGAATCAGGATTCCAAGCAACTCTTCTCCCGGGGACAGGCCCGCCTTACCTTATTTGACGGACTCTGGGAGCAGAAACTGGGAGTTTCCCTTTCCAATCAGGAGCGGGACTATCGCAATGATCCTGATGCCGATCATCCCACGGAGAAGGAGACGGCCTCCTACGATGGCCGCATCCTCAAACTCGACTGGCAGCACAACCTCTACTTGCACAAGACCAACACCGCTACCTTTGGGCTGGAATACGAGGTCGAGAAGGGGAGGAGCGACTATCGCTCCGAGGCCTTTGGCTTCGTCTTTGAGAGCGCCCTGGAGCAGAGAAAGGCGAGGACCAGAAGCGCCTACCTTCAGGATGAGGTGAGGCTCGAGGGCTGGTTCTTCGCCACCGCAGGCCTACGGCTCGATGAGCACAGCCGCTTCGGCACCCAGACGACCTGGCGCCTGGCCCCTGCCTTCCTCATCAAGCCGAGCGGGACCAAGATCAAAGGGAGCTACGGGACGGGGTTCAAGGCCCCCACTCTGTATCAGCTCTATTCTGAATATGGGGATCGAGACCTGCACCCCGAGAAGAGCAAAGGATGGGATGTGGGGGTGGAGCAGGATCTCTTCGGGGAGCGCCTGGGCCTGGGAGCCACCTTTTTTCACAACAGCTTTGAAGACCTGATCGATTTCGATCCGGGGAGCAACCGCTATATCAATGTGGCCGAGGTGGAGACCAAGGGTGTGGAGCTCTTTGCCACCCTCCGGCCGCTAAAAGATCTCTTGATCCGCGCGACCTACACCCGGACCGATGCCGAGGACCAAAAGACCCACTTGACCCTCGCCCGGAGGCCGAGGAACAAGTGGAGTGCGGAGGTGAACTACCGTTTCCTGGGCCAGGGGAACGTCAACCTCACCTATCTTTATATCGGGGGGAGGTTCGATGACGATTACTCCACCTTCCCCCCGACCCGAGTCAAGCTGTCCAAATACACCCTGGTCAATCTGGCGGCCTCCTATGATCTCACCCCCCACCTCCAGGCCTTCGGGCGCCTGGACAACCTGCTCAATCAGGACTACGAGGAGATAAGGGGCTACGGGACCCCGGGCAGATCGGTTTTTGCGGGCCTGAAGCTCTCCCTCTAAGGGCAGGGCGGGAAAGACGGAGGGGAGGATAAGCATGGGCTTGGTTTCAAATCGCAAGGGCTTTTTTGATGCCTAAGATGGGCCCGCTCTGGCCGAGACAGAAGCGCTGGATCCCCTGGGCCCTGATGCTCCTTGTCTTTGGGCTTAGCTTCCTGGGCCAGACCCTCCTCCCTCATCGAGGAGTTGGCCAGGGCGGCTCCGCAGTCTCTCCCTCCGGGCGGGCCGCGGCGGGACCGCCCCAGCGGATCATCTCCCTGGCCCCCTCGGTGACCGAGGTGCTCTTTGCCCTGGGGCTGGGGGATCAGGTGGTGGGGGTGACAAACCATTGCCGCTACCCGCCCTCGGCCCTGAGCAAAGAGAAGGTGGGGGACTATTACAATCCAGATATTGAGGCCGTCCTGGCCCTGCGGCCGGACCTGGTCATCCTGCTGCCCGAGCATGAGCAGTCCGGGGACTACCTGGCCCGCCTGGGCGTCAATGCCCTGATGGTGAACCATTTCACGATTCAAGGGGTCCTGGATTCAATCCTTCTCATCGGGAGGATCTGCGGTCGGGCAGAGGTGGCAGAGGAGATGGTGCAGGAGATCCGGGGGAGGATGGAGACGATTCGCAGGAGGACGATGAGCCTCCCTGCCCCGCGGGTGATGGTCTCGGTGGGCCGGAATATGGGCTCGGGGATGATCAAGGATATCTATATCTGCGGCCAGGACGGCTTTTATGATCAGATGATCGAGCTGGCTGGCGGCCGGAACGCCTTGCAGGGAGGGGGAGTGAAATTCCCCATCGTTTCCGGGGAGGGCATCCTCTACCTCAATCCCCAGGTGATCCTGGATGTGATCCCGGATCTGGCGGAGTCCGGGTGGAAGGAAGCAGATGTGCTGCGGCAATGGGATCTCCTCCCCCAGGTGGATGCGGTCGCGAAGGGTCGGGTCCATGTGCTCTCCCACAATTATGCGGTCGTCCCCGGGCCCAGATTCATCCTTATCCTGGAGGACATGGCACGGCTGATCCATCCTGAAGTCCACTGGAGGTCGCCTTGACGGATCCGATCATCAGGATTTGTGATTATTCCTTCTGCCTCGGGGGGAAGGCCATCTTGCAGCACATCTCCCTCACTTTGGAGCGGGGGGAGTATCTCTCCATCATCGGTCCCAATGGCGCCGGGAAGACCACCCTGCTCAAGTGCCTGGATGGGATTTACCAGAAGGGCAGCGGGGCCATCGAGATCAAGGGAAGGCCATTGGAGGGCTATTCCCGGAGGGATCTGGCCAAGCTGGTGAGCTATGTGCCCCAGGCGGATGGGGGCTCCTTTCCCTTCACGGTGAAGGAATTCGTCCTGATGGGCCGCTACCCTTACCTGAGCCCCTTCTCCTCGGTGAGGCGGCAGGATAAGGAGGCGGTCTTCTCGGCCCTGGACTTGACCGGGACCGCAGAGCTGGGGGACCGCTATCTCGACACCCTGAGTGGGGGGGAGCGGCAGAAGGTCTTCATTTCCGCCGCCCTGGCCCAGGGGGCGGAGATCATCCTTCTGGATGAGCCGACTGCCTTTTTGGATCCCAAGCATGAAGAGGCGATCTATCGCATCCTGGGCCGGGTCAATCGAGACTCGGACGCCACCGTGATCTCCGTCACCCACGACATCAATCATGCGGTGCTGGTGAGCCGACGCATCCTGGCCCTGAAGGGCGGAAGGGTCGTCTTCTGTGGCCCCTCTGGAGACGTCATCCAGCAGGGGGTCCTCCAGGAGATCTATGAGAAATCATTCCAATTCCTGAGGCACCCGGAGACGGGCAGGCCTTTCGTGGTGCCGGAGCTGATCCTATGAGGGAAAGAAAGAGGATCTCCCGAGGAAAGATCCTGGCCTTGATGGCCCTGTTTGCTCTGGTGGCCGGGGCCATCGTCCCCTTTGTGGGCATGAGGACGATCGGCCTCCAATCCATCCTCTGTCCTAACAATGGCAGCCCTGACTCCTTCATCTTCTGGAACATCCGCATCCCTCGGCTGTTGGCCTCCTCCTTGGCCGGAGCGGCGCTGGCCATCAGCGGAATGGCCTTTCAGGCCATGTTTCGCAATCCTTTGGCCACCCCATTCACCTTGGGAGTGGCCAGCGGGGCCTCCTTGGGGGCGGCCATCTATGTTCGTCTCGGGCTGTCCTTTTCCCTGTTAGGGGTCTCCGGCCTCTCCTTCTCCGCCTTCTTGGGCGCCCTCCTCTCCATCGCCCTGGTCTATGGGCTCACCCAAATCAGGAGGAACTTTACCGCGGCCACCATGCTCCTGGCCGGGGTCGCCATGAGCTTCCTGTTCTCCAGCCTCATCCTCTTCATTCAGTATATGAGCGGTTTCGTCCATTCCTTTCGCATCCTGCGGTGGCTCATGGGCAGTCTGGAGAATGTGGGCTACCAATCGGTCTTAGAGATGCTGCCCTTCGTGGTCGGTGGAGGCCTGATGATCCTCTTTCTGAGCCAGGAGTTGAATCTGCTGCTCACCGGGGAGGAGATCGCCCACAGTCGGGGAGTGGAGGTGAGGTGGGTCAAGCAGGGTCTCTTCTTCGCCACCTCTTTGATGGTGGGCGGGGTAGTCGCCATTTGCGGCCCCATCGGGTTTGTGGGGATGATGATCCCCCACATCTGCCGCCTGATGATCGGGGCGGACCATCGCTGGCTGGCCCCGGCCACCCTCCTCTTTGGCGCGGCCTTTCTGGCCATCTGCGATACGATTTCCCGCACCCTCATCGCCCCGGTGGAGATACCGGTGGGCGTCATTACCGCCCTATTGGGGGGACCCTTCTTTTTGTGGCTGCTCTTGCGGAGGGAAAGCGAGAAGAGCCTGCTGTAAAAACAACCTTTTTGAGGAGACTCATGGTAGGGGGTAGAGAGATGGGCCTGATCAAGCTTCTCATCAAGGGAGGGGTAATGATGATCCCCCTCCTCATCTGTTCCGTGGTTTCGCTGACAGTGATCATTGAGCGCTTCCTCTTCTGGCATCGGATTCGATCCAAGGATTTGCCAGAGAGGGTGCTCCAGCTGGTGGAGGGGGATCAGTTCGAAGAAGCGCTGAATTTGGCCCGCCAGGAGAGGAATCCGATCCTCCAAGTGTTGGCCGCCGGGATTGAGCATAGGAACCCCTCTCCGACCGAGGCGATGGAGGTGTCCGCCCTGTCGGAGATCCCTGCCATGAAGCGGTACCTCCCGGCGCTCGATACCATCGTCACCCTGGCTCCCCTCTTGGGCCTCTTGGGCACCATCACCGGTATGATCTCCTCCTTCGGCATCATGTCCCTTGCTGGGATCGGCCAGCCTCATGCCATTACCGGTGGGATTGCGGAGGCCCTCATTGCCACCGCAACGGGCCTTTCCGTGGCTATTTTTACCCTCATTCCTTACAACTATTTCCACAGCAAGAGCGAGCGGAGAATCGAGGAGATCGAGCGATACGCCTCCCGGCTGGAGCTGTTGCTCAAGGGGAAGCAGGGACAGGGAGGGCCCAGCCATGCAGATTAGCCGCCGCATTCCCAGGAAGGCCCGCATCGAGATCGTCCCCATGATTGACACCATTTTCTTCCTCCTGGTCTTCTTCATGGTCGCCACCTTGTCCATGACCAAGCAGCAGGGCCTTCCGGTGAACCTCCCCCGGGCCGCCACCGGCGAGAGGGAGATCCGGGAGAATGTGACCCTGACCCTCACCAAGGAGGGAAGGCTCTATTACAACAAGAAGGAGATCGGCTTGACGGACCTGAGCCCGCGACTCGAGGCCGACCTCTCGGAAAACCCCAAGGTCCTGGTGATTATCAATGCCGATACGGAGGTCCTGCACGGCCGGGTGGTGGAGGTGATGGATGAGGTAAAGGCATTGGGGGCCGCCCGAATGGCCATCGCCACCAAGTTGAAGGATCAGAGATGACCAGAAAGAATCCCTTGACCTATTCTTTCGGTATTTCCCTGGTTCTTCACATGGGGATGGTGGCGGCGATCTCCCTCTGGATGACCACCTTGAATCCCCTGGACCTTTCGGTGAAAAGCTATATTGAATTGACCTCCGAAAAGCCTCCGGCGGAGAAAATAGCAGCTCAGCCCAAGCAGGAGAAGGCCGCCCCCAGAACGATTGCGCCCCCCAGAATAATCGAGAAAGGGCCGGAGGCCCCCGTTTCTACCTCACCTGAGCCATCTTCCGTGCCGGCACCGATAGAAGACCTGGAAAAGATCCTCCCCCCGCTGCCTGAGCGACTGAAGGTGGAGCGGGGCACCCCCTTTGCCTTCATCGCCCCGTCCCCAACCCGGACTGAGAAGGCGACCGAGGTGGGGTTTGGCCCCTCAGAGATCAAAGCCTTTGGCCAGCCTGTGGCGGGAGAAGACAGCTCCCAGGGAGGGAAAGCAAAGGAGACCCGGGGAAGCGAGGCCGGGGCGGGTGTCCTCTCGGCGGGCGGGGACCTGGCCGTCATCCCCGGAGGCGGCACCCAGGGGGGAGGCGGCGGCACAGCGGAGAGGGGACTGGGCATGAGCCAGCAGGGCCTGTCCACCCTGACCCCTGGAGGGGGCGGCCTGCCTGGCTCCTCGGAAGCGACCTCGTCTAATGGCGCTTTCTCCCCTGCCCGCCCCATGGGGATCCGGAAGGTCATGCCCTCTTACCCCCGGAGCGCCCGCCTGGCAGGCATCGAGGGGGTCAGCCTGCTCAAGGTGGAGGTGCTCGCTGACGGGAGCGTAGGAAGGATCGTGCTGCAGGCCTCTTCCGGGAATCAGGAGCTCGACCGGGCAGCCCAGGCGGCGGTCTCCCAGTGGCACTTCGCCCCGGCCCGCCGGGGAGATCGGCGCATCAAGGCCTGGGTCGTGGTTCCGATTCGCTTTCGCCTGACCGGAGGATAAGGAAGGGCAAATCCCGTGAGGCTGCCGTCGAGGCAGATGGGTGAGAAGCAATGGAAATGTATCGGAGTGAAGTAAGCAGATGAATGGCTTCTCATGTATTAGGCCGGGATAAGGAGGTAAAGCCATGGTGAACAAAGAGAATATCCCCTTCGATTCAGGAATGGTTTTTCAGATCGGCATCGTAGTTAAGAAAATAGAACAGACCATAAAGTTCTATATGGCTGAAAATTACTCAATCTTATGTGGGGAAAGACGGCTTTGGTTTCGCCTATCTGAATTCAGACAAGATTGGAGGTGCGATCTTCGAGTTGATCCAGTGGGCCCCCAAAAGGGATGGAATCGATGAGAAAAATACCAAGTAGGGCGTAGGCCGTCTGCATTCGAGCGCAAAGGAGTGAGAGGAAATGAAGAATTGGAGTCAGATCAGTATCTGTATCGTCATCGGCCTTCTCGTTGCCGCGGGGACGGCGATTGGATTGCAGAAGTCCTGGGCGGCGGGAGAGGATATACCTACCTTCGAGATGGATGAGGTGACGGTCACCGACACCAAGATCAGCAAGCCGGTCGTCATCCAGGAGGTAAAGCCGGAATATCCGATGGCGGCGCGAAAAGCGGGTTTGCAGGGGACTTCGCTGCTCAAAATTCAGGTTCTGCCGGATGGGTCGGTAGGGGAAACTCAGCTATTGCAGTCGGCCGGGGACGCAACCCTGGACGAGGCCGCCCAGAAGGCCGTGAAAAAATGGAAGTTCAAGCCCGGCCTCAGTGGGAGCAAGCCGATCATGGTGTGGATGACGCTGCCGATCAAATTCGAATTGGTCAAAGAATAGGGAAATGGGACGAGCCCTTCACCGCAAGATCTGCTATTCCCTTACCCTCCTGATCCTCTTGGCCTCGTGGGGGCCGGGGGTCGGGGGTCAGGAAGAGAAAGGCATTTCGGCCCGGATAGAGGAGGGGGAAAGGGAGTTCTCCCAGATGACCTGCCAGGGGCTGGAGCGGGCCATCGAGCACTTCCGTAGGGTCTCCTCCCTGCAGCCCGACTCTCCCCTGGCCCATGCCTGGCTGGGCCGAGCGTACGGGCATCTGGGGGCCATCTTGCAGCGAGAGGGAAAAGGGGGCGCGGACTTGCTCGCTCGGGGCATGACCCATGCCCGAAGGGCCTATGAGTTGGCCCCCCGTTCGGTCGATAGCTGCTTGGCCATGGCCGATCTGTACCTTCTCACCTCCAACTTCTCCGAGGCCTGGAAGATGGCGGAAGCTGCCCGGAAGATCGATCCCCAAAATCCCTGGGCCGCCTATTTTCTGTGGAAGGCGTCGGAGCCTGAGAATCCGGAAAGCCCCATCTTGCAGGGGGCGCTCTCCGGAAAACTTGCCTTGACCCTCGCCTTCCTCGACCAAGGCCATGCCTTCCGGCGCATGGGACAACGGGAGAAGGCGACGCAGGCCTACCTGGAGGCCACCCAACAATCTCCCCCACTGGCCCAGGCCCATTTCGCTCTGGCCTCCTTATGCGAAGAAGAGGGAGATGGGAATCTGGCGATCTCAGAATACCAAAAAGGATTGAAGATCGAGGATCGCTTGAGTTTGCCTCACAAGGCCCTGGCACAACTTCTACGGGAGAGAGGCAGAAATCAGGAGGCCATTCAGGCTTATCAGAAGGCCATCGAACTGAATCGGAACGACTTCGATGCCTACCTCGGTTTGGCGAAAAGCCATCAGGCAATGAGAAGTTACGAAGAGGCCCTTTCCGCTTTCCGTCAGTCTCTGGAACTGAATCCCCAGCTCCCCGAGGCCTATCATGTTATGGGAGAGATCGCGGAAATCCAGGGAGATCCGGAGCAGGCGATCCTCCACTATGGCAAGGCGATCGACCTGGGGCTGAACCTGCTTTTCTTGCACGAGGAAGTCGGGCTCCTCCAGTATCAACAGGGGAGGCACGCTGAAGCGGAGGCTGCACTCAGGAAGGCAAAGGAATTACGCTCCCAGCGGCCCGCCGTGTATAACGCCCTGGGAGAGATCTACCAGCGCAAGGCAGCCTGGGAGGAGTCCGTTTCCGCCTATTCGCAGGCCATTGCCTTGAATCCCAATCTGGCCTCAGCCCATGCCAACCTGGGCAGCATCTACGGGCAGCGGGGGGAATGGGAGAAGGCCCTCGAGGCTTATGAGAAGGCGATTGATCTCGATTCCCAAATGAAGGAGGCGCTACGATCCCGCATGGCGGAGGCGTGCAGCGGGATCGGCCATGAGCTCTGGAAGGCGGGGAGGGAAGAGGAGGCGCTGAAGCGATTGAAAGAGGCCCTTTCCTTGGAGCCGGGGCGCATATCCGATCTGAAGGCGATGGCCCAGATCTGCTATGAGCAGGGAAGGCCGGAGGCGGAGAGATATCTGGCCGCCGCTCTCTCCTTAGATCCCAATTGGGGCGAGGCCTATCTGGCCCTGGCCGATCTCTATCTGAAACAGGGAAAAGGGAAAGAGGCAATGAGCAGCCTGGAGAAGGCGGTTTCTCTTTTTCCCCAGCGAGCCGAGCTGCACCATCACCTGGGGCTTCTGTATCAGGAAGATGGGCAAGTGGAAAGGGCCGCCTCAGAGCTGGGGAAGGCGGTGGAGCTCGATCCCCAGATGACATCCGCCTGGGCGAGGTTAGGTGATCTCTACCTGGGGCGGGGCGCATGGGAGGAAGCGATAAAGTCGTACGACGCAGCGATAAGGCGAAACGGCGACTTGGCGAGGACCCTAAAGGACCGACTCTTTCAGGCCCATGTCCAGATGGCCCTCTCGTTCCATCAGCAGGGCAGGCTGGATGAGGCCCAGGTCCACTACCTGAAGGCCCTCAGCCTCAGGGGGAGCGAAGCGGCCCTCCTCTATAACCTGGGCAATCTCTATCGCGAGAGGGGAGAGTTGGGGAAAGCGGAGGAGGCCTATCGCTCGACCCTCAAGGCGGACGCGGGCTGGGCCAAGGCCCACCTGGTCCTGGCCCTTCTGGCCGAAGGCCGGAAGGATTGGCAGACGGCCCTCTCGGAGTGGGGGTTGTACCTCGAAGGCGAGCCCCAATCGGAGATCGCCAGCCAAGTCGAGGAGCGCATCGCCAAGATCTCTGCGGCGCTGAAGCGGAGGTAAAAGCGAACGCATCCCGCATCGAGCCCGTGCCATGTCCTAAGCTGCATAAACCACCTGCTTGGTAGTGAGGATCTCGTGGCGGCGGTTGCCGTCCTCGTCATACTTTCCCTCACAGACCAGCTCAGTCTTCATGCGGGAGAGGGGATGCGGGTTTTCAGCTCCCCATGGGGCCGGGCCATCGTTGCTTTCCTTAACAGTCAATTCTCTGTCGAGCTGATAAAACAATCGGTCCCTTTTTTTGCTCAACAGTAGTATTAGGCGCCCCTTTCGCGCACAGTAGGACCAACTCTTGCGTGTGCGCCGCTCGCGGTTCACGCGGAGGCCAAGACCGAGGCAAGAACCTTTTCCAAGTCGTCAAACCAGTACCGTTTGTACTCTTTTTTTGGCAAGCCGTCTACATTGTCGGTGTGCAAGAATGCGAATACCCTTACCTTCTTGCCATCGTGAGCAATAGTCTTCTTACTCCCGTCTGTCTTTTCGAAAATAGCTGAATAACCCTCAATCTTTCGCTGGTATTCGGTGTGCTCTGTGCCTTTAGGATCGATGAACATGATGAAGTAATCGTCGCCCTTTCGGAACCAGAAGATGAAGTCGGGCTTGAAATCCCTGACCCTGTTGGAAGTGCCGTCATAGTACGGAATGTAAACGTCGTCGAGGGTCTCATCCAGCTTGCTGAACATCCACCAGTTGAAATCCTTGAACCTGTTGTTGGGTCTCGCCAGGTATTCTTCCAGCAGATTCACGAATCTGACCTCACTGGGTGTCTGGATGATGTGCTTGATGTAGTCTATCCGCTCGGTCTCGGCCGATAGAATCAGGGGGATGTAATAGTGGTTGGCGACGTGCCTGATATTCAGCCGCTTCCCCTGGTATTCCGCCGAAGTCTCTCTCACCATGCGTGCAGTCTTCTCAATTCCGGCCGTGTATTCGTCCAGATCGATTTCCTTGCGCTCCAACTTCTCTTTGAGCTGTTTCTTGATTACTTCAGGTTCCTCAAATTGCCGAATCGACTCCACCTTGCTGGTCAAATCGCTGATGTCCTTCAGCGCGACCTTGATGTTCTTGAAATGATTGATCTCCTCTTCCAGTTGCTTCAGGCGTTCGAATTCCTGCGGCACGATGCTGAAGTAGTCAAATATGCGCCGCACCAGTAGGTCGATATTATGGTAGGACCTGTCGGATTGCTTGTAGAAGCGATCCGTGTCTGTGACGCTCACCTGCAATAGTCCGATCTTCTGAGGCTCGGCATCGTAGAGGGCCATCAAGACCCTGTCGTCGCCGACGTATTCTACGTACTCCTTGAGCAGATCCAATTCGTCGGCCTCGACCTCGAATCGTGCCCCATCCCCGTGCTCAATCATGGGCTTCTCGGCCAACCTGTACACAGGAATCAGCAACTCATGCTCCTTGCCCGCCTCATTAACAAACAGCGCCAACTGGTGGTAATCCCGCTTTCTGCTCTCCTCATCCAGATGCAGGATCACGGTTTGGAGCGCCTGCCGGTTCGTGCCGAAAATCACCAGTGATTCAAGCGGCGCGACCTTGTCCTTCACCTTCTCAAACAGATCGGCGTCCACCTCGCCTGCATTGTTGAGATACTTCAGCCGCCTCCTCTTGTTCCTGACCGGCTCAATGCGCACACCCCTGCCCACGGCTTGGAGAATGAACTTACGCGCATCCGTTCCCACCCCGATGTTGATGAAGTTGATGACGTTGGGCCGATTGGAATCCCAACCCTCGTAAAAGCTGCGCGAGCCCATCAAGATGTTGATGTCAGAATCATCGGCGTTCAGACCCTCAAAGAATCCTTCATCTTCAAAGCCCTCGACAATCTCGTATCCCGCTAGCTTGTCTTTCAGCCAACCCGAAATATCGCCGATCTTGATGAGGGCAAACGGTCGGTCGCTCGTTTTCAGCTTGAAAGCCAGCTCCTGTTTGTTTGAGGGCCGGATGAGGATTTCGATCTCGCCCGGGCTTCTGGCGTTGTAAACGGCTTGCACGATGTCCTTCTGCTCCAGCTTCTCGAATACGTCCTCGTCAGTCTCGATGGTCTGGCCATCCTCGAACATTAGGGCCGGCCGTGTCCTCAATTCTTCCCACAGTTCTTTCTTCGCTGCCTTCCAAACCTCCTTCCTGACCTCCCCCTTGCCAATCCGCTCCAACTCGCGGAAAAACAGTTGCAGGTCGGCCTCCTCGGTGTTCACCGAATTGACCAGCGTCAGCAGCAGCGGCTTGTGATACAAGTCCTTGCCCGCCTTGCGGACGCGCTCATGAAACTTCCGCGCATACGCCAGCATCAACAGCGACTTCAAAACAATCTTCTGCTTTTCCTCGTTGTTGTAATCCTGATCATCGCGAAACGCCCGGAGTTCCTGCTGAAGAATAGCGATATGCTTGCCGTACCCTGCCTTGATGAACTCGGAGAGGTTGAAGTTGGAAACGGTTATTGCGAGGTCGCGGGCATCCGTGAAAGTTGCGGAGAAATTGAACAGAAACCCGTTCCGCGACAGGATGGAATAGATGTGCTGGCGCTTGGATTCCTCCCGGTCTCCCTTGTGCGCCTCGTCCAGCAGCACGTACCATCTGCCTTCGTCGTCGTAATTGCGGAAGTCGATTATCTTTTCCTTTTGCTCGTCGCTCAGGTTGTCGGACCGGTAGTAGAACACCGTCAACTCGCGTTCCTTGAACAGCACCGGGTTGTCGCGCTTGGCCTCGGCGTATTCCCGCAATTCCCGCAAGTGGATGAACAGGTCGCTGCGGGCCGCGTTGAACTCGTGGACGTGCTTCTTCAGTTGCTCGATCAGATCATCGCGGCAGCTCAAAATCAGAATGTCATGCGCAGGGATTTCACCTCGCTGAATCAGCCCCCGGAGCACCTCGATCAGCTTCACCAACACCAGCGTCTTGCCGCTGCCGGTGGCCATCCAGAAACAGCCACGATTGATGAACTGGTCGTAGGAAATCTTCTCGTCCTCGACCGCGTAATATTCACTCAGCAGACCCGCCAGCTTGTGAGTGTTCGCCAACGGGATGTCCAACTCCTCGTCCAGCCCGTTGTCCCGATACCACTGGAAAAACTTCTGCTTTCGTTCGCGGTTGGCATCCGCGCTCTCGTTGGCCTGATAATCCCCAAAATCCTCGTAATACTTCCACAGGGCCTTGATACCGTTCTCGACCGCCTTGCGCTGGTAGTCCCACAACGACTTCGTCCGCGAGAACGCGCCAATGTCGAACGCGTTCCAGTTGACGGGCAGGCCGTCAAACCGAATGTCATCCACCATCTCTTGCAGGTAAACGCGGGGCATCAGCTCACCACCAGATCAGCGGTTTGATCCGTTTCCAATCCAGGTTCTTCGTGTCCACCACCTCGCCGTCGTCAAACTCCACCGAGCCTACCCTGAGCGGATTCGAAGGGTCGGCGGTGATGCGCTTGATCCATTTTCCAGACAGGTTGGACAGCGTCTCGGCAATATCAATGCCCTCGTATAGCTTACTCAGGTCCACCTTGACTTTGTTTTTCTTTGTGTCCACCTCCAGCGCCTCCAGCATCTTCAGGTCGCGCAGGAAAACGTACTGATGGTATGGGTCCCTGTTCGGGTCGTTGAACAGGTCGGCGTCGCCGTAGTTGGCGCGGCGAAGGCCGTCGTCGTATTGCTCCAATTGGTAGTATTTACAGAAGTGGCCGATACCGGTGCCACCCTCCTGGGCTTTGCCCTCCTTCCATTTGTCGGAGAACACCACCTTCTTGATGCGTGGAAGGAGCACGGTGTCAAAGTAATCGGCCATCTCCACCAGGATGTACTTGCGCTTGCCGCCGTCTTGGCGGTTCAAGTTAATGGCCGCGTGGGCGGTGGTGCCGGAGCCGGCGAAGAAGTCGATGATAACCCCTGATGCGTCCGAACCCCAAGTCACAAGCTCAACCAAACGTTGACCCAGCTTGACCGGCTTTGGTGTTGGATAAACCTTCGCGCCGAATAGCGAGAGTATGTCGTTGGTGCCATCCGCAGAAGTGCCGACATCATCAAGGATGTTGCTAGGTACGCTCACAGTCTTAGAACCAGCTCTTACCTTCCTGTAGACAGTTACCCTCTGTGTCAATACTACTGGTACACCTCCCCTATAGTATATTAGAGTAGAGGGCGGGGAGGAGAAAACGGTTATGAT
>Ga0315274_10008661_pt1 | contig 14743 bp, 11 predicted proteins | sample YL17G02_20_MG_FD_203700 | JGI IMG/M metagenome (GOLD analysis project Ga0315274, IMG submission 203700) | Sediment microbial communities from Yellowstone Lake, YNP, Wyoming, USA - YL17G02_20 | ecosystem: Environmental > Aquatic > Freshwater > Lake > Sediment | place: USA: Wyoming | collected... | reverse complement strand
GACACTCCCGAATCCAGCATCGAGGATAGCGCCATGCCCGGGGGCGCAAGTCCTTTTTCGGAGAGTCCGGGTGGCGGTGTTCCGGGTCGTTTGCAGCCCTGCAAGCGGGGCCGCGGAGGCGCGCCTGTTCGGCAGAGGCATCTCCCGGCAATCCGTGAGAAACGGCAGGAGTTTCATGATTCGTTTGGGCTTCGTGCAGCTTACGTGGACAAGGCTTGGCTTGGCTGCCTTGTCGCTCGAGGCCGGGGAAGTGGCCGAAAGCGAGGACCGCGCGGTCTACTTCTTCTCCTCAAGGAAGTGGGAATACACCAATCCGGCCAATGCTCCTCCGACGATCGGCGCCACCCAGAACACCCACAACTGTCCCAGGGCCCAGCCGCCCACGAAGAGCGCCGGTCCAGTGCTCCGGGCGGGGTTGACCGACGTATTCGTCACCGGGATGCCAATCAGGTGGATCAGTGTCAGGCCCAGGCCGATGGCGATCGGCGCAAAGCCGACGGGCGCCGTCGCATCCGTCGCCCCATGGATGATGAATAGGAACATGAACGCCAGCACGACCTCGGCCGTTAGGGCGGCGCTAAGCGAGTACCTGCCCGGAGAATGCTCGCCGTAGCCGTTCGCCGCGAAGCCGGCACTAAGATCAAAGCCAGGCTTTCCGCTGGCGATGGCATAGAGCACAGCGGAAGCGCAGATCGCCCCGATAAGCTGAACGACCACATAGCCGGGCACGTTGCGCCAGGCGAAACGTCGTCCGAAGGCCAGTCCGATCGTAACTGCCGGGTTCAGGTGACAGCCGGAGATATGCCCGATGGCGTAGGCCATTGTCAGGACGGTCAGCCCGAATGCGAGGGCTACACCCAGGAACCCGATTCCCAGGCCTGGAAAGGCCGCCGCCAGTACGGCGCTTCCACATCCGCCGAACACCAGCCAGAATGTTCCCACACCCTCGGCAACCAGTCGTTTGCCATTCGGCATGTCTGTCTCCTTTGCTTTTGCCGGTTCTCGGGACTTGATGCTCTCGCACGTCGCGAGCCGCAGACTACACTGGACGAAAAGGACCTGCTGCGCGAACCCGCCCTTGCCGTCGGCTCCGGAAAGATAGGTGTGCCTGTCTGGTTCGAAGCCACCACGGTAATCGCTCCAGATGATTCTACCGCTCGGGCTGGCCTTGGCAACAGAGTCCTGGTACGCCACAGGCTATCGCAGGTTCATCCTGAGATTCGGCTGGGCTCAGGCCGTGCCGTGGCACCATCTGTTCGACTGCTCAAGGACAGCTACTTTGCCAGGCTCTTGAGTTGCTCCAGGAGATCCGGCGCCGAGGGGATAGAGAGCTCACCCTCCTTGCTCATCGGCACGCGAAGCGGGCCCAGGACCGGGACATCCACCGACAGGCCCAAGTCAGCCTTGTAGGGGATCGTTGCCCCCGGCCTGGCTCCCTTAACCGCGTTGATCAGCCCCAGATAGCGGATTTGGACTGGTATGGCGAGCGTCTTGCTGCCCTTGGCGGGCACCGTGCCCTGGACATCCGCCTTGCCGGTGAGGAATTGCTGGTCGCGACTGGACAAGGTATAGTCGACGTTGCTCATCGGCAGCGGCACCGTGTAGGGGTTGTCGACCTTCACATCGAAGAGCATCGTGGCGTAAGTCAGACTCACGTCTTGAACCTTCACCCCCATGATGCTGGCGTTGGGCTTTTCGACCATGCTACAGCCTGCCGTGGTCGCCAGTAGGGTTGCTGTCACAATGATGGCCAAGCGCCGGTTTGCCGCAAGACTGTCCATTGGAGTCTCCCTTCATAGGTTCCGCAGTGACACAGGGACGTTAACAAGCTTCGGCAGGCCTTACGCCTCCCGGGCTACCTGCGATAATTCTAGCCTCTTTCCTCGGAAGGCGTGAAGCGCCGACACTCAGCGTGACAGCCGTACCCCGAACGGGTTCGAATCGAGCACGACAAGATGAACACCTTCTCGTCTTGCCGGTTCGGCATCATTCTCTGGCCGAGAAGGTATTGCGAGGTCGCGGGAATCGGGTAGCAGCTGACGCAGCGCAGCGGCGACAAATGGCCGTTTATGATCGGCGTGGCATATGTTCCTGGGTTCACGTCCCCAAACTTCTACGGAGTAGGACCGAATGTACCGCCGGACCTGATCGTAACCGCCGGCGTAGCCCTGCTCGTCCCGCAGCCGCCGGAAGACCTGTATCGCCCTGTGTCGCTGCTTGGGCGGGGCCAGATCGTCGGCGGCCAGGATCTGGTCGATCGTCGCCTTGAACGCCCCCAGCTTGGGAGCGTCTGCTTCCTTCGCCCGCGTGTACGGCTGCGGCTCGGGACTGGCCAGAGCCTCCCGGACATTCCGCCGGGAATGATGGAACGTTCGGGCAATGGCCCGGATGCTCATGCCGTCGCGATGAGCACGCCGAATGACTCCGTAATCTTCCACCGTCAGCATCCTTGCCTCCCTGGCCGTCGGGCCATCCTGGGCTTCCTGCCCATGACAGTATCCGACCAGCCGGAAAGGCGGCTGGGGTGGGTCCGGATTACGCGCCGATCATCCCCCCGAGGTGGGCCCGTTTTGCCCGCCGATTACCAGTCGCCTTTGGCGCAAAAACCGGCACAGGCCTAAGTGCCTGTCCCTGCACGACTTGCCACACTAGAGGGAAGCCCACCGTCTTCGAAATGCCCGGAATCGGGTAGGAGGAACATTCTGATGTCTTTGCTTGATCTTGACCCGGCTTATGATCAGAGAGACCATGCTCCGGTTATGGGGTAGAGACATCTTCGGAGGACGACGATACTGGCCGCTCGGCCCCGTGCAGGCTGCGAGGCGATTCGCCCCGTCTTGCCAGGCGCTTTCCCAGGGCTTACACAACTACAGCCCATGCTCGTCAGCCGTCCAGGATCGAATCGACCTTCCCTTGGTCGACATCCATGATATACCGGATGCCGCTGACTTCCGCCGCCTCGCGAGTCAGAGCGGCCAACTCATCGCGGGAAATGTGCTCCAAGGCAAACTTCCGACTGCCCGCCATGAGTTGGCGTAGGCCCAGATCGAGGCGCTCATAGTACGTGTAGAGCCCCAGAGCGCCGGTCGGCAGCTTGTTGAATGCCTTGTCGCCCAGTTCCTTCCGCAGCGCCCCGGCCGTAACGAAGATCTCATCCTTCGAATTGCCGAACCGCTCGACGTAGACGGGCACCTGGTTCTCTTCGATCGTGCGTCCGATCGTCTTGCCGACCATGGCTGCGGCGATGGGGGCGCGGGCCATGCCGATCAGTCTAACGAACGGCGCACCCATCGCCAGCCCCTTGAAGATCTGGTCTTCGAAGGCAAACCCTCCCGCCACGGCCAGGGCCGGGAGATAGTGACCCTTATCCGCCAGTCTCTTGGCATAGCGATATAGCAGCGAGTGGAGGTACACCGGCGGGACGCCCCATTCGTTCATCATCCGCCAGGGGCTCATGCCCGTTCCGCCGCCGGCGCCGTCCACGGTGAGCAGGTCAAGCTTGTATCGTGAGGTGAATAGGACGGCCCGCGCCAGGTCGGCGGGCCGGTACGCGCCGGTCTTGAGGAAGATGTGCTTCGCCCCCACCCTGCGGAGCTGGTCGATCCGCTCGGCAAACGACTCCTCGGTGACCATCCCAACCCGGGAATGCCGTTCAAACTCCTTGAACGCCCCACGGTCGAACTCCTTGATGACGTGCGGGTCGGTGGGGTCCGGCAATACCAGGTAGCCCCGCTCATGCAGGGTCTGCGCCATCTTAACGTCGCGGATCTTCACCTCGCCGCCGATGTCCTTCGCACCCTGGCCCCACTTGAGTTCCACGCACTCGACGCCGAGCTTCTCGATAGCGTATTCCTGGACGCCCAGACGGGTGTCCTCGATGTTTGCCTGGACGATGATGGCGCCGTAGCCGTCGCGCTGGTGGTCCTTGTAGAGCTGGACGCGGCGCTTCAGGTCGGCCGTGTCCACCACCCGTCCGTTCTTAAGGACGGCCTGCGGGTCCATGCCGACGACGTTCTCACCGATCGTCAGGCCCGTGCCCGCCAAGGCCGAGCCGATGGCCAGACCCTCCCAGTTGTTCTTGGCGATGTTGGTCGAACCGACGCCGGGGATGATCCACGGCCGGTGGAACTTGATGCCGTTGTCATGGCCGAAGGTCACCTCCAGGTTGACGGCCGGGAAGATTGCCTTGTCGCTGTCGGCCTCAACGCCGTGGGCGCCCACGGCCGTCCCCATGATGCTGAAATGGGAGTAGTCCACGGGATAGGACTTCTCGGCCGCCGCGGTGATAACCCCGAACGGCTGGGGGTAGATGACCTCGTGCCCGCGATAGGCGCTCTTGCCGATCTCGCACATGCCAATGCAGCCGTCCACGCAGGTCACGCACATGCCCGAGGCGGGCACGACGGAGCCCTCCGTGCGGTTCTTCGTGAGGGTCGCCGCCGAGGCGTTCGTCTTGGAGAATGTAGCGATCATGGAAGCCGGCTCCTTTACAGGCCTACCTGTCTCTGGGTATCTCGCAAGCCACACAGGGGTCCATGTAGCACATCATGTCGTTGAAGGCGTCCTTCTGGATGCAGGGCGGGGTCAGGTTCGCGCACCCGCCGCAGATGGCCTTGTCCGGCTCGGTGTAGGTGCAGCGGAGCTGGCAAGCCGGGCAGACGTAGATGCAGCCGCCGCATTGCCGGCAGAGTTCGGACTTGGCATCGAACGGCGTGCCGAGGCTTCGCTTCGCCCCCCGGCCGCGGAAACCGATGGCCTTGGCCATCATCTGTTCCTCGCACATCCGCACACACCGCCCGCAGAGGATGCAGTCCTCCTGCTCCTGCCGGAAGCGCTGCTGGCAGATGCCGTGGGCCGAGGCCAGGTCCTGGATCGTCTTCGACTGCGGGCACGAGGCTAGCAGCAGCTCCAGGACCATCCTTCGGGCCTGGAGCACGCGGGAGGAGGCCGTGCGCACCTTGAGCCCTTCTTCGGCCGGGTACGTGCATGATGTGACCAGCCTGGCCTTGGGCCCTTCGCCGATCTCCACGACGCACAGACGACAGGCGCCGTAGGGCGACAACCCGTCCATGTGGCACAGCGTCGGGATCGGGAAACCCAAGAACCTCGCGGCCTCCAACAGCGTCGAGCCCTTCTCGACCGATACATCCAGCCCATTGATCGTTAGTGGAATCATGCCGATGTTCTCCCCTGCGCCCCTCGATCAGCTTGCGGCCCGAGCCTGTCGAGGGCCGCACAGTCGTGCTCCTCTTCTCTCTGCCGCTGAGTGAAAGTCAGGTCGCACCGCAGGCATCGTCGAGCCTCGGCGTGCGCCTGCTCCGCGGACAGGGCCATCTCCACCTCCGCGAAGTTCTTCCTCCGCGACTCGACCGGGATGGTGGCCGGGTCGGTGCGCACCGCGCGATCGCGCTCATCCTCGCCAACCTCTGCAGGCTCCAGGAAGACATGGGGCAGCGTGATCTGCGGCTCCGGCGCCAGGACTTGGCCACGGATGTACCGATCGATCACCGCGGCCGCTCTTTTGCCAGCGGCGATGGCGTCGGCGACGGTATTGGGTCCCGTCACTACGTCGCCCCCGGCGAACACGCCTTCCCGACTGGTGGCGAAGGTTCGCGGGTCTACTGGCAGTCGTCCACCTCTGCCGACCTTAATACCCATCAGGGCGAGGAAGTCGCTGTCCGGGCGCTCCCCGATGGCCACGGTCAGGGTGTTCAGGGAGATGCTGAACTCCGAGCCCGGCACGGGAACCGGGGCGCGACGCCCGCTGGCGTCCACGTCACCCAGCCGGTTCCGGATGCACTCGATACCGACCAGGTGCCCCGCCTGGGAGTAGATCTTCACGGGCTGCACCATCGTCTCGACCTGGACGCCCTCTCTCATGGCCGCCTCGATGTAGCGGATCCTTACGGGCGACACCAATGTCTGGAGCTTGACGCCCTCCTCGACGGCCGCCTCGACCTCCTCGGCGTAGGCGGGCATCTCCTGGTCGCTCCGACGGTACAGCAAGCTGACGGACTGGACGTTCTCCTGGCGGATGGCCACGCGCGCGGCGTCCACGGCAGAATTGCCGCCCCCGATGACGGCCACATGCCCGCCCGCCAGCTCTTCGCCGCGCAGGTTGAAGGCCTTCAGGAACTCCATCGAGGAGTAGACGCCGGCAACGTCCTCTCCCTGGAGGTCGAGCTTCCAGCTCTTGTCGGCGCCGATGGCGAGGAAGATGGCGTTGAAACCTTCGGCAAAGAGGCTATCGACAGTCACGTCGCGCCCCAGCGCGGTCGAGCAGCGGAGCGAGATGTTGCTGTCGTCCAGGAGCGAGTCCACCTCCTGGCGGACAATGCTCCGTGGTAGGCGGTAGGCGGGGATGCAACTGATGAGCATTCCACCCGGTTCGGACTCGGCCTCGAAGATCACTACTTTGTGCCCGAGCCGGGAGAGGTAGTGTGCGGCGGCTAGCCCGGCCGGTCCCGCGCCGACCACGGCCACCTTGGTGGCGCGTCTGCCGGCCTTGGCGACCTTGGGCGGCTTGTACACCGAGGGGCTGGCGCGATCGGTGACGAACCGCTTCAGCGCGCGGATGGCCACCGCCTCGTCACCGCCAGTACCGAGCTGGCATCGCTGCTCGCACTTACGATCGCAGACCCGCGCGCAGACCGAGGGGAATGGGTTGGCCCGGCGAATGATCTGGTAGGCGTCCTCGTAGCGGCCCTTCTCGATGAGCGCCACGTAACGCCAGGCCTCGGTGTCCAGCGGACAAGCGGACTGGCAGGGCGCGCCCACCAACTCGCCACAGACGAAGGCGTCACACTTCTTGTCCGCCACGTGTCGCTCGAATTCGTCACGGAAATAGCGAAGTGTGCTGAGCACGGGGTTCGACGCCGTCTGGCCGAGGCCGCACATCGTGGTGTCCTTCACGGCGACCGCCAGCTCCTCCAACAGCGCGACGTCTTGCGGTGCAGCCGTGCCCTTGGAGACGTCGTCGAGGATCTCGTGCATCCGTTGCGTGCCCTTGCGGCAGGTGAAGCACTTGCCGCACGACTCGTCCTTCAGGAAATTCATGAAATACTTCGCGACGTCCACCATGCAGGTGTTCTCGTCCATGACGATCATGCCGCCGGAACCCATGATGGACCCCGCCTCGGCGAGGCTGTCGTAATCGATGGGCAGGTCGAACCGGCTCGCCGGGATGCAGCCCCCGGACGGCCCACCGGTCTGGACGGCTTTGATCCTGGCCTTGCCCACCGGCCCGCCGCCGATGTCGTAGACGATCTGGCGGATCGTGATGCCCATCGGCACCTCGACCAGGCCGGTGTTCTTGATCTTGCCGACCAGACTGAAGATCTTCGTGCCGGAATTGTTCTTCGTGCCGATCTTGGCGAACTCCGCCGCGCCCTGGCGGATGATGACGGGGATGTTGGCCCAGGTCTCGACGTTGTTGATGGCCGTAGGCTTGCCTTCGATGCCTTTCTGGATCGGGTACGGCGGGCGCTGGCGCGGCTCGCCCATCCTGCCTTCGATGGAGCGGATCAAGGCCGTCTCCTCGCCGCACACGAACGCCCCGGCCCCGCGCACGACCTTGATATCGAACGAGAAGCCGCTGCCCAGAATGTCCTTACCGAGCAGTCCGTGCTCCCGGGCCTGGGCAAGCGCTATGGTCAGATGGCGGATCGCCAGGGGATACTCCGTGCGGACGTAGACGATGCCCTCCGTGGCGGCGGTGGCGTAGGCGCCGATGATCATCCCCTCGATGATGCTCTGCGGGTTGCCCTCCAAGACGCTGCGGTCCATGTAGGCGCCGGGGTCGCCCTCGTCGGCGTTGCACACGACGAACTTGCCCCACCTGCCCGGCTGCTCCGCGAGCATCTCCCACTTGGCGCCCGTGGGGAACCCGGCGCCCCCCCGGCCGCGGAGTCCCGAGTCCTTCACCTCCTGGACCACCCATTTGGGGTCTCGAGCGGCCAGCACCTTCTCCAAGGCTGCGTATCCCCCCTGAGCGATGTAGTCATAGATCCGAGTCGGGTCGATCTGCTGGCCCAAGCCCAGGATCGTTCGTTTTTGGTGCTTGAAGAAGGGGATCTCGTCGCGATGGCGGTAGACTTGCCCGGTGTTGGGGTCGCTGTAGAGCAAGTCCTCGGCATAGTCGCTGGCGAGGGCGGCCGCCGTGATCCTCGGGACGTCACTTGGCTTCACCTGTGTGTAGAAGGCGCCCTGAGGTACGGTGAGGATGAACGGCCCCATTTCACAGAAGCCGTGGCACCCGGTCGTCTGAAGCAGAACCCTGTCCTGTAGGCCGTTCCGGACGATGTAGCCTTGGGCAGCCTGGATGACGCCACAGGCTCCGCTGGCCCGGCAGGCCGTCCCGGCACAAATGGCGATCCGAAGCCTGCCGGCGTCCCGGTCGGACCGCAGCGCATCCCGCAGATGTCTCAGCTCGGTGATCGACGACAGCCTGGGCATCTTCCTTCCTCAGTACGGCAGCCCTGGCAGGCCGCCGAAGCCGTACGACATGGATCAGGTCAGGTCCAACTCGTGATTCCGGCACCCGCGGCGCGAACAGAACTGCATGACGCCACCGCCGCGGACCGTTAGGGGAACCATCGGCGCCTCGCAGTCCGGGCACACCGAGCCGCCTGCGAGCTGGGCGTGGCAATAGGGGCAGAAGAAGCTCACCACCGTGCCCGACGGAATCTCCTGCTCGGCGGCGATGTTGAGACTGCCGTATAGCGACGACAGCCTCAGCCAACCGTGCTGCCCGTTGAAGGACACGCTGCACCGGATGGACGGCCGACCGTCGACGGGGAAGCTCCCGTCCATCAGGCTGTGATTACAGCGGGGGCAACTGACCTCGATAGGGAAGGCGCTCTCGTCCTGCCCGACGGCTTTGTCAAATCCTGCGGATGCCTCGTTGAGAATCTGCCGGACCTTCGACTTCCTCATCTTTGAGAAGTAACGGCCGTCGACAACGACCACGGGGCCCAAGGCGCAGGCCCCGAGGCAGTTGACGGTTTCCAGGGAGAACTCACCGTCCGGTGTCGTCTGTCCCGCCTGGATACCAAGCCGGGCCTCGAGCTCCTCAACGACCCTGGGCGCCCCTCGGACGTGACAGGCCGTGCCCAGGCAGGCGCACACCAGATGCCGGCCTCGCGGAACCAAGCTGAAGGCTCGATAGAACGTGGCGATGCCATAGACATCCACCAGCGACCGGCCTGTTTCCTCGCTCACAGTCCGCAGGGCCTCTTCGGGGAGATGCCCATACCGGGCTTGAATCTCCTCGAGGACTGCGATGAGCCCTCCCCGGTCGTGGCCGTGCCTGGCCAGGATCCGCAGGATGTCCTGCCGGTCCACCGCAACCGGCCCTGGTGGTCCTGGCTGATCCGCCGTTGCCGCCGCCTGGGTCATCCTACCGATACTCCTCGCAGTGCCAGACCCCGCCCTCCGGCTTGGGGGAGGTGCAGGTCTCGGCATTGTCACAGTTCATGCATAGTCCCGTGTGTGCGCTCGCGATGTGCCCCTCGGTCGGCCGCGCCGGCGCAGCGGGAGCCGACTCAGGGGACATCGCAGGAACGAAGGCCTCGAACTCCTCACAGAAGAAGATGGGGTGTTCCGGCGTGCTGCGACCGCCGCACGCCTTCGCGTGGTTGCACGTCGAGCAGAGATCCCGGTACGGTCTGGGGGCATCTGCGCGCCCCAGAGTGTAACGCGGGGCACTTTCGGGGTCGCGGAAAGGGCGTTTGGCTGGCATAATCCGATCTCCTTCGTGCCGGAGACCCTCAACGGCCTTGCCTGGAGAATTCCTGCCCCTGGGACACGATCCGGGGCGCAAGGCCCGAGGTGGGAACGTTGACTCGGATAAGAGCAAGGGACATGCCATCCTGGTTCCGCCTGCTGGCCGGTGCGGCGGTCCTCGCTTAAGACCTTGGGGCACCGGAAACAACGGGTTCGGGCAATACGGCCTGGTACCCGCGTGAGCCTGTGATGCGAGAGCACCACCAGACACAGCGAGTTGGGGAGTCTTGAACCGCCGGAGCGGAATTCCCCGGTCGAGATGCCCCTCAGGAAGCCTGCGGCGGCTCAATCTTCTTCAGCTTCTCCCGCAGCGTCTTGCGGTCGATCTGGAGCACCTCGGCGGCCTTGGTCCTGTTGTCCCCCACGCTAGCGAGGACATTTCGGATGTAGTCGGCCTCAACCTCCGCCAAGGGGCGCGTAAGGTCCAGCTCGCGAGCGGCAGAGAATCGTAGCGGTGCCGGAAGGTCCGGCACCTGGATGCAGTCGCCGTCGGTCATGACGACCAGGCGGTGGATCACGTTCTCCAGCTCTCGCACGTTGCCCGGCCAGTGGTAGCCCTGCTTCAACGCGCGCATCGCCTCATCCGAGAAGCGAGGCGCCGGTTTGCCTGATTCGCCGGCGTACTTCTTCACGAAATGATGTACCAGGAGCAGGATATCGTCGCCGCGGTCCCGCAGGGGTGGCAGGTCCATGGTGATCACGTTCAGGCGGAAGTACAGGTCCTCACGGAACAAACCCTTCCTAACCAGGCCGGGCAGCGACTTATTCGTTGACGCCAGGACCCGGACGTCCACTGTCCTGCCCCGCTTGGCGCCCACCATGTAGACTTCGCGGTCCTGTAATACGCGAAGCAGCTTCACCTGCATTGCAAGGCTGGTCTCGCTGACCTCGTCGAGGAAGATCGTGCCGCCGTCGGCAGTCTGGAAGAAGCCCGCGCGGGACTCCTCGGCGCCCGTGAACGCCCCTTTCACGTAGCCGAAAAGCTCGCTTTCGAGCAGACCCTCGGGGATGCCCCCGCAGTTGACCGGTACAAAGGCCGCGGCGGACCGATGGCTGCTGTAATGGATCGCTCGGGCGACGAGTTCCTTGCCCGTGCCGCTTTCACCTGTGATGAGTACGGTTGCGGAGACAGACGCGGCCTTGCTGACGGCCTTGAAAACCTCCAGCATGGGCGCCGATTCGCCAATGAGCCCATATGGTCTGACCGGCGTCCGCCGGATGGCAGCCTGCCCGAACCGGCGCATGCGCAGCTTCTCGATCGCTCGTCGAACCGCCGCGAGCAGTTCCTCATCCGTAAACGGCTTGGGCAGGTATTCCTCTGCGCCTGTCTTGACTGCCTCCACAGCTCCCTCGATGGAGGGATACCCCGTGATCATGATTACTTCCGTGTCCCGAAGGTTTTCCCGAACGTGCCGCACCAGGTCGATGCCGTCTACCTTCGGCATCTTCCAGTCCGTTATCACCAGGTCGATTGAAGTGCTCTCGGCAACTCGGATCGCCTCAGGGACCGCCGCAGCCGTGAAGACCGTGTATCCCGCCGCTGTGAGATTCCGCTGCAACACCTCGACCGTGTTCGGCACGTCGTCCACAACGAGAATCGACGCCTTGTCATTGGGTGACGTCATCCGTTCGATCTCCGTTTGCTTCTCCGGCGCTGTTCACTGGAAGCACTACGTCGAACCGGGCGCCCTGGCCGGGAGCACTCTCGACGTGAATCGTTCCGCCATGGGATGTCACGATCCCGTGGACCACGGGTAGGCCTAGACCCGTGCCCTCGTCGACATCCTTGGTCGTAAAGAACGGTATGAAGATCTCCTTGAGAACCTCTTCGCTCATCCCGATGCCGTTGTCCTGGACGGTGAGCACCACGTGATCGCCGGAACTGCGCGTGGCAATCCGCAGCGTGCCGCCGCCGGGCATCGCGTGGATGGCGTTGACCACCAAGTCCACGAGGACCTGACGCAACTGGGAGGCATCGGCGGTAATCTCCGGCAGACCCGGCGACAAGTGACGCACGACCGTGATGCCACCCCTGGCGCAGCGTGGCTCAAGCAGGCGCAGCCCTTCCTCGGCCACCGCGTTGAGGTCCAACTTGGCCTTCTGCGGGGGCATCTGACGCGAGAATAACATCAGGCTGCCGATAATCTGTCGAGCGTGCAGACACGTGGCCACGATCTTCGCCAGATCCTGGGCGGCGGGTTCGGGCAGGCCGCGCTGCTTTTGGGCTAGCTGGGCAAAGCCGAGAATGTTGCCCAACGGCTCGTTCAGCTCGTGCGCCACGCCAGCCGCCAATTGCCCGACCGTTGCCAGGCGATCCGCATGACGAAGCTGATCTTGCAGGCGAAACCTGTCCTCATCCGCCTGGCGCCGCTCGAGGATCAGTGCGAGTTGTCGGGCGACCGCGTCAATCAGGTTTCGCTCTTCTTTGAGGAACGGACCCTCATACAGCTCGGGCCTTTCCTCCAGGTACACCACCTCGATGCAGCCTCGCCGTTCCCCGTTCACCACGATCGGAGCGGACTGCACCTGGCCGTCCTCCTTGAAGTTGGTTGTCACATGAGGCTGCCCATCAAAGACGATCCTGCCTGCCGTGATCTCCGGATACTGCCAGGCAGGGGGCAGCAGCTCGACGGCGCCTTGAAGGATTTCCGCCAGGGATATGCCCGAGCGTTCCACAAGTTGCGCCAGGCTGTATAGGCACGTTAGCTCCTTCACTCGCTCCCGCAGCGCGGCATTTTGTGCCTCTGGGTTCTCCATGTCTCTCGCCCTGACCGGGGTGCGTCTGCGCACGCATCTGATCGAGCCATCACGCTCTCGAGGTATACCATACTAACCGGCTACCGCTGAGACTTCACGAACCTCCAGTGCCCCCAACACTGCTGACAGTCCCCCGGCATACGTTGCACACAGCCTGGCCACCGCCCTCCGTCAGCCCCCTACGGCAGGGTGGCGTAGGGGAGTCTAGCGTGTGTTGTGCGTTGCGATGGCAGAGTCCTCGGCAGCGCGTCTCTTGAGGTCACGTGGGGTCCCAGCAGCGGGCAAAGGCACGCTCGCCCACGGCCAACGATGACTTGGGCAAGTCCTCCCTTCGGCGAGTCGGTCCGTTTGATGGAGGGGCAACTGGACCAAGCGTCAGGCAAGGCAGACAGTTTTGGCGAGGTAAGGCCTCTGCCCAGATAGGACTACGTCTGCACAGGCCTTACAAGGAAATCCACTCGAGCAGCTACGCTTCCTCCATGTCTACCGGTGGACATTGGAGGCGGTGAAACTGGCAGCGAACTGTTTACATCTGCTAGTTCGATAACCAGCCGGTCGCAGGTCCGAATCCGGTCGCCGCTAGTGCGGTCAAGCGAGACAGGCCAGACAGTTGCGGCTGGCCTTCTTCGTGTGCCCTACGGGATGCCTTCTCATAACCCGGAGGTCGTGGGGATGCCCATGCGACTCACGGGCGAGGCGCCCGTGCCAATTCTCCCTGGCGCAGCCCTTTCCAATAATACTCGTCTAATTGCTTTGACTTTCCCCGCGTAGAAAGCTAGGCTTGGGCCATTCTATTAGGGTCGGTGGTTGCCGAGGAAAGGTTCCTCGCTCTGCCGGCGAATTCGGTTTGGCACCCGCGTTCTTTTGCAGCTTGCACCAAGTTTCCGCCCTGTGAATCTTTGCCCCTTCACGCAGCGGATAGGTTTGCTTGGGTCAATACAGCTCGCGAATCCGATCTGCTGATTTCCGAAGGAGCCATAGCAATGGCTACTGGTAAGGTAAAGTGGTTCAACGATTCCAAGGGCTTCGGGTTCATTACCGCAGATGATGGCACGGATGCGTTCGTCCATCATGGTGACATCCAGGGCGAGGGGTTCAAGTCGCTGGCCGAAGGCGAGACCGTGACCTTCGACATGACGCAAGGCCCTAAAGGCCCCAAAGCCGTCAATGTCCGCAAGGGTTAATCCCGATTGCGGCGTGAATTACAGGAACGCTACTCCGACAGGGGTGGCGTTCCGTTTTCCGGTCTGACGGTTGGCAGGAGCCTCATGCGTCTGTATCTGATCAATCCCTATAACCCGCTGGTGAGCCTGGCCAACGTCAAGGAGAGCCGTTGGAACCGTTATCGGGTCTGGAAGCCCCTGGGCCTGTTGGTGCTGGCGGGCCTGACGCCGCCGGAATGGGAGATCACCATCATCGACGAAAACCTCGGTCCGCGGGACTATTCGGGCATGCCGCGCCCGGACCTGGCAGGCATCACCGCCTTCACGTCCCAGGCCAGCCGCGCCTACGACGTGGCGGCGGAATTCCGCGCGCTCGGCGTGCCGGTGGTCATGGGTGGAATCCACGCCACCATGTGCCGCCAGGAGGCCTTGGAGCACGTCGACGCGGTGGTGACCGGGGAGGCCGAAGGCGTCTGGGCCAAGGTCCTAGCCGACGCCAGACGCGGGCAGTTGCAGAGCACCTACCCCGGCTGGCACGTGGACATGGCCGACGTCCCCCAGGCTCGGCATGACCTGCTGAGCGAGGGCTACGCCTTCGGTGCCATTCAGACCACGCGCGGCTGTCCCCTCAATTGCAGCTTTTGCAGCGTGTCGGCCTTCAACGGCAACCGTTACCGGCACCGTCCCATCGACCAGGTGATCCGGGAACTGCGGTCCATCCGGGAAAAGTGGGTCCTGGTGGTGGATGACAATCTCACCGGCACCAATGCGTCGCACCTTGCACGGGCCAAGGAACTGTTCCGCGCGATGATCCGAGCCGGCCTGGGCAAGAACTGGATCGGCCAGGTTACCATCAACATGGCCGACGACGAGGAGTTGCTGGACTTGGCGGCGCAGGCCGGCTGCCGGGGCGTGTTCATCGGGTTTGAGTCTCCCACCGCCGCGGGGCTTGCCGAGGTGGGCAAGAAGTTCAACCTGCTCAAGGGGCGGAACTTCAGGGCCTCCGTCCGACGAATCCAGCGGCACAACATCCTGGTGGT
>Ga0315274_10008657_pt1 | contig 14744 bp, 11 predicted proteins | sample YL17G02_20_MG_FD_203700 | JGI IMG/M metagenome (GOLD analysis project Ga0315274, IMG submission 203700) | Sediment microbial communities from Yellowstone Lake, YNP, Wyoming, USA - YL17G02_20 | ecosystem: Environmental > Aquatic > Freshwater > Lake > Sediment | place: USA: Wyoming | collected... | reverse complement strand
GGAGGTCTCGTTGGCTCCATGCCTTTTGAAGATGGACTGGGTTACCAGAAGAAATCCCCGGCCTGCGGGAGGGAGCGTTCACAAGCCCGCGGGAGCGAACAAAAGTGGACGCAGGCGATAAATGGTATTGCGCGCGTGAAGGAAACGAAACGCGGCGAAATGGCTGCGAGACGTCGTAGTGTCTTCATAGTACCGATGAAGCAGGGGAACCTGACCTGATGGGACCCAGTGGAGGGAAGGGGGACATCGAACTGTAGAACCATCGGTGGGAAACACGGAGGGTGCAATGGAACCCAGGGCCGTGGGCACGAAACAGCGATGGATAGCGATTAACAGGGTTGAACTGAGACGTTTCGAAGGTCTCAGCCAATAGCGAATCTACGGTTTGAAGAACCGCATGCGGGAAATCCGCTCGTGCGGGACTGTGGGGGCCTTGGGCGGGTAACCGCCCAGGGCTACCCGGCGAAGCCGACCCTTAGAATGCCGTCAAGCCAGTCAGCCAAATGCCGGCATACTGTGGGCGTTGGCCGTCGATCGGCGGGGCAGCTCAGCGCCATGGTAGGTCTCTGTATCGCTAACAAGTTGGAGGTAGACAATGGCTAACAGATTGCATCTTATTAGTATGAAGTTCACGAACATTGGGTGTGTTGGTACTGAAGGTCGTGGGATGGCTGTGTGGTAGATGGAGACGACCTATTAGGGGTTGAGGTAAAAATGGAAAGATCGTTTTTCCTATCACTCGACTGCACAGAATAGCCTCTAATTGGGGCGATTGCGATGGCGTCTCAGGGTATCGCCGTAAATCGACTCCTGCAGGATTCACGTCTATTCCGCGGACTGATCTGGAGGCCATCATGTATTTGTCCAGGGTAGTTATCCAGAATTTTCGGTGCTTTGGTGAGGGAGACAAGAGCTTCACGTTGTCACTCAAGCCTGGCCTGACCGCGCTAGTCGGAGAGAATGATTCAGGTAAGACAGCGGTAATCGACGCCTTGCGGTTCGTTTTTGGAACGACTGATCAGGAATGGCATCGGCTCGAGGATAGCGACTTCCACAGCGAGGGAAGCGGCGCATGCCAGACAGCGCCCGAGATCAAGATCGTCTGCAAGTTCGAGAATCTGGATGAGCCGGACCAAGGAACCTTTGTCGAATTCCTTACATATGGTGAAAAGCCGGGCGACCCGCCTGCCCTCTATGTCAACTGGGTCGCTAAGGATACAGGAGACGTGCGCAGTGGTCGCCCATACCGTCGGGTGCGTGTGAACTCGGGTAAGGGCGGAAGCGGACCGGCCATTCCCCAAGAGGTGCGGGAATTGCTGCGATCAACGTATCTGCGGCCGCTACGCGATGCGGATAAAGCATTGTCTGCTGGTCGCGGCTCCCGGCTAGCCCAGATTCTTCATCAAGACGCTAGGATCAGGGATGGCGGAATTCCCTACGATCCGAAACTTCTGATGGAGAAACATATCGATCCTACCATGCTGGCGAAACTCAGCGTACTTGGCATCGGGGACCTGGCCAACGACTTGCTCCAGAGACAAGAGGGAGTATCCGCTACACGGGCCGACGTAGATGAACACCTCAAGAAGCTTGCGCTTGCTCTTGAGAACATCAAGAGCGCCGTCAAGGTCACTGGCACGACGGCTTCTGCCGAAACTCGCCTGCGGCAGTTGCTAGAAAAGCTCGATCTCAGCCTTGGCGGCCCGGGCGAACTAGGCCTGGGATCGAACAACTTGTTGTTCATAGCTTGCGAACTGCTGCTCCTTGCAGCCGAAGTCGGGAACAGACTCCTCTTGATCGAGGAGCCAGAGGCCCACCTCCACGCTCAACGCCAGTTGCGGGTGATGGACTACATGCAGAAGCAGGCGACGGAGCGGGGCATCCAGATCATTGTCACTACCCACAGTCCCAACCTCGCCTCAGCTATTAAGCTCGACAATATCGTTATCATTCGGGATGGGAGAGGGCAATCCTTGGCACACGGACAGACAAATCTTGAGTTGTCAGATTATCGCTTCTTGGAGCGTTTTCTTGACGTGACGAAAGCCAACTTGTTCTTCGCGCGTGGCGTTATGATCGTTGAAGGTGACGCGGAAAATATCCTAGTGCCCACGCTTGCACGGCTGATCGGATGCGACCTCACGGAACATGGCGTGTCCATTGTCAACGTAGGCGGTACTGGCCTACGCCGGTATGCTCGCATTTTTCAGCGCAAGGATGTGGCTAGAGACAATGAACTTGATATCCCGGTGGCGTGCGTGACGGACATGGACGTCATGCCGGACTGTGCACCCGCCATTGTTGGATTGGTGAAAGAGGGTGAAGAATGGCCGACCGGGCGACGCTGGAAGGCCAAGAAAGACGTAGCTGATTTGACGGCTCGCCGGGCTGCGATTGATGCGAAGGCGTCCGGGCAAAGAGTCCGAACGTTTGTGTCTGATGAATGGACCTTGGAGTACGACTTAGCCCTCGGGCCGAAAGCGGCCAATGGGGTTTTCCCCGGTGGTCTGGCTGAGGACGTTTACGTGGCCGCCTCCCTCGCCGAGGACGATGACGCCATCAACAAAGGTGATAAGAAAAGGGCATCCGTCATCAAAGCGGCGTTACAGGAAGTTGCCAACCTAAAAAAGTCGACTCAAGCCAAGGATGGCTGCTCTGCTCAAGAAGTGCTGGCGTCGCAAATCTATGCGAGATTTCTCAAGGGCGGAGTTTCGAAAGCTGTCGCCGCCCAGCACCTGGCGGAGTGGCTGGGCGACAAGATGAAACACGGCTCACTCAAGGCTGACGTTCTAGAGGAGCGGCTTCCGAAGTATTTACGCGAGGCCATTCGCTACGTAACCGGAAAACTGCATCCCACCGTACAACAGCCCAATGACAGGGGCGCCGCCAATGAATGACGGTCCTCCGTTTGTGCAGCTCAAGATTGCTGATTCCGAGGTCCAGCGGGTATCAGGCATTCTTGGACTTCCGGAGGATGCTTTCTACGGGAAGGACGGAGCGGATCCTAGAAACACCGTCCTAAAGTCAATGGCGACGATGGACATTGCAGCCTGCCCGGGGAGCGGCAAGACGACGCTGCTGGTTGCCAAGTTGGCAATCCTGGCGGAGGAGTGGCGGCAAGGCACGCGTGCCATATGTGTGTTGTCGCATACAAATGCGGCACGGCATCAGGTGGAAAGCCGGCTCGGGAGCACCTCAGTTGGCAGGCGCCTGCTCTCGTATCCACACTTCATCGGGACCATTCACGCGTTCGTCAACGAGTTTCTCGCTCTGCCGTGGCTACGATCCCGCGGGTATCAGGTCAAGATCGTGGACACCGACATTTCCATCGCAAGACGGTGGTACGCTTTGCCATTCAAGACTCGCCTCGGCCTCGAAAACGCTGGGCACGACAGTACAGTCTTGTCTATCAAGTCACCTAATGGTGATGTGGGCGAGCTGCCTTGGGGCAAGGGAACCCTCGGCCGGGACAAAGAAACCTATGTGAATATTCGAGATGTCTGTCTTCAGTCAATGGCAGAAGGATATTTCTGCTTTGACGAAATGTTCGTGTGGGCGAATGATCTGATGGACAAGGTGCCGGGAGTAGTTCGCATAATCCGCGGCCGTTTTCCGCTCTTGTTCATCGATGAGGCCCAAGACAACAGCGAGCAACAATCCGTGATTCTGCATAGGATCTTCATGAACGGGGACGGTCCAGTCACCCGCCAGCGCTTTGGCGACAAGAACCAGGCGATCTTCGACTTTGTCAAAGCCCAAGCGGCGAAGACAGACGCATTCCCTTGCGAAGCAGTCAAGACCGACTTACGCAACAGCTTTCGTTTCGGACCTGGCATCGCGAAACTAGCTGATCCCCTTGGGATAGTTCCCTATACCCTCGTGGGCCTGGGACCTAGGAGACCGCTGGCATCTGGTCCGCTTGAAGGCATGCATACGGTCTTTCTTTTCAGCGACCATAATGCCGGCCGTGTTCTGGACGCATACGGACATCTCCTCTTGGAGACATTCTCAGAAAGTGAAGTGACAGCAGGTGTTTTCACCGCAGTGGGAATGGTTCATAAGAGGCTGGCCGACGACCACAGACCGCGCCATGTCGGCCACTATTGGGCGGACTACGATCCTGAGTTAACGAATCGCGACCCGAAGCCGAACACTTTTGTGCAGTATCTCTTTGCGGGGATTGCACGAGCAGAAGCGATCGGGGAAACCCACCCGGCGACCGAAAAGATTGCTGAGGCGACGCTTCGCCTTGCCGGAATGGTGGACCAGGCGACAGCTTGGAGCCGACAGTTACGTGATCATCGCTCAATTCTTGAGGTCCTGAAGAATCAAGGAAGTGCTCAAGAAGATTACGAGGAACTCATTGCCGTTCTGGTCGCGAAGCGAGAAGCATTGACGAAGGAAATGTGGGAAAACCGTTGGGCTGATGTCGTACGGCAGATCGCGACAGTTATCGCTGGCATTCCACTGCGCCCTGAAGCCAACCAATTCCTGGTTTGGCACGAGAATCTGGAGGCGCAAGCACCGGCTACCGCTATCCGAAATAGCCGGGACAACATTTACCGTTTTCGGGAAGCTGGCAGGGAAGTTGCCATCCGTGTCGGTTCCATCCATTCGGTCAAGGGCGAGACGCACACCGCAACACTCGTGTTAGACACGTTCTGGCAGGACAAGAAAGGGCGGCACAACCTCGGATTGCTATTGTCTTGGTTGATTGGCAGCAATCTAGGAGCAACTTCAGCTGGCATGCAACAGCAAGTCCGCCTGAAGGCTCACTACGTGGCAATGACTCGGCCGACGCACCTTCTCTGCTTGGCCATGAAGCAAAGCACGTTCGAAAAGAACGGCACCCTTGACCGCGAACTCATACGGAAGTTGACTGACAGAGGATGGCAGGTGAAAGTGATCTGATCAAGTTACAATATCCGTGTTTACTTAACGGCGCTCTCTATACTTTCCGCCCCATCTTGACTCGACGATCTTTACGAGTTCGTTCTCTCCCGGCAATCATGACACAATGTCCCTATAAAAAGGATATCCCGGTTCCAAGTACTTGGTGAGCTCATGTATCTATTGGAGTACCGAGGCGACGAGATACCTGTCGCTTATGGCGGGACCTTCGGTATCCCCGATAATGTCTTTATCATCGCGACCATGAACACCGCGGATCGTTCGATCGCGCTGGTCGACCATGCCCTTCGACGCCGCTTCGCCTTCATCCGCCTTGCGCCGAACTACGAGATCCTCCGTCGATACCTTCAGAACGGCGGCTATCAACCCGACGGTCTCATCGAGGTTCTGAAGGAAGTCAATTCCGAGATTCGGGACGAGGACTACCACCTGGGCATCTCGTTCTTCCTGACCGCGGAGCTCCCCGAGCATATCGAGGACATCTGGCGTATGGAGATCGAGCCGTATCTGGAGGAGTATTTCTTCGACCAGCGGGACAAGCTCAGCCGCTTCCGGTGGGATGCCATCAAGGGTAGGGTCGCGGTGTGACCGCCGCCCGCACTACTCCGCGGATGATTTCGCTGGTCGAGTACGAGGCCCGATCGGTGCCGCGAGGCGATCTCGGAGAAGCCGATGCACGGCGCCTCTGGGAGACTCATCGCTCCCGGGTTGACGTAGAGAGTCCGCCTTTCGGGAGCTCTGCAGACTGGATCCTGACCTCCAAGGGGTGGGTGGGCTGGATCCCGGTGAGCGCCGAGCTGACGCTGGAGCTCAAGCCGCGCGTGTGCCTCGCCAGTCTCTTTGCCATGCTGGAGTACGCCTACCGACTTAATGGCTTCCTCATATTCGCCGACTATGCTGACCACAACATAATCTGGGCAACTCCACTTTGTGAGCATTATTAAAAAATAGACCTTGACCCTTTCAAGATAAGCAAGACATGTGATATAATATGCATCGATAGGAAAGTATGCGGCGTACCCGATAAAAAAAGAAAGGGTGCTCGATTACAAGAAGGCTTGGTATCCTTTTCCTCTTATCCATTTCCCTTAGCATATCCGCCCAACAAGGCGGGCGCACGAGCCCATTGTCTCTTAACGTGCTGTCGGGCGTTAGCTTGCCGCTCTGGCAGAGTTCAACGATATTCGGTCTCGGCGGGACCGCGTCCTTCTCCGCACAGTACCATCTGCCTTCGCAGCCATGGCTTTACCTCAGTGGTGGGCTCAACTACGATTTCAATCCTTTCCTAGACAGGCAAAAGTCGATCTCCGTAGTCTCGGCCAGCATAGGTGGGGGAATTAGCCTCTACGCAGCTCCTTGGCTCATTCTCAAAGGTGGAGCATCATTTGGCTATTTCTTCGGGACCGTCAACGACGACTTCTCCATTACAAGCTACAATCCGCTGCTTCTTATCGATGCTGGCATGCATTTTCCTTTCGGACGGTTTATGCTCGGCGCGCAAGTATCTTACCGATATTTCTTCGGCCTCCACGGCGGGCTAGGCGCTTCGCTCGGGCTCTCCTATGCGCTACCCATGGTAGGTGCAAGGCTCAATAATGAGCCTGCTGGAATGGAGATGCGCATAACGGAACTTGCAGAGGTCTTCCCTGTATTCCACAAGTACTATGATGATCATGCCCTGGGCAGCTTGGCCTTGCATAATCCCTTCGACCAACCCATCACCGATGTCGAGGTAAGCTTCATTATCCCGCAATTCATGGACGGTCCAAAAGGATCCCCACCCTTATCTGGGCTAAAGGGAGGAGAGACAGCGACTGTCGAGCTTTTCGCCCTCTTCAGGCCGAGCATCTTGGAGGTCACCGAAGCCACGAAGGTCCAAGGCGAGGTTATTCTAGAGTACAAACTGAACGGAGAAGCAAAGCGCGAGTCAGTAATGCAGACCGTTCGAGTTCTGGATCGAAACGCTATGACGTGGCAAGATGATCGGCGTGTAGCAGCCTTCGTCACAGCCAAGGACCCCGCAATCCTCAGCTTCTCAAAGAACATTGCGAGCTCGATCAGTAGGAAGTCTCGTGCAGCGATCAACCCAAATCTACTCCAAGCTGTGGCGGTTCACAGCGCACTCTCGTTGTACGGCCTCGCATATATCGTTGACCCGAAGAGCCCATACTCAGAGTTTTCCGCTAACAGACAGTCAGTGGACTTCCTGCAATTCCCGCGGCAGACCCTGGAATATAAAGCTGGCGACTGTGACGACCTTTCGATTCTGTACAGCGCACTTTTCGAGTCTGCAGGGATCGAGACGGCGTTCATTACGATTCCCGGGCATATTTTCATTGCAGTCTCCCTTGATATAACCCCTGATGAGGCGAAGGAAGCATTCGCGTTCCCTGATGAACTCATCTTCCTGAGGGATAAGAGCTGGGTTCCCATCGAGATTACTGAGCGAACAGGATTCCTCACGGCCTGGCGGGTCGGTGCCAAGGAGTGGCGTGAAAACCTCCAGCGGAAGCAAGTCGCATTCTATCCCGTGAACGAAGCGTGGAAATTTTACGAGCCTGTAGGACTACCAGGGACTGCCCCAACATTGGCCTTTCCAGGTCCAGAGAACATCGAAACTGTTTTTCAGGAAGAAGTGACAAGGTTCATCGATAGCGAGATATCCGACAAGGTCATTGCCCTACAATCCCGAATTGCACAAACGAAAGGTCTGCCTAAAGCTTCCAACGAGCTTGGCGTCCTATACGCTCGATATGGGCTCTACGCCGAAGCGCAGGACCAGTTCGAAAACGCCTTGGATGGCGGCGAGTACCTCCCTGCTTTGATTAACCTTGGCAATGCTTTCTATTTGCAGGGCCAAATGGAAAAGGCTCTCAGCCTATACGAGCGAGCGTATCGTGTGGAACCAAGCAAGCCATCGGTGCTCCTCGGGATTGCCCGAGCAAGCCACGAACTGGAAGACTATTCCCATGTAAGAGAAGTGTTAGCCGAGCTGAAAGACATCGATCCGCAGCTTGCACAGAAAGTCTCCTACCTCGAACTCAGGGCAGAGGAGTCATCTAGAGCGGCTGATCGCGCCGGAACAAAGGAGGTCATCCTATGGGAGAAAGAGTGAAGGAGGGCCATAAGGCTCCCGGGAGAGATGCAATTTCGCTCGCACTCCTTGGCTTTCTTGCCTTTTTGGCCCTGCTGACCACTACGGGATGCCCTGTTACATCACTTGCGCAAGCGGCCGCAGTCGCCGCTGACAAAGCGTCACTTCAGATCACTTTTTCATCGGGAGACTCGGCATCGAGTGTTACGCAAGATCTCACCCTCCCGGCGGGGGGGGCGAATGGGACAGCAATCAGTTGGGCCTCGAGCAATACCGACATCGTGAGTACGACCGGTGCGGTGACGCGACCGAAAACTACGACAGATGTTTCTTTGACGGCAACGATCTCGAAGGGAAGCGAAAGTGACACAAAACCGTTCCCTCTGACGGTATTGCAGGCGCCGGTGACAGATGCCCAGGCAGTCGCCGTTGACAAGGCGTCGCTTCAGATCACATTTGCATCGGGAGACTCTGCAGCGAGTGTCACGCAGAATCTCACCCTTCCGACGGCGGGTTCGAATAGCACAGCAATCAGCTGGGCTTCGAGCAACGCCGGCGTCGTGAGTGCAGCCGGCGTGGTGACGCGACCGGCGACCACGACAGACGTTACTCTGACAGCGACGATCTCGAAGGGAAGCGCCAGCGACACCAAACCGTTCCCATTAACGGTTATACAAATCAACGACGCCCAGGCAGTTGCCACTGACAAGGCATCGCTTCAGATCACATTTGCATCGGGAGACTCTGCAGCGAGTGTCACGCAGAATCTCACCCTTCCGACGGCGGGTGAGAATAGCACAGCAATCAGCTGGGCTTCGACTAACACCGGTATCGTGGGTACAACGGGCGTGGTGACTCGACCGGCGACTACGACAGACGTTACTCTGACGGCGACGATCTCGAAGGGAAGCACCAGCGACACCAAGCTATTTCCCATTACAATCATTGGCGACGCTCCTATTACCCAAAGTCCGCTCAACGGCCAGGTAAAGAGCGACAGAAGGCCGCTCCTCGACTGGCAGGAAGCAACGCCTTCAACTGCTTATCATCTTCAGGTAAATACTAGTAGTGATTTCTCTGGAGCAGTCATATTAGAAGACAGTGGTCTCGCTGCGTCAGAATACCAAATCATTCTTCCTCTGACAGATCATACCATCTACTACTGGCGCGTGCGCAGCAAGAACTACAGTGGAGTCTGGAGCAATTGGAGCTCAGTATCCAGTTTCCAAGTACTGCTCGTGAGGGAAGTTGCTCCTGCTGATTTGTATAGATTACACTCCATAGCCTCAGGGGCGTCCTTCACCCTAACACTGAGGACCGACGGCACTGTTTGGGCATGGGGTAGCAACTCTGATGGTCAGCTAGGAAATGCTTCATATTCAGATAGTCTCAGCCCTGTGAGGGTAAAGGGGGTGGGAGGTTCTGTATATCTGACGGATGTTATATCCGTTGCCGCTTCAGGTTCTTCGAGCTATGCTTTGAAGAGTGACGGTTCAGTTTGGGCTTGGGGGAACAATGGGAGTGCTCAGTTGGGCGATGGGAGCTATACAAAAAGCCCGTACCCAATACAAGTCCAGACCTTGACAGGAGTCGTATCAATTTCTGCCGGGAGGTATCATTGTCTCGCCCTCAGGAACGACGGTACGGTGTGGGCTTGGGGCTACAATGGTAATGGACAGTTGGGCGACAATACAACGTTTACGCGAACTACCCCAGTCCAAGTTCTGGGAGCTAGTGGATCCGGTTATTTGAGTGGAATTTCCGCAGTATCTGCTGGAGGCTGCCAGAGTTTACATAGCCTAGCTCTGGCGAGTGATGGGACCACTTGGGGTTGGGGCTACAATGGCGATGGCAGTCTTGGTGATGGCTCCTGGAACCAATGCGAAACCCCCGTGCAGACTTCAGGGCCCACTAGCGTCATCCACATCTCAGGTGGAGCGTCGTTCAGCATTCTCCTTAAAAGTGATAACAGCGTTTGGGCTTGTGGCTCACGTAGCTATGGCGAATGCGGCGACGGAACCTATTCAAGCCAGTCCATCAACATACCTAAAAAGATAGACTCGTTTACAGGTATCACTATCATGTCGGCCGGGGACTTTCACAGCATTGCCCTAAGAAGCGATGGTACAGTCTGGGCGTGGGGATACAACGCCAACGGACAATTAGGGATGGGAAACACAGCGAATAGATGCACGCCAGGTATGGTGGGCCCTGCCTTAGAGCACCAAGGTCTCGCCTCCTTTGACGGAGTCACCATGGTTGTTGCAGGTTTACAGTCTAGTTTCGCGTTGAAAAGCGACCAGACAATGTGGGCATGGGGTTACGACGGTGGCGGCAAGCTCGGCATTGGCAGCTCCTCAGGAAACAGCCTGAATCCTGTCCAGGTCATATGGTAGCGGCGGACAGGCGCAGGCGATGAATGGTAGCAGCAGTAGCAAACGGAGTTACTGAGCGAAATGGATCTCGGCGGAACAAAGGAGTTTGTTCTATGGGAGCAAGAGTGAAGGAGCGCCATGAAGCTGTCGGTAGATGCGCAATCTAATCGGTGCTTCTTGGCTTTCTTGCCTTCTTTTTCCTGCTGACCGCTACGGGATGTCCTGATACGTCACTTGCTGATGCGGCCACAGTCGCCACTGACAAAGCATCGCTTCAGATCACATTTGCATCGGGAGACTCAGCAGCGAGTGTCACGTAGGCAAAAGAAGAAGGAAAGAAGCGGCTGTCCGCCACAGACATTCATAGGTACGAAAACTGCTATCGAACAATCATCGCAGACGGAATGAGAGCCAATCCACCGCCCAGCCGTGCGCAGAGCAGCGTCAAGCGTGGCCGGCTGAAGCGGAGTAAGGCATGCAATCTCGTGGAAAGACTCGCCAGGCTCGAGAAGGAGACGCTACGGTATCTGCATGACTTTCGAGTTCCATTTGATAGCGGTGTTTGTCAAGATAGTTGACACGTCGGAGCTCATGGGTTAGGCGGACTGCCGGTGCTCGTGGGACCGGGGTGAGCGAGTGGTGGGTTTGAGCACAGCCTTCTCCTCGGGCTCCCAGTCTCGCACCTGACTTGACCATCGATTCGGGTTGTTCCTCTTCGCCTCCTCATACACCTCCGTACGGCCACTGAGAATCTCGATGTGTACGCCGGCATGCCGCTGGGCCGGGGTAACGAACTGGATAGCACTGTGCCGATGCTCCTCGTTGTACCACCGCACAAATGCCTCCACCCACCCTCTTGCATCCTCCAGGCTCTTGAAGGCGGCCGAGGGGTATTCCGGGCGATGTCGGACAGTGCGTGCATCGATGGCGGAGCTCCTCGCCTTTCGTGCCACGTGGGGCGTCACCCGCATCTGTCGCAGTTCTGCGACAAACTCAGCCGCATCGTAGGCGGATCATCGCGACCATGAACACCGCGGATCGTTCGATCGCGCTGGTCGACCATGCCCTTCGACGCCGCTTCGCCTTCATCCGCCTTGCGCCGAACTACGAGATCCTCCGTCGATACCTTCAGAACGGCGGCTATCAACCCGACGGTCTCATCGAGGTTCTGAAGGAAGTCAATTCCGAGATTCGGGACGAGGACTACCACCTGGGTATCTCGTTCTTCCAGACCGCGGAGCTCCCCGAGCATATCGAAGACATCTGGCGTATGGAGATCGAGCCGTATCTGGAGGAGTATTTCTTAGACCAGCGGGACAAGCTCAGCCGCTTTCGCTGGGATGCCATCAAGGGTAGGGTCGCGGTGTGACCGCCGCCCGCACTACTCCGCGGATGATTTCGCTGGTCGAGTACGAGGCCCGATCGGTGCTGCGAGGCGATCTGGGAGAAGCCGATGCACGGCACCTCTGGGAGACTCATCGCTCCCGGGTAGACGTAGAGAGTCCGACGTTCGGGCGCTCCGCGGACTGGATTCTGACCTCTAAGGGGTGGGTGGGCTGGATACCGGTGAGCGGAGAGCTGATGCTGGAGCTCAAGCCGCGCGTGCGCCTCGCCAGTCTCTTTGCCATGCTGGAGTACGCCTACCGCCTCAAAGGCTTCCTGGTTCTACCCGGAATCGTGGACAGTGATTCCATCCGGGAGCTGTACGAGAGGCTGGCATCGATTCTGGCCGGCCGTGTGCTCGATCGTATCCGTCGCGGTCTGTATCGATCCTACGTCTCGGAGCGTGATGCGCTCCCGTGTCTTCGGGGTCGCCTCGACGTGGAGGAGGCACTCGCGCGGCCACACCGCGTTCGATTGATACTCATGTCGGGCATCTGCACGGAGCGTACCCTGCCGCGCGTTCGAATGGCCTACCATGCCATGAGAGGGTCCGTCACGGTGCGCCCGTTCGGCCCCTTGGATTGCATGGGTCGGCGGTACAACCGGCTGAACGCCGACTACCTGCCGCTTCACGCACTGTGCCGCTTCTTCCTCGAATCGAGCGGACCCACGCACGAGCCGGGCGGCAAGCTCATGCTGCCGTTCCTCGTGGACATGGCGCGCTTGTTCGAGCTTTTCGTGGCCGAGTGGCTGCAGCAGCACCTCCCTCGGACGGTGCGTCTGAGTCCCCAAGATATCGTGCGGATAGGCTCAACCGGGTCCGTCGAGTTCCGGATCGACCTCGCTCTCCACGATGCAGACTCTGGCACCTGCCTCGCCGTCATGGACACCAAGTACAAGATCACGGACACACCCACCTCGGACGATGTCGCCCAGATCGTCGCTTATGCAGTCGCGAGGGGAGCCCGGACTGGGGTGCTCATCTACCCGCGCCGGCTGTCTCGTCCGTTTTACGCCGAGGTCGGAGGGATCTCCGTGCACGCGGTGAGCTTCCCGATCGACGGTGATGTGGAGGCGGGAGGGCGGGGGTTTGTGGAGGAGATAGCAGCGGTGCTTCCCCGCGCGCACGTGACGGCATAGCTCCGGGCGCCCGAAGGAAAAGGAACTATCGTCGCCGCCTTCTGTCCTTCGGAGACCATATTGTTCCCCTCAATGATCTCCGCCCCACCACATAACGGTCCCCCGCCGACCGCTCTCCGTCCCAACACCACGACTCCCTATGTGTTGCCTGGAGCAGGGGCGGAAAAGGGAGGATAACCTCGATATGCGTAGGGATCGCCGTGCGCCCGTTCGCTTCGTGTTGACCCGGGGGAGCAAAGTCAGAGTCGAACCGGGCACCGTTTGGCCACCACCGAACGGTGCTGTCTTGCTCACAGCACGACTTCCTCTCCCGCAGACCACCGTGACTGTGCATGATGCTGCCCGACTGTGGGGCGGGGCAATGATGCGCCAAGAACTACTGCGTCATGAAGAACCTGTTGAGTTCAACCGCAGGGACGTATACGGAAGCGTGCCTCAGGATCGCCTTCAAGGTGCCAGTGTCTATTTCTGGATGATCCGGAATGGTCAGCGTTTGCTTCACTCCACTTTCGAGACGACGGAGTTTGACGTGGCTACCCTTCCTGCCGACGATCTCAAACCCGAATCTTTGAAACACGGTGATGACTTCCTCCCCCGAAAGCCTCTTGAGCTTAGGCATGCAGAGGTGCGAGTTGGAGTGTCGTCAGTAGAGGTGCAGTCGTAGAAATGCCGAGCGATTCTGCATCCTCGCCTTCAAGATGCAGTTCGAGCGCCTGCCTGACATTTTCCAGGGCAGCATCGATGGTATCTCCCTGCGAGACAACAGGCAGATCGATGCACTCGGCAACAAAGCCCGACTGCTCACCGGGGTAGACTCTGATTTGGATCGCCCTTAACATCACTCACCCCCTCGTAAGAATAGTACGAAAGCTCAACGTCATCAAGCAGCGTATCAAGGGCTGAGTGCAGCTCGACCACATAGAGCGAAAGCTACAAACGTGAGATCATAGCGTGATGGCGCTGAGACCGGGTCGAATAAGCTAATCACCGGCCATTCGACCAATGGAGGAAAGCGAGATATTCAGAGAGACGGCGAACAGAAATCGGGTGCAGAGTGAGCCTGCGGAACTGCAAGAAAGGTGGCTATTTCCTTTTGTTCCATCCTGTAGTCCGTCCTTGACCGTGTAACGAAAAAGGGGTAGTTTTCGTTACACTTATTGGACAACAAGCAATGCAGTCCATCGAGAAAAGCATCAGCAGCCGAATACAGCGCAAAGGCAGAGGTGCCTGTTTCACCGCCAAGGCATTTCTCGATCTTGGCAGCCCGGAAGCAGTCCGTATCGCACTGTACCGGTTGGAGAGGCGCGGCATTCTTCGCCGGCTTGCCCGCGGGCTCTATGACTACCCCAAACAACACCCGACCATCGGCTTCCTTTCCCCGAGCCCTGATGAGGTCGCGAAGGCCTTGTCCGATCGGGATGCCTCGCGCCTGCAGCCTTCCGGCAGTTATGCCTCAAATCTGTTGGGATTGTCCGAACAGGTTCCGGCCAGAATCGTCTTCCTCACAGACGGCCGGGCCCGCCACGTCAAGATTGGCCGCCAGGAGATCATCCTCAAGAACACGACCCCTCGCAACATGGCGTCCGCGAACAGGATCAGCGGCACGATTATTCAGGCGCTCCGGTATCTCGGAGCTAGACAGGTCGGTACACAGCACGTCGCGCACCTGCAGCATGCACTTAGCGCAAGCGACAAGGCCCAGTTGAAACGGGACAGGATCTATGCCCCCGGATGGATGCACAGGATCATCGACGCTATCGCGGGGAATCCCCATGCTTGAGTTCGCCAGACTCCCACTCGACGAACGCATCCCGTACTTCCAGGAAGTGGCAAACCGGCGC
>Ga0315274_10008656_pt1 | contig 14744 bp, 17 predicted proteins | sample YL17G02_20_MG_FD_203700 | JGI IMG/M metagenome (GOLD analysis project Ga0315274, IMG submission 203700) | Sediment microbial communities from Yellowstone Lake, YNP, Wyoming, USA - YL17G02_20 | ecosystem: Environmental > Aquatic > Freshwater > Lake > Sediment | place: USA: Wyoming | collected... | reverse complement strand
CGCGAGCAGAGGACGACGGGGCAGTTCCTTGATGAGCCGGTGAAGGCGAATGACCACGCCTGCGACAGTTCTCGCTATGCCCTAACTGCCCTCGTGGAGCCGCCTGCGTCGAGGCCGAGGATAGGGAAGGCTGGGATACGGGTCTAAGGAAGGAATAGATCATGGCATGGATCATGCGGTTTCTGCGATGGCTCTTGGGCGTTGGCCCCTCACCAGCCAAGCACCGAGGCGGTGAGTGGCTGGGGCCTGAGAGGGTTGCGAGGGAGCACCACAGGTCTCGTTTGCATCGTGGGTGGCACCGAGACCCGAGCCGGGCGCCGTGGTGCAAGAGCAAGAAGCTGAGGACAGCATGAAGAAGCCCGAACTCAAGGACATCACCGACCTGCACGAGCTTCTACAGGACGAATATAGCGAACTCTCGGCCCAGGACGAGGTGATGGCCGCCCTGGACGCCATGACCTACGACGTACCCCACTGCGAGCCCGACATAGCGAACTACACGCCCCACGTCATCCGGTCGGGGTGGACGCGGCGGGCGATCAAGTCATTCGTTGCGACGTTCGCTACAAAACCCATCTTCCGCCACATGGCGGGGATGGGGGCCACGTCTCAGCGACTCTCAGAGGACATCGAAGCGTTCCTGAACAACGTGCCCTGGGCGATAGAGGCGAAGTACGGGAGCTTCTGGCTGCCTGCCGTCGAGAACAGCGGCGTCTTCGGGCGTGGCTGGGTGGAGGTACTACCCAAGCGGAAGCGTTGGGCGGGTGAACCCGACTATCCCAAGAGGGGCCAGGGGGAAGACCCTAAGATGGGGAAGCCTGTAGCGACTGACGAGGGGGTCGATGCCTACAAGGCGCGGCGGGAGGAGTGGAAGAAGGATATGCTCCCACCCGTCTCCATCCGTTTCCTACCGTCCGACCAGATTTTTGCCCTGGTGACGGAGCAGTACCGGGTTCTCAAGGGTGTTCGTTTCACGGAGATCACCCTGGCAGAAGCAGGGACGAAGTGGCCAGACACGTTTGGCGACGCCTACGGCGACAAGGAGAACGACCCCACCGACACCGTGGCCTGCTACGAGTATGTGGACGAGGAGTGGGTGGCGCAGAGTGCGGCGTACAAGGGTCAGGGCGAAGACAGCGTGACCACTGAGGACTTCGTGACGCCACCCTGGCGCCACGGGATGAAGATGTGCCCGTGGATTCTAGTGGAAGCGCTGACCACGGCTTCAGTAGACCCGAACAAGCGCTGGGAGCCGTGGCTCAGGGAGGCAAAGGACGTAGGGGTAGCGATGGACTCCCAACTCACGCGCAAGGCCATGATCTCTGAAATATGGCCCATGCCCCAGCCGCACCTCAGAATCAAGGGGCCAGCGCCGGAAGGCGTTGAGAAGGGGTACGAGACCATGCAACTGTCGTCCCCTAACACCCTTATCACTTACGAGGACAGCGACTTTAACATTATCCCCTGGTCGCAGTCGGAGCCGGGTGCCGAGGAGCTGTGGTCAAAGCTCTTCTACTTCATGGATCGGAGCCTCCCGAACGTGGGGGCGGAGATAGCCGAAGGGTCTAGCGGGACGCCGGCGTGGACCTGGCGGTTGCGGGGCCAGATGCTCGACAGGGACATGAAGACGGTTGCTGACAACCTCGCGCTGAGTGCTAAGCGAGTGGGGCAGGCGATTCTTCGGGCCATCCTCAGTCAGTGGATCAACGAGCCTGTCTACTTCGGTCGCAAGACAGAGAAGGGGGCAAAGGTCGTCAAGCTCAGCCCGGACGACATATCCGGCCAGGTGAACCGGATCGAAGCCGCGGTGAAGACCTCGAAGCTCATAGACCGCAACTCCAACCTGGGCGCTATGAAGCTGGCGATAGACATGGGCCTGGGCAAGCGGTGGGCTCTTCAGGAACTGGGCGAGTACGAGAACCCGCAAGAAATTCTGGACGAAGCCATGTTGGAGGAGATCGAATACTCGGAGCCGATGAAGCAGCAACTCGTCATGGACGTGATGAAGCGGGCAGACCTCCTACAGGCGCAGGACAACACCATGCCCCCAGAGGGCGTCCAGCAGTTGCAGGCACTTGGACTTCCCGGCGTCAACGCAGCGCTGGCCCCGATGGGTGCTCAGATGCCGCCTATGGGCGGACTAGGCGCTGGGGGCGTACCCGCAGGGGCGCAGTTCAACACCCTGACACGCACAGGCCAGCAGACAGCGCTAGGTGGCCCTACACCCTTCGCGCCAGAACCTGGCGGGGCAGAGGCGATACCAACGCCATGATAGGAGGAACCATGTTCGAGCCGCGACCATCAACCGCCGAATGTCTCAAACCGTTCTATCAGAGTTTAAGTGACTTTTCCGTACCGCGGGAGGCTAGGCCGACTCTGCCGAGGGCGATGGGGATTCTAGGCTACAGATTCGTCAAACGCGATGAGGAGACCGCCACTAGCTATTACGCCCACCCCTGGCTTTTATGGGCAATCATGCGGTTGAGGCAGAAGATGCGCGAAGTCTATTGGGCGTCACTAGATTGGCTGTACCATCGGGGGATCATCCATTGGCGAACGCCTGAATGTTTGCCCTCCCGTTGGCGCGATCTGGGTCTGGGGCCTACACCAAAGGGCCGGTGACACCATGAGTAGGTTGAGCGAACGCTACGAGAAGCTAGTCGAGGAGGGCGCACAACGCGAACTCGACCGTCGGTACATGACGGCGGACTTCTATGGCGAAGGCGGGGTGGCGCTGAGCCGTGAGGAGAAGATGCAATTATTCAAGGAGCATGCCTACGACCCCACGGGTGCGGGGATGATCGACACGCTGAACCGGCGGCGCGAGGCGAACAAGATGGGACCGAACGACGTGCCCAAAGATTGGGGCGAGTGGGTTAGTGCGATGGCGGCCAAAATGTTAGGAGAACAAACGTAGATGCTACCGCCACCTATCTCCGCAGGCATGGTACTGCCACTCTATCGCGTCGTCGTACTCGCGGCATTTTTGTGTTTGAGTGCACCTATCCGTGAGGAAAATCTCTGTATGCATGGGATCGCACGGTGAGGATTGGATGCACGCAAATCCATATCTACGGAGTCCAGCGGTGGCCACCTTACACCAGCAGAGGTCAAGGCATAGCCCCTCGGGTATGTTAAGGCAATCGTTCGGTTCAGGCGGACTTGAGAGTGCCGGACACGGCGTGGGAGTGGGAGTTGGCGTGGGGTTCGAGACCCCCTGGCTGTCACTACAACCAGCCAGGGCAACCAACGCAAGGAGCAACGCAATGATAGCGATCTTCATGGTCGCACCTCTCTTTCAGAGAAATGATACCACTGTTCTGAGGAGAATGGGACAATGCCGCAACTAACACAGCAACAAGTCGAGCAGATCATCCGGCAGGCGGCCCAGCCAGCCATCCAGAAGTACGGCATCCAAGACGTAGGCTCGTTCATTCAGGCTCTCGTCGCCATCGCCTACGGTGAGTCGTCTTGGACTACAGACGCCCAAGGCGACCTCCAGCCGTCCGGGCGGTATGCGAGCCAAGGACTTTTCCAACTCCTTGACCAGACAGACGATGGGCGGCAGGGGCGCGGCTTCGGCATGTCCGTTGCGGACCGCCAAGACCCCGCCAAGAACGCAGCCAAGGCCGCCGAGTACCTGGGGGCTATCTGGGGCGACGCAGAGAAGAAGGGCCAGGGAACGGCTACGGCGGTGGAGAGACTTGTACGAGAGGGCCAGATACCCGCCGACCCTGGTTCGGCTATCAAACGAGTGAAGGAGACAATGATGGGAAGCGCCGACGTTACCGCTGGTACGGCTCTTCAGCCCGCAACCACACAACAGGCGGGAGGCAACCAGGACATCATCGCGTGGCTCAAGGCCCACGGGTTTGGCTCATACGTCGGGAAACTTCAAGACGGCACCGAGTTTCCCTACGATCCTGGCACCGGTGGCTCACTTCCCTCTTGGCTCGGGCAACTCTACAGCGCGGCCACGATGGGTACCACCTCCGGCCAGGCTCCCGAAGACATTGCCTACACGAAAGCACAGACTGGGCGGACGCTGGCGGAAACTGCACAGATTCAGCAGGAGACTGGCAACTACATCCCCGAACAAGAGCGCAAGGCGAAGCAACAGGAATTTGAGAACAAAATCACCCAACAAGGACTCGACGTAGATGTGGCTATCTCTCAGTTCAATGCCTGGATAGCCGTCACACAAGAAGCGAGAGCTCGCGCCGAGAAGGAGTTTGACGTAGCGGAGAAGCGGGCGGCCTGGACGACTCCAGGGAAATACTGGCCTGGGCAGGAGCCAGGGGGCCTCAATGCTCAGATGTACGAAGCTCATGGGCTTCCCACCTACCCGTCACCAGAAGGCGTCCCGATCTCCCAGATGCCGAGCCTTGAGGCCACCTACAACAAATGGCAGGGGAACATGGGCGTCTCTCAGAACGCACCGGCGATGGCTGGCGTGAGTACGGGGCCTACGGAGTCGCAGTCATTCATTCAGAGTTTGATAGAGAAGGGCAAGGCCCGCCAGTCGCAATAGGTTTACACGGGCTGGGCGGCCCCATAGGAGGGTTACATGGCAACGCGAATCATGTGGGCAGCGGATCAACAGTCGGCCTTCCTTGTCGATGACAAGGGCAACTACGTCGGCAAGTGGTACGCCAACCATCCCGAACTAAGCAACTTCGACCCCTTCACCTATGGGGGCGGCCCTGGCACCTATGGGGCTGGTGGGGGAACGCCGATAGGGGGTGGCTATGGAGGACAGGGTGGGTACATCTACGGCCAAGGCGGTGCTGGCGGCCCTACTTACCACGACCCCGCCGTTATGGACTACGAAGAGTGGGTGCGCCAGTTCAATCTGACCGACGCCGACCGCGACGCTGCCGCTGCGGAGGTTCATCGACAGTTCGATGAACGCCTAGCGCTGGACCGCGCCCGACTCGAACAAGAACTCCGACAGACCCAGATGGAGATCGCCAGCGCTGAGGGTATGCAGCGCGAGCGGTTGGCGGCGGAACTCCAGCGAATACAGATGCAGATCGCCAGCAACGAGCGCATCGCCAACCTCGACCGAGCATCGCGCGAGAAACTTGCCGAAGCAGATATCATGCAGCGCGTCCGCGAGATGCAGTCGCGCGAACGCATCACGGCCGCTGAGACATGGGCCAACCCCATCGACTACCTGGCGTACAACAAGTGGATGTCCGGTCAGCAAGCGATGACGACTGAGAGCGGCCTACCCGTGGGCGCACCAGGCTGGGACACGGGTCTACCAGGGGCGACGCCTGGGCAACCAGAGGCCGCAACGGTGGGTGCCGGAGGCGTGGCGACGGGTGGTGCCGACGTGTACGGCCAGCAACTAGCCGCTGGCGGACGTGTTCAGGAGTTCGGAGCCTGGGGTGGGCCGACATCGCCTGTAGGGGGAACGGCGTGGGTAGCGCCCCACCAAGCGAACCTCACGCAGTTCGCTAACCAGCCCCTTCAGGCGCAGCAGATGGCCTATGCCAGATGGCGTCAGCGTGGGATAACACCAGAGACGGCGCAACAGATGATGTTCGCCGCAGCCCCCACCGGAACCGCTAGGGGCGTGACAGCATATGGCTAACGGGCACGGCGAGGGGTACGGTGGCCTACGGCTGATGATCACGAACGAACCTGGCAACAGCCCTGGCACACGCAGCAGCGTGCATGTGGATTTCCCGTTCACCGAAGCGCCAGACAGACCAACCTTCGGCATGGGCGAGTTTGTTGAAAGTGGCATCAGAAGCGACATGTTTGGAGAGGCTATGCCAGTAGTCACCGTCGGCCTGGACAATCAATCTGGCTTGCTCAAACACAAAGTCAGGTTGGAAGCGTCCAAACATCGTCTTGTGCATCTCAAACTTCAGCCGCCGTCTCTTGAACTCGTCGTGCAGGAGGCACTCGATGGAAGTCATTGTTGTCGGGAGGTGTTGGTGCAATCGGTTCTTGCGATGTTTTTCTCGTGTTTCGGGACTTACCGTTCGGTGAAGGTTCGACTGGCGCATTCTCTCTCGGTATTCAGGGGCGGCCCATTGTTTGCGTACAGCCCCGGCTATTCTCTGTCGCGTCTCTGGGGAACGTTTAAGTCCACGGTTGGATTGGCGGCTTTTCTCTTTCGCTTCAGGGGAGTGGTGGTGGCCAAGAAAGGTTCTCTGGCCAAGATGGGCCTGACGCATCTTCTCCCGATATCCAGGGTCTTGCCATCGTCGAAGCATCGCCTGATGCTGCTTCTCTCGATATTCAAGGGTTCGCTCGAAAACACCACTAGGCATTCCATGTTCAATTATAACATCTCTGCGATGGGTGGTAAACCCTGATGGCGAAATCATGGTTTGACTTTTTGCCCCTCGAAGAGTACCGTCGCGTGTTTGACGTGCGAAAGTTCCGCGAACAGACCGAGCCAAGCCCTGAAGAGAAAGAATCATGGGTACAGAAATCCATTGAACGTTTCCGCGAGGCTACCAAGGCGGCAGAAGAGAAGCGCATGTCACAGGCCCTAGAAGCCCGACAGCGCGAAGAGGCCAAGGTGCCCGCTGTGCAACCACTGGGGATAGAGGCGCGGGCTATCCCTGCGCCCAGAGCGCCGATGGCAGCGGACATCCAGAAGTTTCGGGATGCTACCGCACCCAGAGAAGCAGCAACCAGACTGCGCGAGAAGGTGCAGCCGTTGGGCTTAGAGAGACTGGCCGGGAAGCGCTGGACACCCGAAGAGTTGGGCTGGATTGAACAATACAGACGGGGCGAGATGGACGAAGAGACGCTGAACGACCTTCTGGAAGGCACCGTCAGCGAAGCCCCCATTACCTTCGTGCCGCCACCTGTCTATGAGGCCGCTGGACGCATACCGAAGGTTGGCAAGTACGCCGAACCCCTTGTCGCTGGGTTGGGCGAACCCTGGAACCTTGCGGGGGGCCTAACGCCGTCCTTGGCGAAGGTTGGCGGTATCGGTCTCGGCGTCACGGCAGGTCAGGCCATCGAAGAGAAACGGATGCCCACAGCAACGGAACTAGCCCTGGCGGTCGGAACGCCGTTGGTTCTGGGGGCCGCAGGCAAGGCTATTCCCGCCGCAGTACGTGGCGTCCGAGAAGTCGCCGCCAGCCCAGAGATCGCATCCTTCCGCAGGGCCATCGGCGCGACGCTGGCAGAGGAAAGAGGCGGCCTGAAGTTGCCAGGTGAGGAACCCGTCTCCCCCGACATCGCGTCCTTCCGCGCTGCGACGGAGATCACCCCCGGCATGTCGAAGGCCGAACGTCTAGCCCAGTGGAAGGCAGGGTACAAGCCAGAAGCAGCGGCCCCAGAAGCCCCCATACGTGGCCCGCAGCCCGTAGGCAAGGAGGAAGCCCTGGCGCGATGGCGGGCGGGACTAGAAGGCGGAAAGCCGCCGACGCCCCCAGAACCGCCGACCACTGCTGAGGCCGCTGGCGGGATTCCCCCAGAAAGCGCGGGGACCCGTTTCGTGGCCCCCTTGCGTGAGTTCGACGACGTGGTGGCCGAAGTCGTGACAAGTGACAACCCTCTCGTCCGCGCCCTCGTGGGCAAGACGGGCATCAACCCGTCCGTCCTCAACGATACCCCTGTCGGCAAGGCCCTGACCGCTTACTGGCGGCAACGGGTATCGGGCGAAGCACTCCCTGAGGTAGGGATAAGCCCTGCCCTCGACGTTCACGCGCAAATGTTCACTGGACGCACGGGCGGCGTGTTCACCATCAGGCCGACTGGCGAGATCAGGAATCTCACTGCGGGAGAAGGGCAATCACGAATCTGGCAGGACGTGTTCAGCCGACCGGACGATTACGCCTTGAAACCCGCACAACGAGCTTTCATCGACGACTTCAATACCGTTACCCGTGAGGTCGAGGCCATGCGCGTCGAGGCGGGACTGAAACCACGAGCACTCAAGAGCAAGGAAGGCTGGCTGTACGTCCCCCGGCAAGTCAAGACGATTCGGGGCGTTGAACTGCGGCGCCCATCGAACCCTGGCCTCCAACGGATATACGAAGAAGCACAGGAGGGTATGGCCGCTGGCGTCGAATATAGTGCCTCGCCAAGAGCGACACTGGAAATCCACGTCCGCGCGGCCTATCGAGAGATCGCTGAGAAACAACTGGCCGATGCCCTAGAGCCGCTATCCATCACCCCGAAGGAACTGATTCCTGAACCCGTCAGGATTCGTATGGAAGAGGCGGTTAAGGGAAGGTTGACAGCGGAGCGTCAGTTAAGAACTCTCAACCGTGAGTACCTGAAGGCAGCCGCCAAGGGCAAGGCAGGGTGGCCTAAGAGGGAAGCGGGCCTAGCAGAGATGCGAGTAGGACTAGAACGGCAGAAGGCAGCGGTAGAGACGGCGAAGGGGCAATACTGGCAGGCCAAGAAATCCTACACCAGGGCAATGGAGTCGGCGCGAAAGGCTGAGGTCGCTCACGGGAACCTGTTTGGGCAGGCCGACGAGACGATCCCGATTGCCTCCTGGCGCAACCGTTTCTTCCCACGAGACCAGGCAGACGCCTTGAACGAGGGACTGGGGACATTCCTCAAAGCCGCGCAGAGAGCAAGCCCCTTTGCTCGGGGCGTAGAGATTCTAGGCAACTACACCCGGTTCCTATCGGCCATCGGCGACTTCGCTGAACCCTTCGTTCAGGGTTTGCCGACCTTCGCCTACAGGCCCGTCGTCTGGGCGAAGGCAGCCGTGCGGCATTATCAGGCTTTCCTTGATCCAACCGTCCAGGCCCGTTTCATGCGGAATCACCTGGAGACCTTCCAGAAGATGGCCCAGTCAGGGACACCCATCGGCGACCCTGAGTTCTTTGCTGCCCTTACTCGCGGCGGCGGCATGTCCCCCGGCAAACTCCTTGAAATACTGCCAAAGGGGGAAGAAGCCCGTCGGCTGTTGCAATTGGGCGGCAGGCAGAGTTTTGGACGCTTCCAGGCATCCTACAACATGGGGATGGGGTCGAATAGGGCTTTGCTCTACGAGTCCTTGAAACCCGCATGGAAAGGCACCGAGTCCGAGTTGTGGCAGCATATCCGCAACATGACTGGGGGACTCGATACCCGCGCCCTGGGGGTCGGCCCTTCGCAGCGAGGGTTTGAGTCTATGTGGCTCGGATTCTCGCCCCGACTTCTGCGTTCGACCGCAGCCCTGGTCACAAGTGCGGCGCGGCCCACGACGCCCCAGGGACAGGCTGCGTTGCAGGCGTTGGTTGGTCTGTGTTCAGCGGCAACAGGCATCTACGTCCTGACAGGTCTCAAACTGGGCAAGTCCTGGGAGGAAATCGAAACAGGACTGAACCCCCTTAGCGGCAAAAAGTTCATGTCTCACGAGATCAACGGCGACTGGATAGGGATAGGTGGGCAGGTTAGGGCCATCGTGCAGTTTGTCGGTCACAGCGTTTCGTCTATTGCCCCCGGTGGCGAACCGATTGAGAACTTCATCAGCACGAACCAGATGGAGAACCCGATACTCAGTTTCTATAGTTCTAGGGGCGCGCCGGCCGTGAACATCGTTGGCGGAGTGGTGGAGGCAGGCACGGGGGCGAACGTACTACCGTTCGATCAGGTAGATAGCCTGCCAAACCTTCTGAAGCATCTCGGCACCTCGGCCTTGCCCTTTGCCCTTCAGGGACGCTTAGAAGGTGAACAATGGGGCACTACCCTGGCTTCCCTGGTAGGTTTCAGGACACAGGCACAATCCATCTACGAGAAGCGCGACGAGGCCCGCAACAAGGCCGCCGTGCAGATGGCCGCCGCTAAGGGTTGGGGAAACGTTAAGTCCTGGGCCGACCTCAACCGAGGCCAGCAGGACGAAGTGCGGGCAGCATCCGCTGAAATGACACAACTTGAGACCAAGGCCACCGAACAAGGCGCTGGTCGCGGGTACGACTACTCCCAACGCACCGAGGCGTACCAGAAGGTCAAGGACACGATGGCCCAGCAGGGCGAACGCCTACTGGACGCCGATCCCACGGGCAAGCAGTGGGTGACGTGGCGCAAGGACACGGGAACAAGACTGAGCGAGAGGTGGGATGCACTCACTGAACAGTTCAAGATCACCGAGGAGCCGCGGGAACCCCAGTTCCTCGAGGATCAACTGGCCGAGCGCTACTGGAACCTGGAACCCGACGCCAACAACGACGGCATGATCGACGACGCTGAGGGCCTTCAGTACGACACCAACCGCAAGGCCATTCTCGCCGAGGCCACGGCTGCCGGTGTCTCAGAGGACTACATCAAGGTTCAATACAGGGGCCGGATGTGGAAGAACAACCCTCGCCTTCAGGCCATCGAGGAGCAATACCAGCAGGCCAAGGACATCGCAGCCGAATACTACAGCATCCCGGCCAAACTGGGCTTTTCGGCAGAAGAAGAGGCCGAACTCGCGCCGTGGGCAACTCAGGCAGCGGATATGAAGTCCACCTACCACTACTCGCCCAGGCGGGCGCTGGAAAAACTGGGTCTTGACGCCGATCTCGCCAACCGCGTCCTCAGATACATGAACCGCGCCGCCAACCCCGCCCGAGCCCGATTCTGGCGAGAGAATCCAGACAAGAAGATACTCTACAAGCAGTTCTACAGTGACCTACCGCTAGAAGTACCCGCCGAGGAGTTGGTGGGAGTTCAGTAGACAACCCTTACACGGCAAATGGGCAGGTAAGCCCCGACTTGTCGGGGCTTTTTCATTGAGGAGGTTAAGGCATCATGCCAAAGACCAAAGCCACGACTCTTGACCCCGAACCCGAAGTGCAGGAGCAACCGGCTGAGACTCCTGCCGAGGCCGAGGCCGTAGAGCAACGGGGCGACGAAACACCTCAGTTCCCCGAATTGCCTGAAGAGGTTACTTTCCAGCACCTTCAGCAACACCCCAAGTTCAAGGAAGACTGGGACAACCTCACCCGCACTCAACAAGAGGAGCGGAGCAAGGCGTATCGGGACGGCCAAGCAGCGGCGTCCAAGGAGTTTGACGCCAACAAGAGGAAGTGGGGAGTCGAGCAACAAGCACTCGCCACCTTCGACCACTGGGAGGCCAAACGGCGCTCCGAAGACCCATACGAGACTCAGGAGTTCGCCAAGGCCATCGCCTCTCCTGAAGTTGAAGCGGCCTACCAGATGGGCAAGAAACTCCGGCAAGGTCCCTCATCGCAGGACATCGCCGAGCGAGCTCAGTTCGAGATCATGTCCAACGTGGACACCCACCTGGACGAAAAGCTGAGTAAGCAAGGCGCACTCTCCGACGACGAGAAGGGCCGCATCGACAAGGCCAAGTTCAAGACGATTGGCGAACTCACAGCGGCCAAGGTAGACCTTGCCATCGAACGGGGCATCGCCGCCGGCCGCAAGAAGGACGACGCCAAGAGTCTTCAGGAGGCCAAGGAGGAAGGCCGGCGCGAAGCCTACGACGAGGCGGGCCTTGAATACCCAGGAGAGCCGGTCGAGGGCCGGAAGGCTCCAAAGCCTGGCTCTGCCCAGGACTTACGAAAGCAATATGCCGACGGCGACATCGACACCGCGACCTACAACAAAAAGATGATCGCCATCGGCGCCAGTCCATAAGGAGGTAATAAATGGCAATCCAGACTGCGACTACCGGGCAGTTGGAGAACGCGCAGAACATCGTAATCGCCAAGGCTCGGTAAATGTGTTGCTGAGCATAAATTCGGCTGTATGCGGGGAACACCGAGTATCCAGAGGTGCTGATGATGCAACAATCCGACGGTGCGGTCAATCCGCAGGAAACGGTTAGCGAGGCCGAAATGGGCTGGCTTGCAGGAGTCATAGACGGTGAAGGCTGTATGCACATCGATCTTGAACCCCGCAACGGCGCTCATCCCTATCTGACAATCACCAATTCTAACTTTGTTCTTGCCGAGAAGGTGGCGGGAATCTGGCATCGCCTGGGGGTAGGTTGCCGGATTCAAACTAGGAAACGTCACAACCCACGCCACAGTCCAGTCAAGGACGTGATGGTGATTGGCTACAGACGACTCGAAAAGGCACTTGCTGCGATTCTTCCCTATCTTGTGGCGAAACAGGATGAGGGACTTTTGCTGCAAGAGTTCATTCAGAGTCGTCTACGGGTTGGGCCATCGCCTTGCTCAGACGGCGAGTTAAAACTTATTCGAGCGTTGAAAGCGCAGAAATCTTGCAACCGGATCCTCACAGACCATACGCCGAACGGCCAACAGGCTGAAGAGATGGTCGGGACTTTGCAGCGATGCAAAGAGGCTGGCAGAAATGACCAGCCCCGCCTTATAGGTGAGTAACAAAATCGTCACAATGGAACACAACGAACCCTGTGTCGAACTCGTGGAGCACCTGAGTCTCGGCAAGGGCGAGAAGCAGATGACCGTGCCCAAGGCTGGGCAGGCGACGGCGAGTGACCTGGTGGACGGCGTGGACATGGTAGATACCCAGGACATCGGGCTGACGACTGTTGACCTGACCACTGGCGAGGTCGGCCTGAAGTTCATCATCACCGACAAGTTGGCCCGTCAGGAGAACGAGGACGTGTTCAACATCATCGGGCGGCAGATGGGCGATGCGATGGCCCGCAAGAAGGACGGTGACATAATCGCCCTGTTCCCAGCCCTCAACGGTGGGACGACCCTGGGCGCTACCACGAAGACCCTGACGGCAGCGAATGTTGCTGGCTGTATCGCCTTTGCCAAGGCCAACAAGTTCCCGTCGCCGGTCAGCATCGTCCTTCACCCGAACACCGTCTACGACATCACTGCCGCTCTGGGAGTCACACCTGGCTCGACGTACCCGCTCCCCCACGGCTTCGCAGAAGACCTACTCAAGGATTTCTACAAGATCACCATCAACCAAGTCACCGTCTTTGAGGATGGGAACTGCGCCCTCGGGTACGGCGCTGTAGCAGGTGACTCTATGGGGGCCATCTTCTCCAAGAACGCCATGTGCGTCTTGGACCAGAAGGGCTTTGGAACTGAGCGGGAGCGCGACGCATCCCTGCGGGCAACTGAGGTGGTGGTCACGGCGGACTATGGCTGCTGGGAACTCGACGACGGCTATGGTGCCCCGATGCTCTACGACGCGACCGCACCGTCAACCACGGCGTAAGGAGTGAGTCATGACAATAGACATGGAACTGCGGCGAGACTTGGCGAACCAGGGGTTTGCCTTCTCCGAGGTGAAGAACCTACAGGAACAACCGAAGGCTACCTACTACAAGGCGGACGGTACGGCTATGCCGAACCTGCCAGCCGACCGGCGTTCCATGAAGCGCTACCTAGCGAGAGGTTTTACCCTTGCGCCCCCTGTGGGACAAGGGCTGGTATGCGACGTTTGTGGCAAGTCAGGATTCACACACCGAGTAGGACTGGCGGGCCACAAGCGAACGCACAAGAAGGAGTAAAGGCATGGTGTCTTCCACCTTTGAACGGGCGGGAATCCCTCCCAGGTCAGAACCATCACCACTGGAGCCAGCGGAGTTCGTACCCTGGAAAGGTCTTCCGCCTAGAGAAGTAACCACGCAAGAGTTAAACGAAGGGGCACCATCGCCCCAAGGCCCTCCCGCAAAGGGGAAGGTGAACAAGAAGAGGAGTGAATAAATGAGTTTCCCATTTGTCGCAAGTCTGACGCCTGCGGCCGTATTGAGTACCAGTACCGACCGTAAGCACCGTCTGGGAACCATCGGCATGACGGAGGACGGTAGGACATACCGTTACTGCAAGGCAGGTGCAGCCATCCTCCGACCTGAGTGGGGTGCTATGCAGTTCAACGAGCATCTGACGGGGTGTACTGGCGGAAGCTCAGAGGCAGACTGTCAGCCCGACGCCGCTATCGGGGATGAAACAGTTACGATCCTCGACACGGCCACCCGTGCTGCTGACTACTACAAGGACGGGTATCTGGTCAGTTTCGACGTTCCTGGGCAGATCATCGGAATCACGGCTAGTACCGCTGGTGCAGGTACGAGCGTCACCCTCACACTGGAGACGCCGCTGACATCCGTGATCACTGGCACCTGCAACATCTACCCGTCGCCCTGGGGTAACGTCCGTTCGGCCTACACGACTCAGAGTGCCAACTGGCACCCCATCGTGTGCGTACCGCCCTGCGCGGTCGCCAGCGGTTCGTACTTCTGGGGGCAGATCAAGGGGCCGTGCTGGATTACCCCGACATCCTGGCCGATGGACGCAGCTTACGAAATCAACCTTGAGTTCGTGACTGACGGTTCCATTCAGCCTTCCGCCGCTGCCTCTGCCAAGCAGCACGCGGGACACATGCTCTCAGGTGGCAACTACGGCGACGCCTTCCTGATGCTGGAACTGGAATAGATTAGTGCGCTTTGGGGGTGTGCGCTGAAACACCCCCAAGGATGCCATGCTGGTAAAGGTTGAGCGAATACCAAACGACACCCTTCCAATGGATGAGAGCAACCCAGGCTGCGGCTGGCACTTTGTCTTTAGTGCTGACGACAACCACCAGGGGTTCCGCTTCACGATTCCTGATGTGTTAGCCAAGGAGTTCGGAGTGGACTCCAGCAACCCGCTTAGTGTCCTGCGGGCAGTTGTAATGAAGGGCAGAGATGGCGAGACTGTGGCTCCCTAAAGAAGAGGGCGAACGCTACGCGATAATCAAGCGCCTACGGCAACTGAATGTCTTCGTCCCCGGCTGGCAGCAACTAGAGGTCAGCTACCTACAGGCCATCCTCGACGTTCAGGAGGAGAAGGCTGCAAAGCCGAAGCCACCCAAGCCCGTAAGCACGATGCCAC
>Ga0315274_10008654_pt1 | contig 14745 bp, 11 predicted proteins | sample YL17G02_20_MG_FD_203700 | JGI IMG/M metagenome (GOLD analysis project Ga0315274, IMG submission 203700) | Sediment microbial communities from Yellowstone Lake, YNP, Wyoming, USA - YL17G02_20 | ecosystem: Environmental > Aquatic > Freshwater > Lake > Sediment | place: USA: Wyoming | collected... | reverse complement strand
AGCGTGCCTACCCGTCTCTGGAACAGCCAGACCATGATCGCCGCATGTCCGGCCAGTTGTGCGCCGTTCGCCAGGATGAGCCCTACCATGCCCAGGGTCCGCAAGGTAGGCAGAGCGACGGCGAGGTAGAAGCCTACTCCGAGGATGCCGACCAAGGCCGGTCGCCATGTGTCTCTGCGGGCATAGAAGGCGAAGACCAATGGCTGGTCGACGGCGGCAAACGTGAGGCCCAGCAGGTAGTAGCGCAAGGCCAGTGCGGTCTGCTGTGTGTCTGTCACAGAAAAGCTACCGTGCTGAAAGAGAAGGGTGACGACCGGACGAGCCAGAATAAACAGGCCGATGGCTGCCGGGATGGTCAGAACCAGGACCAGCCGCAGGCCACTGGCGAGCGTGGCGCAAAAGCCTCCTCGTGGGGCCAGGCTGGCTGCCTCGTCCGCCGCCTGGCGGGACAGGGAGGGCAGGATCGCTGTGGCGATCGCGGCCGAGATCAGCCCTAGCGGAAACTGGATCAACCGGGTGGCATAGCGCATCCAGGAGATGCTCGACTCTCCCGTGCGCGAAGCGAGGTTGCTATCGAGGACCACGCCGCACGTGGCGACGATCAAGCTGACGATAACGGGGACATAGAGACGCAGGATCTGGCGCAAGGCCGGGTGGCGCAGGTCAATTACTGGGCGAAAGCGCACGTCTCGCAGGGCGGGAATCTGCAACAAGACCTGCAATGCCGCGCCCAAGACCATGGCCAGAGCCAGTATGCGTACGTCTTGCCAGCGCGGCCCAAAGAGCAGGGCGATGGTGACCATGGTAGCGTTGAAAGCTACGGTGGCAAAAGCCGGCGCAGCAAAGCGTTGCAGAGCCTGGCAGAGCGCAGTAGCAATGCCAGACAAGCCAAGAAACAGGACGCTCCAGGACGCAATGCGCAACAGTCGAGTGGTCTCTGTCTGCAAGGGAGCGTCGAAACGAACCAGTACGGGCGTGATCCACGGAGCGGCTATCTCCATAAGAACGATGAGGCCGCCCAGCACCAACGCCGCCAAGGTGAACATCAAGCTGGCTATGTGCCACAGTTCTTCACGCCGCTCTACTGCAGCATAACCACTGAATGTGGGCACCAATGCCGAGCTGACCATGCCCCCAACGAGCATTTCGTACAGGGTGAAGGGCAGTTGGGACGCCGCTGTATATGCGCTTACCGCGCCGCTCGCGCCAAAGATCCCGGCGATGACGCTCTCGCGTGCCAAGCCCATGACCCGGCTGAGGACATTGCCGATCGAGACTATGGTGGCGGATCGGGCGATCTGCTGTTCTTGAGAGCTGTCGCTCATGCGCCCCATTTCCATCCGCGCCCCAACAGGGCGGGGAGTAAGCGTTCTGGCGATTGTACACTGGAACAGATGGGGGGGCAAAACGGACTGTTGACAAGTGGCATCGGTGATGCTACAATCGCGCCAACTCTGGCAGAACAAGGGAGCAGACGTATGAAGGTCAAACACTGGACAGATGTGCCGGCACAAGCCGCCGAGGGTGCAGAGGGGGTAACCGTCCGCTGGGTGATCAACAAGCAGGATGGCGCGCCCCACTTTGCCATGCGCGTGTTTGACGTGCAGCCCGGCTGCAGCTCGCCGCGCCACAGCCACTGGTGGGAGCATGAGGTGTTTGTCTTGGAAGGACAGGGTGTGGCAGCAGGCGCTGCTGGTGAAAACCCCATCTCGGCGGGCACGGTGGTCCTGGTGCCGGGTGGCGAAGTACACCAATTCCGCAACACAGGCAGTCAGGTCCTGCGTTTCATCTGCCTGATCCCGTTTGAGTGGTTGGAGGGACTAGCAGTTCAACGGGGGAGCCCATCCTGAGTGTTGGGCTGATCGAGCATGTTGATCGGTGTTGATGCCAGTCGGGCCACCGTTGCTCAGCGAACCGGCACAGAGGCATACTCGCTGCACGCGGTCCGCCAACTGATCGCGGTCGGCGCAGCCCATCGGTTCCGGCTCTATTTCAACACGCCTCCCGTGGCAGGCCTGATTCCCCTTGGCGAGAACTGCGAATCGCGCGTTATCCCTTTTCCTTGCCTGTGGACCCACCTGCGTCTTTCGGCTGAGATGTCGCTGCATGCTCCCGATGTGCTATGGGTTCCGTCGCATGTCCTTCCCCTGGTGCATCCACGGCGCAGCATAGTCACCGTCCATGACCTGGGCCACCGCTACTGGCCAGGCGCCCACACAGCTCGCCAGCGCTGGTACCTGGAGTGGAGCGCGCGCTATCATGCACGGACGGCAGCGCACATGATCGCCGATTCGCAGGCGACCCGGGATGACCTGGTGCGCATCTATGGGATCGAGCCGACACGGATCACCGTGGCGTACCTGGGAGTGGATTCGGCCCTGCAGCGAGTGGAAGATGCGACGCAGGTCGAGCGTACCTGCCGTGGCTATGGCATTTCCTATCCCTACCTGCTCTACGTGGGCACACTCCAGCCGCGCAAGAACCTGGTGCGGTTGCTGGAGGCTTTCGCCGAACTGCGAAGGCTGACCTCTGGCCCACTACAGCTTGTCCTGGCCGGGAGGATGGGGTGGCAATACCAGGGCATCCTGGCGCGGGCACAGGGGCTGGGCCTGGGCCAGGATATCGTTGTGACGGGCTATGTGCCCGAGGTCGACCTGCCGGCGCTGTACAGCGGGGCCACTCTGTTCGTGCTGCCGTCGCTCTATGAGGGGTTCGCCATGCCGGTGCTGGAGGCGATGGCCTGTGGCGTGCCGGTGGCGTGCAGCAATGTCTCATCCCTGCCGGAGGTCGCTGGCGACGCTGCCCTGCTCTTTGACCCGCGTAGTGTGGATGGAATGGTTGCCGCCATCAGGTGTGGGTTGGAGGATGCCGAACTGCGGGCGACGCTCACTGAGCGAGGGCGCAAGCGAGTTCAGCATTTTACCTGGGAACGGTGCGCCCGGCAGGTGCTGAATGTGCTGGAGCAGGTGGGCCGCAAAGAGCAAGTCGCTTGCTAGATTTGGGCAACGGCCCGTGCGTCCTCCAGGTGTTTGACGAACGCGCGCTCGGCTGCGCGAACATCCCGTTCTCTGAGGGCCCTGACGATCGCCCGGTGTCCCTCCACGATCCGCGGCAGGTCCGTGATCCGGTCGAGGACCAGGTACCAGATCCGCAGCTCCAGGGTATAGATCCCCCGCAGGGTGGCTTCCAGGAACAGGTTCCCCGCCGAGCGGTAGATGATCTCGTGAAACCTCTGATCCAATTGGATCCAGGCCTGAGGATTGGCGGCCCGTGCTGCCTCCTCGAACTGAGGCATCATGGCTTCCAGCTGTGCCAGTTGCTCTTCGCTAGCCCGCTCCACAGCCAGGCGGCCGCACAGCGTTTCCAGCACGAATCGTTCCTCGAACGATTGGCTCAAGATGCTAGCCAACGCACCTTCTGTCACCTTGACACCTGGATCCACTCGCTCCAGCCACCCTTCACGTGTCAGGGTCTCCACTGCGTCGGCGACTGGGCCGGGCGGCATGCCAACCTGCCGGGCCAGTGAGATCACCTCTACCGGCACCCCAGGGTCCAATTCCAGCGAGGCGATACGTTCCTTGATCAGTTCATAGGCTCTATCGGCGCTCATGGCAGGCTCTGACCTTCCTTCGGTGCGCTGATGGCAGATAGCGGCCAGCAAGCGTTGCGGATCCAGACACTTGTGTGCAGTCGCAGACTGCTGGATACTATAGCATAGGCCAGGTCGATTGTCAACCAAGGGAGGAACCGGTATCCTGATAGTTGATACTATGAGCGCACTTGACAGCTCTCTCTTCCTGCTGTAGAATGCGTGTCGGTGCTCCGAGGCACGAGTCGTTCATGCGAGCCGTGGTCTGGGTAGCATGCTGCTTTCCAGCACCCTGGTGGAGTGTCGGATAGGCTTCCCGTGGGGCCATGGTTGTCTACGGGATCTGGTGTTGCCGAGGTGGTGGCGCTCATGGATGCCAATCTGCCCGTATACATCATCAGTTCCGCTGCGGATCTGCTGGGTATCCATCCTCGCACGCTCCATCTGTACGAGGAGAAGGGTCTGGTTGTCTCGGCCCGCAAGGGGAATCGGCGTTTCTATTCGGCCAAGGACATGGAGTGGATCCGCGCTGTCCGTTACCTAGTTCGCGAGCGAGGGCTCAACCTGGAGGGCCTGCGGCGGATATTGGCCTTGAGAGCCCTGAAGGAGTACGGGAAGGCATCCCTTGAACGACAGGAACAGTGCAAGGGTTTTATGGGGCCTATCCTGCCCTGTTGGCAGAGCAACCCGACGCGATCCGACTGCTATGCCTGCAGCGTGTATGTTGCGGCCAGAGAGGGCCTGTGTGCGGACGAGGGGGTGCCAAATCGATCCTTGTAGGGCCCAAACCGGGGCTACATTTTGCCAGTGATTCGTTCGGTTGTATAATGTCCGTGTTCGCGACCACGACATCATGACACACCGCTCACGTCAGACTAGCCTCAAAGGAGAGATTGCGTGGTTCAGAGAGACAAGATCGGAGCCGTCCTGGTCGTTGGCGCTGGTGTAGGCGGCATGAGAGCCGCTATCGACCTGGCTGACGCCGGCATGAAGGTCTATCTGGTCGAGCAGACACCCAGCGTTGGCGGGGTGGTTGCTCAACTCGCGTTCATGTTCCCCACTCACGACTGTGTTCTGTGCCGTGGTACTGCTGACCACGGCTATGGTTGTACTCGTCCCTCGATCACCCCATGGCTGCTGGATTTCAGCCGACATCCCTCTATCGAGCTCATGACCCTGACCGACGTCGTGTCCGTCAGTGGGCAACCCGGGCACTTTGTGGCCACGGTGCGACACCGGCCCCGCTATGTCGATGTCCGCCATTGTGTGAGCTGTAACAAGTGCGCTGACGTCTGTCCTGTGGAACTGCCCGATCCTCATGAGTTGAACCTGGTGAAGCGGAAAGCGGCTTACAAGGTCGGTGTGCGTGCCGTTCCCAACGTCTATGCCATCGAAAAGGGGCCATACTGCGATGACTGCCGCAAGTGCGTGTCGATCTGCCCGACCGGCGCCATTGACCTGGGAGAGCAAGAGTGGTCGGAGGATCTGCACGTCGGGGCGATTATCCTGACCGTGGGCTACAAGGTGCATGACCCGGCGGGCGATGTAGAGTACGGGTATGGGCGCTATCCCAATGTGATCACCAGCATGGAGTACGAGCGCATGGCCAGCCGGGTGAGCCCGATGGGTCGCACAGGGGGCACGATCCGCCGTCCGTCTGATGGCAGGCCGCCGCGCAAGATGGCCTGGATCCAGTGCGTTGGCTCTCGCGATCAGGAACATCCGTACTGTTCGTCTGTCTGCTGCATGTACGCCACCAAGGAGGCCATGCTGGCCAAGCAGCGCCTGCCCGGGGTGGACACACAGATCTTTTTGATGGATGAGCGGTCCTTTTCCAAGGCTTACATGGCGTATACCCGCCAGGCTGAGGAGGTGTTCGGCGTCGGCTTTGTGCGCAGCCGGATATCCGTGATTCACGAGGACCCGCGGACACACGACTTGATCATCCGCTACCAGACCGACGACGGCATCCTGAGGGAGGACCGCTTTGAGATGGTGGTGCTCTCGGTGGGAAGTGAGCCGCCGGCCGAGGCCAGGCAGTTGGCGCAGATGCTGGACATTGACCTGAACGAATACGGCTTTTGCCGCACGGAAAAGTATGAGCCGCTGGAGACGACGAGGCCGGGCGTGTATGTGGCAGGGGCCTTTGCCATGCCCAAAGAGATCACCGACTCGATCATCGACGCCAGCGGGGCTGTGGCGCGGTCGATTCAGCTTCTGTCTGGCACCCAGCACTCCCTGGATGAGCCGAAGACCTACACCATTGAGCGGGATGTGTCCGGCGAGCGGCCACGGGTAGGTGTCTTTGCCTGTTCCTGTGGCGGCGAGATCTCGAACGTGATCGACCTGCCCAACGTGTTGGCGTACGTGCGCACTCTGCCCGATGTGGTCTATGCCGAGGAGGTCGCTTTCGGCTGCCAGGAAGACGGGATGGCCGAGATCAAGCGGGTTGTCCGCGAACACGGGATTAATCGCATCGTCGTTGGCGCCTGCTCGGGGCGCACGCACGAGGCGCTGTTCCACGAGCTTTTGCGCCGTGCGCGGCTGAACCCCTATCTGCTGGAGCTGACGAGCCTGCGCGAGAGCTGTGCCTGGGTGCACTATGACAATCCGGCCGGCGCAACGCGCAAGGCAAAGGAGCTGCTGCGTTTTGCTGTGGGTCGGGTACGGCATCTCAAGCCGATCCAACAGATGCAGATGGACTATGATCGGCGTGCCATGGTGCTGGGAGGGGGTGTGGCTGGCCTGACGGCAGCTCTGACGATTGCCGAGCAAGGCTATGATGTGTTTCTCGTGGAAAAGGAGAAAAAGCTAGGTGGCTTGGTCAGCCACCTGCATTTCACGGCCGAAGGGGATAACCCGCAGCAGATGCTGCGCAACCTGGTCAAGCGAGTGGAGAGCCACGAGCGGATCGCGGTCTACAAGGGCACCGAGCTGGTCCGCTTTCGGGGTACCAAGGGGAGCTTTCAGTCGACGTTGCGCGGCATGCGCAACAACGGGGATGGACAGACCGAGGAGTGGACCGTGGCCCATGGCGTCACCATTGTAGCTATTGGCGCCCAAGAGTACCGCGGGCCCGTGTATCTGCGGGGCCAGGATCCGCGCGTGGTCACCCAGTTGGAGCTAGAAAAGACCATCGCGGAGCGTCCGTCCGAGATCAGCGAGCTCAAGAGCGTGACGATGATCCAGTGCGTGGGGCCGTGGACGCAGGACCCCAGCCAGGAGTTCTATTGCAGCCGGACCTGCTGCACGAACACGACCAAGAACGCGATCCGCATCAAGATCATCAACCCGGCTTGCCAGGTGGTGGTGTTGTACAAGGAGCTCATGACCTACGGTTTTCGCGAAAAGTACTATACCGAGGCACGCGAGCGCGGGGTGCTCTTTGTGCGGTACACCGATGAAACCCAGCCCACGGCCTACCTGGAAGGCGGCCAGCTCAAGGTCAGAGTTCACGAAACCATCCTGAACCAGGACATCATCCTGGTACCCGATGTGCTGGCTCTGAGCATGGCGGCTGTGCCAGCGGGTAGCACGGCCAGGTTGGCCGAGATGCTGAGCGTCCCGCTGTCGCCCGAAGGGTTTTTCATGGAGGACAATCTGAAGCTGCGTCCGATGGACTTTACCCGCGAGGGAATCTTTCTCTGTGGTGCAGCGCACTACCCAAAGTTCTCTGAGGAGGCGATTGCCCATGCCCTGGCTACATCAGCGCGGGCGATGACCATCCTGGGCCAGGAAAAACTGGAAGCCACCATCAAGTTCGCTCAGGTGAACCAGACCAAGTGTGTCGGCTGTCTGACATGCGTGCGTACCTGCGCCTTCCACGTGCCCAAGATCGATGCAGGGGCGGTGGGGGTGGGGGGCATCATTGGGGCGGCGTACATCGAGCCTACCCTCTGCACGGGCTGTGGCACCTGCACCAGCGAGTGTCCGGCCAATGCGATCCAGTTGCTCCATTACCAGGATGAACAGATCATGGTGCCTGACATGCCGGTTCTGGGCCAGTGGCTTGTTGACGCCGAGAGGGCCCTGTGATGGTCGCTGCCGCATTCGGAGACAGACGCATGGAAGAACCAAGAGGGGATGAGGGAAGAAACAACGGCTTTGAGCCCGAGATCACAGCTTTCACGTGTATCTACTGTGGAGCGATGGCCAGGGACACGGCGGGCTTGCAGCGGATCACGTATCCGGCCAACGTCAAGGTCATACGCTTGCCTTGTACGGGCAAGGTGGATATCGAGTACATTCTGAAGGCCTTTGAACAGGGAGCCGATGGCGTGTATGTCGTGAGTTGCACCATCGGCAACTGCCATCACGAACGAGGAAACGTGCGCGCCACCAAGCGGGTGGAGTATGTTAAGAAGCTGCTGGACGATATCGGTCTGGGGCGGGACCGGCTTGGCATCTACTATGTGTCGGGTGGCCAGGGGCAGGCGTTTGCCGATGCTGCCCGCGAGATGACAACCCGCGTGCGCAGGTTGGGGCCGAATCCGGCCAGAATAGGGCAGAAGTGAGGTCTGTGGGCGCAGGGCAGGGTTTTGCCGACGGGAAACGCTGCCGACCCACCGCAAGGCGCCCATACGGAACAGTACACACTTTTCCATAGCTGGCCCAGGAGTCGGCGGCGCACCGGTTTTCCTGGCGTGTGGACAGGGGACACCATGGCAGATCAAGCCAAACCGATTGGCGCGGCCCTGGTCGTAGGAGCAGGCATCGCCGGCGTTCAGGCTGCGCTGGATCTGGCCAGTTCGGGGATCAAGGTCTATCTGCTGGAGCAGTTGCCGGCCATCGGCGGGAAAATGGTCCAACTGGACAAGACTTTTCCGACCAATGACTGTGCGATGTGCATCAGCTCTCCCAAGCTGGTTGAAGCTGGCCGGCACCTGAACATCGAGATACTGACCCAGGCGGACCTGGTCCGGCTGGAGGGGTCGGTTGGTCATTTCACGGCTACGGTGCGCCTTCATCCCCGGTATATCAACATCGACAAGTGTACCGGCTGCGGCGACTGCGCCGAAGTGTGCCCGATCATCCTTCCCAACCCGTTTAACGCCTATCTGGACCAGCGTCACGCTGCACACAAGCTGTATCCGCAGGCGGTGCCTAACGCCTATGCCATTTCCAAGCGCGGCATCTCGCCCTGTCGGGATGCCTGCCCCACGCACCAACGAGCCCAGGGCTATATCGCTCTGATCCGCGAGGGGCGCTACGAGGATGCCCTGCGGGTGATCAAGGAGGACAATCCTTTTCCGGGCATCTGTGGGCGGATCTGCAATCACCGGTGCGAGGACGCCTGCAACCGCGGCAAGCTGGTCGACGAGCCTGTCTCCATCTCTGCACTGAAGCGTTTTGTGACGGATATGGTCTACTCTCAGCCGCGGAAGCTGGTGCAACCGGTGCCGCGCACGCGGACGGAGCGCATCGCCGTGGTTGGCGCCGGCCCGGCAGGCCTGACCGCCGCCCAGGACCTGGTGAAGCTGGGCTATGGGGTGACCGTTTACGAGGCCCTGCCGGTAGCAGGGGGCATGTTCCGCGTTGGTGTGCCCGAGTTTCGCATGCCAGCCAGGATCGCCGATCGCGAGGTGCAGGATATCGTTGACCTGGGAGTGGACCTGCGCCTGAATCACCGGGTGGACAACCTGGATGACCTGTTCAAGGAAGGGTACGACGCAGTTTTTCTGGCTGTGGGTGCCCACGAAGGGCGCAAGCTGCGCATCCCAGGGGCCGACCTCGAAGGGAGCATGGTGGCCATTCATCTACTGCGCGATGTGCGCCTGGGGAGGCCGGTGAAGCTGGGAGAGCGGGTGGTCGTCATCGGCGGCGGGAGCGTGGCCATTGATACGGCCCGCGTTGTGGTTCGCCTGGGGGTGCCGCACGTGCAGGTGATGTGCCTGGAGAGCCGCGAGCAGATGCCGTGCCACCCCTGGGAGATCGAGGAGGCCGAACAGGAGGGGATCGAGATCCTGCCGGCACGAAACACGCTGGAGGTCGTGGCCCAAGATGGCCATGTCAGTGGCGTGCGCGCGGTGCAGATCGTGTTTCGAGGCTTCTTCCCCGGCGGGCGGCCCGACATGGACATCCTGTCGGGGACAGAGCATGTGCTTCCGGCTGAGAACGTCGTTTTCGCCATCGGCCAGGCAGTTGGATTGGCCTTGATCCCACCGGACAGGGATATCGGAGTCAGCAGCAGGCGGACGGTTGAGGCTGACCTGGGAACACTTGCCACTGGCCGGGCGGGGGTCTTTGCCGCTGGCGATGCGGTGACGGGCACCGGGTTTGTCGTGGAGGCGGTTGCAGCAGGCCACCGGGCTGCTGAGTCGATCCATCGGTACCTGCGGGGGGAAGCGGACCTGGCGGGCCCTCCCAAGCCCAAGCTGCCGGTGGTCGAACTGACAGCGGAAGAGATCGCCGAGCGCAGGGCACGGGGGGAGATCCAGGGGAGCGGGCGTGTGCCGATGCCTGCTCTGCCTCTAGAGCACCGTCTGCGCAGGGACGAAAGCACCGGGGAGTTTGCGGAGGTGGAACGCGGCTATACGCCCGAGCTGGCGGCACAGGAAGCGGCCCGCTGCCTGCAGTGCGGCCTGTGCTCAGAGTGCCTGTCCTGCTTTTACAAGTGCCAGGCAGGGGCCGTCGAGCACGACCAGGTGGAGCAGGAGAGGACACTGGACGTCGGTGCGGTGGTGCTGGCCCCCGGCTATACCCTGTACGAGCCGCGTCGGTCCGCAGAGTGGGGCTATGGCCGGTACGCCAACGTGGTGACGGCGCTCGAGTTCGAGCGCATGCTCAGCGCCTCTGGCCCCACGCAGGGACACATCGCGCGCCCCTCTGACCACGCCAAGCCACAGCGTATTGCCTTCCTGCAGTGCGTGGGCTCTCGCGACCGGGAGCATGAGTACTGCTCCTCGGTCTGCTGCATGTACGCGACCAAGGAAGCCATGCTGGCCATGGAGCACGTGCCCGGCGTGGAGGTCCACATCTTTCAGATGGACATGCGGGCCTTTGGCAAGAACTTTGACGCCTACTATCGGCGCGCTCAGCAGTTGGGAGTCATCTACCACCGCTGCCGGCTGTCGCTGGTGCACGAGGACCCATCGACGAAGGAGATTGTCTTTCCATACCAGACCGATGATGGGGCGCTGGAGGAAGGGCGATTTGACATCCTGGTGCTCTCGGTGGGCATGGAGCCGCCGGAGGGCGCGAGGGCCCTGGCGGAGGCCACGGGCATCACTCTGGAGAAGCATGGCTTTGTGCTGCCCAGGCCCTTTCATCCGGTGGAGACCTCGCGGGAGGGTGTTTTTGCCTGTGGCGCTTTTACCGAGCCCAAGGACATCCCTGACAGCGTCGTCGAGGCGGGCGGGGCAGCGGCCTCTGCACTGGCGGTCATCAGCGAAGCGCGCGGCACCCTGGTACAGCCTCCGGTCTTCCCGCCGGAGATCGAACTGACGGCGGAAGACGAGCCGCACATCGGCGTGTTTGTGTGCAGTTGTGGCAGCAATATCGCCGGCGTGGTGGATGTCAAAGAGGTGGTCCGGTACGTTGCCAGCCTGCCGAACGTCGTGCACGCCGACAATACCACGTACACCTGCTCGGCTGATTCGCTGAAGCTGATCCAGGAGCGAGTCCGCGAGCACGGCCTGAACCGGGTCATTGTTGCCTCGTGCACGCCGCGCACGCACGAGCCGATCTTCCGAGAGACCATCCGCGGCGCTGGTCTGAACCCTTACCTGTTCGAAATGGCCAACATCCGCGACCAGGGGAGCTGGGTGCACAGGAGCGAGCCAGACAAAGCGACTGGCAAAGCCAAAGACCTGGTGCGGATGGCCGTGGCGCGATCGCGGCTGCTTTTCCCGTTGCATACCCAGGCGCAGGCCTTCAACCACGACGCGCTGGTGATCGGTGGTGGCGTAGCGGGCATGACGGCCGCGCTCAACCTGGCGGACCAGGGATACAAGGTGTACCTGATTGAGCGGGAGCAACAACTGGGTGGCCGCGTGCGCCAGATCTACCACAATGCCTTTGGCGGCGACCCGCAGGCGTTCCTGGCCGATCTGCTCGGCCGGGTATTGTCGCACGAGCGGATCGAGGTGCTGACGGCCCACCGGGTGGTCAAGCACAAGGGGTATGTGGGCAATTTCGAGACCACCGTGCAAGAGACTGACGGAGTGCGCCAGCGCTTGATCGAGCACGGCGTGGTGATCACGGCCATTGGGGCGCAAGAGTATGCGGGTTCGGCGTACGGGCTGGGGACGCACGCGCAGGTGATGACCCAGAGCGAGCTGGAGCGGCGCATGGCCGAGGGTACGCTCGAACCGGCAGCGCTGAAGCAGGTGGTCATGATCCAGTGTGTTGGGCCGTGGGATGAACCTTCGTCAGATGGCAGCGCGCCGGCGTTCTACTGCAGCCGAGTTTGCTGTACGGTCGCGATCAAGAATGCGCTGGAGATCAAGAAGGCCAATCCCAGCGCGCAGGTGGTCGTGTTGTGCAAAGACATCCGCACCTACGGCTTTCGGGAACAGCTCTATGCCGAGGCCCGCGAACAGGGAGTGCTGTTTGTGCGGTTTGACGATGCGCACAATCCGCAGGTGGTGCGGGGAGAAGATGGCCGTGTGCGGGTGAGCCTGAATGACCCGATCCTCAAGGTGCCGCTGGTTTTCGAGCCTGATGCATTGGTGCTCTCGGCGGCGATGGTGCCTCCGGCAGGAACCCGAGAACTGGCGGAGACGATGAGGTTCTCGTGCACGTTGGATGGCTTTATGCTGGAGGCGCACCTCAAGCTGCAGCCGGTGGATTTTCCCACCGAGGGGGCGTACCTGTGTGGGGCCATTCAGTACCCCAAGTTCATCGACGAAGCGATCGTCCAGGCCAAAGCAGCGGCGGCGCGCGCGGCGTCTATCCTGTCGCAGGAAGAGCTGCAGGTCGGAGGCGCAGTGGCCGTGGTGGAGACAGAGAAATGCACTGGCTGCCTGACCTGCGTGCGAATCTGCCCATATGACGCACCGGCCATCAACCCGCGCCTGGTCGGGGCAGGGGGCATCTGGGGAGCGGCCGAGATCGTCCCGGCTGCCTGCCGGGGTTGTGGCCTTTGTGCCGGTGAGTGCCCGGCCAAAGCCATCCAGTTGCAGCACTATCGCGACGAGCAGATCCTGGCCAAGACCGGGGCGCTGTTTGCACAAGTTGGGGTGGCCGATGCTGTGCTGGCATAGGGCCGGAGATGAAGGTACTTATGTCGTTGTATCGCTTTCTGGTGGTCATTGAGAAAGCAAATGACAATTGCTCAGCCTACTCACCCGACTTGCCCGGGTGTGCTGCGACAGGCGAAACGCGCGAAGAAGCAGAGCGCCATATGCACGAGGCGATCGAGATGCACGTGCGAGGGCTGATTGAGGACAACCTGCCAGTGCCTGTATCCTATGCCTCTGCAGAGTACATGGCGGTCGCTGTACCCTGATCGCGGCCTATGGCATCCGTGCTTGTGAGCGTCTGGTTGGTGTATTGCGTTGCCGCAATTGAGGCATCAGGCAAGGGGCGCAGTCACATGGGAGAAGAGGAGAACATGGTAGAGGACATCAAGGGTGAGTTCGAGCCGCAGATCCTGGCCTTTGCCTGTCACTATTGCGCCTATGCCGCTGCGGATCTGGCAGGATCGATGCGCCTGAGCTATCCGACCAACGTCAAGATCGTGCAGTTGCCGTGCACTGGCAAGATCGACGTGCTCTACCTGCTCAAGGCCTTCGAGCGTGGCGCCGACGGTGTGCTGGTGGCAGGCTGACTGAGAGGGACCTGCCATTACCTGGAAGGTAATGTGGCTGCCGAGAGGCGAGTGAAGTATGTAAAGGACCTGCTGGACCAGATTGGGCTGGGCGGGACACGGCTGGAGATGTACTTTCTGTCCTCGGCCGAGGGGGCGCGCTGGGCCGAGATAGCCACCGAGATGACCCGGCGCATCCGAGAACTGGGGCCGAACCCGCTGAGAGATGGATGATCTGGAGCGGTTTGGCTGGTGCATTCTGGATGCTGTGGACCGGTCTGAGCGGACCTCATGATCGCTGTGGGCCTCTACACCCTGGAAGGAGTTCACTATGATCGTAGCTGAACAGAAACCGCTTGAGGAGATCAAACGGTTGGTTGCCGACTGTCACAAGGTGCTCGTGCTGGGCTGTGGCACCTGTGTTACCGTCTGCTTTGCCGGCGGGGAAAAAGAGGTGGGCATCCTGGCTTCCTCTTTGCGGATGGCTGCCCGGTTGGACGGCAAAGAGATCGAGTTCCTGGAAGCGACCGTGCAGCGGCAGTGCGAGCACGAGTACAATGAGGCGATCGCCGAGCTGGTGCCCCAGGTCGATGCCGTACTGTCCATTGCCTGTGGCATCGGCGTGCAGACGCTGAACGAGCAGTTCCCGACGAAACTGACGCTGCCCGGCCTCAACACCAAGTTCCTGGGTGAGCCTACCGAGCAGGGGGTGTGGGAGGAGCGCTGCCAGGCATGCGGCAACTGCGTTCTGGCGACGACCGGCGGCATCTGCCCTGTGGCACGCTGCGCCAAGAGCCTGCTGAACGGGCCGTGTGGCGGCTCCCAGCGGGGGGTGTGCGAGGTCAACGCGGAAACCCCCTGCGCCTGGCAGCTGATCTACGACCGGATGATTGCCCTGGGCAAGCTGGATCTGCTGCTGGAGCCGACCCCGATGAAGGACTGGCGCACCAGCCGCGACGGTGGCCAGCGCAAGATCGTCCGCGAGGACCTGAGACTGTAGCCGGTGACGAACTCGAAGGGAAGAGAGGCTATGACCGAAACAACGGGATCAAATGGGATGACCGTGGGCAGCAACCTGGAGAAAGTGCTCCGTGGTGGTCACTTTGCGGTGACAGGGGAGATCGGGCCGCCGACCAGCGCCGATCGGACGGTCATTGAGAAAAAGGCTCGCCATCTAAAGGGGAACGTAGACTCGGTCAACATCACCGACAACCAGACGGCCGTGGTCCGCATGTCGTCGATCTCGGTCGGCGTGCTGCTGATGCAATTGGGGATCGAGCCGAACATTCAGATGACGTGCCGTGATCGGAACCGCATCGCCATCCAGTCCGATCTGCTCGGGGCGTCTGCTCTGGGAGTCAAGAACCTGCTGTGCCTCACCGGCGATCACCAGACTTTCGGCAATCAC
>Ga0315274_10008653_pt1 | contig 14745 bp, 12 predicted proteins | sample YL17G02_20_MG_FD_203700 | JGI IMG/M metagenome (GOLD analysis project Ga0315274, IMG submission 203700) | Sediment microbial communities from Yellowstone Lake, YNP, Wyoming, USA - YL17G02_20 | ecosystem: Environmental > Aquatic > Freshwater > Lake > Sediment | place: USA: Wyoming | collected... | reverse complement strand
GTTTTATCGGGTCCTCCATTAAGATTCTTCCTAGCCGGGCTTTTTCTTCTGCGAGCCGTTTCTTCTCTTCGACATATTCTTCGTCGTTAATTAAATCCTTGAGCCTCATCTGGTTCAGATTAGCGAGTCGCTTCTCGCAATCGGCAAGGGCTTTCTCCAATGATCGCCGAACATCGTTTTCTTTTTGATGTCCATCCTTTTCATCTTCGCGTAAATACTCGAAAGCTAAATCGAGAAGCTTCTGTGGAACGTGGACATTTTCCAGAAATGCGCCGACCTGGTTTTCGAGTTCTTTAAGTTCGATATATTTTTGCTGGCAACGCGGGCCGCGTTTCTTTTTTGTGCAATGGTAATAGGTGTAGTGGTATCCATAGCGATTGATTTTCTCCTCTGCTGTTATCATGCAGCCGCACTCGGCGCACCTGATCAGGCCGGTGAATGCGAATTCATGGGTTTTTGGCCTTGGCCTCCCGCGTCTTCCGAGCAAATCTTGGACTTTCCAGAATTCTTCTTCGGTAATCAAAGGATCGTGCTTTCCGGGATATACTCCCTCTTTTCTTTTGATTAAGCCATAGTAGAAAGGATTTCCGAAGATTTTGTATAAGCCGCTTTTAGCCAGGGGCTTGCCACCGATTCTCTTTCCTTGTCTTGTCCTAAATCCCAACATATTGTTTGCGATATCGAGTATTTTAGAAGGCGAAATACCTTTTAAAAGAAGATCCCACATTTTGCGAACGAGCGGGAACCTTTCCGGATCTTTGACAATCGTTCTTTCTTTTGGCTCATTGAGATAGCCTAAAGGCGGAAGAGCCGGAAGCCAACCCCTTTCGAGCTTAGCCCGAAGTCCACGTTTTACGTTATCGCTCAGATCGTCTACGTATTTCTTGGCCATGCCGAATTCGATCTGCATCATGAATTTATCGTTGCTGTTATTCTTAAAACTTCCATGCGGCGTTTGAATATAGGATATCTTGCTTTGGTCCAGAGCCCAGACCAGGGCCGCGCCATCTATCGGATTACGGGCTAAGCGATCGAGCTTCCAGCAGACAATCCCGGAATACTTGCCTTTGGAGAGATTTTTCATCATTTCGTTGAAGATAGGCCTTCCGGGAGATTTGGCTGATTTGGATTCGGACAGGATTTCGACTATAGGCAGGTCCAATCTTTTACTAAAATCCTCTAATTCTTTAATTTGGGAATCGATTGATAAGACTTGTTTTTCTTCGGACTCAGTCGATTTACGACAATAGATCACATATTGGGACATAGATTTATGGCCTTCGCAAAACGACTTGGAATGACTCTTTTTCCGAAGACCGGCTAATGGCTTATTATTCTTTCAGCTTAACATTTTTAAATTCAGCGTCAAATAAATTAGACCCGGAAATATGGCTATTCCGGCCATTGGGCGATGGTTCTTTAAGGACGACCCTCAATAGATTGACCAGCCTAAGAAATTTCTCGTAGGCCTGGCTGTCGAATATTGTTTCCCCGAATTCGTCCTGGTAGATTTTCTTGAATTCTTTGATTGTCTTCTCGTTTGGTTTCATCAATTACAGGATAAGCCAAGAAAAAGCGAGATATAAGAGAGGAATATTTGATTGGAAAGACAATTATCGCCGCTTAAAGAAAGAAAATGAGATAAATTATCGTCCATTCGTACCCGCTTTTGTTGGGAACGGCCAGCGTATATCAAATAGATTTGATATTTAGGAATTGACAACAGTATGATCTGAGAGTTTAATAAATATAAAGGGGAGAATAATATGTGCTATGCTACTTTTATACAGCTTTGGACGGCCATTATTCTATTTCTTACATTTTTGGCTATCATCATCTATGCATGGGCGGCGATAAAATTGTGGAGGGAATCAGTTAAACAAACCAGGCTGATCATGAGACCGATTGTGATAATTACTTATGATGAAGCAGAAAGAAAATTTAAATACATTAATTACGGAAACACCCCTGCTTTTAATATCAAGATTGATAATGTTACCCTTATTGATACAAAAGGCTTAAGGTTTGAATATGTTTTTCCCGAAGAACTTATTTTGCCTCAGTCGACAAAAATTAGCATTCAGAATATCAAGAAAAAAATAAATGATCATGTTTCAGATACAGATACATTTGATTTAGGCGCTTTGCTTCCGTTCTCAGCCCACAGGTCCTTCAACGTCATAATAAAATATAAGAATTCGGAAAACGAGAAGTTCATAACTGAGGGGATTGTAGGAGCGGGAATATTTGATTTTAAGAAAATAGAAAAAATATCTTGAAATGCAAAAAGGCCAAGAGATTGGCCTTCTTATAATCTGAAGTGCGAAGTTCCACCGGCTTGCCGAGCGATCAAGTGAGGCTCGAGCTTTTAAAGGTGGCATTGTTTTGGCCAGGATATTGCGCATGAAGTGGACTTTGCAGCGCTGCCAGGACGTTCCCAGCCATTCCTTACGGACCGCGGCCTGGATGCCGAGGCTCGCGTCCGAGATGCACAGGCAGATGCGCTGAAGGCCGCGGGCCTTGAGCTTCCGGAAGAACGCTCTCCAGGAGTCCTCCGACTCGTCGAACATAGGCTCCACGGCCAGGATCTCCCGAGATCCGGCCTTGTTGACGCCGTAGGCGATCATCAGGGCCATGGAAACGACCTTCCCGTCCACCCGGACCCACCAAACAGGACGTTTTCGAACAGATTGTTGATTTTAATCTTTCGGAAAAATATAGGCAGGCTAAAAATATAATTGATTTCCTCGTTCGAGCTAAAGACTCCAAGGCTAATATCCTAGATCCTCTCTATTGAGAATACCATGGGTATCCTCTAACTCGCTGATCAAGCCTTGTCCAGATAGTCTACCCTCGACCTTTTTGAGGCAAAGTTCCACAACTACGTCCACAGGCACTAGCAAAAGGTTAGTACCCTTACTTGTTAGCTCTCTGGCATTGTCAATCGCGCTCTTGTGGAAATGCGGTTTCCCAATCACTACGAAGTTGCTTGCTGTACCGCAATACCCCACACTTCCCAACACCTCTCGACACTTGTCCCAAGCTACTGGTTTCTGGTCATTTTGGGATGCTGTCGCTGAGATCACTATAGTGCCCCTCATACCACGAAGCTCCAAATCAGGTTGGCCACTTGGCTGACGAGTAAATCGACGAACTTGCAGTTCCACCATGGGTGCATTGAGAAACTCTTCTAGGGCCCTGTCGAAATCTGTGCCATGGGCATCGTAAACTCTCTCCACAAGTGGCCTTATTGCAGCTAGTTTGTCGCACCTGATCAGGTGCCCAACCTTTCGTCGCTTTAAAGTGTCACAAATGGAACGGGCAATTCCTTCTTTTAGAGCAATGACCTTTTGGGGCGCCATGATATCTATAAAAAGTCCCGGATCAGCATCGAGGATCTCATGTGGCTCTGTGAATTTAATCCCCTTTTCGTTGTTGATAAGTCTTAGAAGGTCAGACCTTTGGATAACTCTCAAGCGAGCCAGCTCTACCAATTCCATAGGCACTCCAAAGTGAGCCTCTTGGGCTAATCTAATCAATCTTTCAATGTCCTGACTCTTTGCTCCGATAGTTATGCCGATCTGAGCCGCAGTTGATAATAGCCATTCTGCAACTTCTCCCAAGTTCTTAATGCGGCCATAACCTAAGGAGTATTTTTTTGAGTAATTTCTCGTTAGGATCATGGCGCTTTCGCCTTGAACCCACCGAGTTAGGAGTTCAGCCCGCTGCGCTGCTGAAAAGGGACGAAGTGGTTTCATCTCGCTAACGTCAGCAATTGCATGAAAAATGTCCTGCACACTCAGTGTGTCCATAGAGTTATTACTTACAAAACTTTCAAGCACGCCAAAGGTCTCAATGGAAACGCCTGAACGTGCGGCTACTCTACCAAGCGGGGTAACCTTGAATCTATCATCTTCCTCTTCCACAAGGCCGAGTTCGAGCAGTCGCTTGATTTCCGAATCAATAGCCTCAACCATAAGAGTCTCGTAGCCGCCGGGCTGATAAAATGAAGCGAACGCGAACGATTCGCGAAACAATTCTATAATATCGAATTTTGTGTCGGCGAGTTGTTCCGCTATGACGCCCAAAACGTGCGTGGCAAAATCTGGCCGCATAGGTATAGCAGAATCCAATTTGGGTGGATTTCCATAAATATATTCGCTCTCTAGAATCTGAGTTTGTCCCGCTGTCTCAGCAAGAAGCAGAGAGGTGCCAGCTGCCCGTTTACCATATCGACCTGCTCGTCCTGCGCAGTTCCTATACTCGGCCACATCAATCGCAACTCGGGTTCTACGAAGTTGGTCATACCTTTTGAAATCAGCTATCACAACCTTATCTGCTGGCAAATTGACTCCCGCAGCTAATGTTGTCGTTGTCACGATGACCTGCAAGATTCCTTCCCGAAACAGGGCCTCAACGAGTCGGCGTTCTTCCGGAGAGAGACCTGCATTATGGTAAGCGATGCGACGCTCAATATGCTTTTCAAGGAAGGAACGAAGTGGACTATCTTCAAGAGTCATAATGCGATCTTGAACATCCCTAGGTACAGGACGATGCGCAACTGCCTGTGCCAGTCTAGCCGCTGTCCTCTCGGTAGCATCAACCTGGGTACGGAAAATCAGCATCTGTTCTTCAGGCAGCAAATGTTTGACGAGTTCCTCTAGGACAGTTTCGTGATTTTCGACCGAAGCCGCAACACCAAAGTCACTAGTTTTAGCCTGATTATCAGCAACATTATGTAAGTTAACACTTTTGAATCCTTCAACGACGCCTTCCCAGAGAGGAACTGGCCGATCCTTTGCCTCTATTACTTTGGCTTGTAACCATGAATCAAACCCGCCCAAATCGCTGACCGTCGCTGATAGACAAACGATTTGTGGTGATGGATCGAGCCGTTTTATTTTTGTCAGAAGGAGTTCCAGCAATGCTCCTCTGTCTCTGTCTCTAATTAATTGTGCCTCGTCAACCACTACAAGGTGACAATCAGATATGATACCAGGGGATTGAACAAGAAGTAAGGCAAGTTTTTCGTAGACTATAACCGCAATTCCAAAATCTCCCCGTCGTATCTCTGCGTCGAACTCAGCATGGTCTCCAGATGATACTACAATCGAAATGCCCAAATCACCATATGTTTCATAAAATTCAAGATATTTCTCGTCTGCTAGTGCCTTATAAGGCACTAGATAAATTGCCCTATGCAGGGTGCTTGCTGCGCGCACTGCTAACACTTCACCAATGAATGTCTTACCGCTGGAAGTCGGCGCTACTATAAGAGCATTTTGTCCCTGTCGTAACGATGGATCAGTCAAAGCTACTTCTTGAATCTCGGTTAGATCTTCAATGCCTTTACTTTTCCACGCGTCAATAAACTGTGGACTAATGCCAAAGGTTGTCAATTCTTTCCCCCTCATTTTGCACCTCGTCAATCTTTTATGTCATCTACAATCTCGCTCGTTACTTCTATGTAGAGACTGACTATAGTGTATCATGCCTGTGAACTGTTAGAAACTTTCTGAATCAAATCATCATTCAGGATTTTTAAATGATTGGACAGAATTTATTGTCAATTATTTTTCTGCCACCTTCTTGGTGGTTTTATTTTATCCCCATCTTCTCCCCAATCATATCTTAAAATTGCCTTGAAAGGCAATTTTTTATGTCTTGTTTAATCTTAGCTCTCAGAATATTCTGAAAGAATAACCATTAATCTAAAGGAGGGTATGAGAAAAGTCGAGATAAAAAAGATTCCGAATAATCTGAGAAGATACCGAAAAGCCGTAGGATTGAAGCAGAAGGATGTCGCGGAGATCCTGAATCTTAAGACCGCGGGAATGATCTCCCGCTGGGAAAAAGGCGTCTGCCTGCCGAGCTTGCTTAACGCGATTAAGTTAGCTGGCTCATACAGCGTGTTGGTGGACGCCTTGTTTTTCCCTTTGATACGGCTGATCAAGAGAAAGATTATGGAAAGGCAAGAAGAAATTCTGAGATAAAAGTATGCCCAAGAGAAAGAAGCGACCGGACATTTATGATAAATATCGCCGCATTCTCAATATGCGCGGATTGTCTCGTAAATCCATAGATGAAATGAGGGAGAATCTTTGTCTCGTCGCTCAAATTATCTGCGAGCATGTTTGGGGGAAGAAGTTCTATTAGCTTATGAACGATGTTGAAAGAAACGAAATAAGAAGCATTTATGAGAGAGAGTGGTATTGGATAAATCGAGCCATACTGAAACGCTATGGCCGAATTCTGAAAAGCTCAGGACTTGCCGTCTATAACGTCTTGGCTTCCTACGCGAATTCAAAGAGTCAGACCTGTTTTCCGACTCAGAAATCAATCGCCGGACATTTAGGGCTTAGCATAAGGACGGTCAACCGAAAAATCCGGCTGCTTAAAGATTTAAAGTTAATAAAAGCCAATAAAATAACAGGTCGGTGTATTTATTCACTTCTTAAGGTCGATACGCCAAAAGGGATACAGCTATACGACAAACGGGATACACGGAATAAGACAACAGGGAAATCAAACAATAATAAATATATAATAATAAATAATAAGAATAACGGAGCAAACGGTTTTAATAATTTAAAACCTTTAAGCCAATTAATAAAAAGGTATGAACCGAAGACTCCAAAGAATCATAGGCATTAATCCTGGAACAAGATATTTAGGGATTGCGGTTTTAGAGGACTCCGATCTTTTGGATTGGAGAATCAAATCGCTTGAAGGTAAGTGGTCGGAGAAGAAGATAAACAAAGTTATCGAAATACTATCTGAGCTGTTCGATCGATACGAGCCGAACGTTTTTGTGATAAAAAAACTCCATCCGTCGCGGAGATCAGAGAATTTAAATCGATTGGTAGCAAGAATAAAAGAATTCTCAAAAAGAAAAGCTATGAGAATCTATCAGTATTCCATAAAAAATTTAGAAGAATTTTTCATTCGAGAGGATAAGCTAAACAAAAAGAATCTGGCCGAAACGGTTGTCTCAGAGAATCCTGCCTTATTCCATGAGCTTCAAAAAGAGAAAAGCAATAAAAATTTCTACTACATCAGGGTATTAGAGGCGGTAGCTTTAGCCTCAGCCTGCGCTCAGAGGCTGGGCAAATGTTGATTAGTCAAATGGTTTAAAAAACAATCTGCGGCAATGGCCGGGCAAGTAAAAAAGAGGTGGCCAGGGTCATTGTTTCCAAATACCCAGAGCTTAAGGTCTACCTGACCCAGGACAGGGCCTGGAAGGAGCTCTACCATCAGAATATGTTTGACGCCGTGGCGCTGGGGATGATGGTACCCCAGATATTGACATTTTATGCCTAATTGATAATCTTAAAAAAGCAGAGCCAGAGAGGGATTTTGATCTTAGCATGTAAAAAGGTCGGATCTTTAGTAATCTTTCCTGACAGAAAAAGGAGGAATCCGGGAAGCCCTTTTGCTTCTTCAAAATTCCTGCCTTCCTAGCCTAATCTAGGGAGTTCCATGAAGGTTCTGACCCCGATAGTCTTAATGCAGGCCGGACGGCGGCTGACGCAGGTGAGAGGCATCTTGATTATTGAGGAGGTCGTTATCGCCGTAGGGAACAAAGGTCAGGAGGAAATTAGCGAACCTTTGGCCGTATGAAAAGATGCTCGAGTTAGAGTGGCTCTTTCCCAGACATGGTGATGTTGACATCGGTTTGACGACGGAGATATCATTATTTCCGAAACGTGGCGTCTTATTTCTGATCCTAATAACAGGAGAAACCGTGATGTCTCAAGAAACAGATTCTTATCCTTTGAACAGTCAGCAGGCGCACGAATTTTCTAATTTTCATGCCCTGCTTACCTCGTGGGCGGGCGCGTACCCGTTTTCTATGATCTCTTACGTCAGCGTGAAGACGGCAAAAGGCCCGCGCCTTTTATTTGGACGCATCCTCTTGCTGCCCAGTTGCACATTGGCAAGGGATACACCGTTCAGGTTCGAAACAGAACATATTCTTGCGGCAAGGTTTGTGTCTGACATGACGGCGGCTGATGTTGCGCAAAGTCTTGAAAAAGCGAAAACCGGCATAATCCCCACTGTCGATGACGCTATGACTATTGAGCTTGAGAGGAATGGATATTTCTCTGCGCATTTTGACCCGATTAATTCTCCCTTTTTCTCTGTGCCAGAGGGAAAGAGGTCGCCATGCCTAGTCTTACACGGAATGCCGAGATATACCTTACTTAGTAATTCTTTAGGTTCCCGCCCGCTCGACCAGCTCAATTGGGAGCTCAAAGCAGCAGATATGCCATTCGACAACCTTGATGAGTTGTTGACCTACTGTGACCTCCCGAAAATGATGCAAACGGGCGATTCAACCGTGTTCGAGGTTGTGGCAAGCCCACCCGGCTGGATTGGTGATGGATCAACGCTAAGGAACGGCGAAGCAAGTATAGAGTGCCATGTGGCCTCCGCCCTCGATATAGGAAAAGTTAAATTGGGGTACGAGACCTTTCCGAAGGATTCTGGGAAAAGAGCAAGCATCGATGGTTCCGTGCTTGAATGGCGACACGAAGGCGATATAAAAATCGGGACACACCGAATACAAGTTGGGAAAGCTCCCGAGCTTCAAGCGTTTCTCAGCTATGAAAGTTTTTGTCTTCATCGGTTGCGGGTTTGGGATCCACAAAAGCATCTGAACTCCAGACACGCCATTCATCAGGTGTTCGATAAGAATTTGGATTTTCTTAGGAGGACACTCCTCGAGCCAAAACCAAATAAGGCTGACGCCTTCGAGGGCGCCGTCTCTGCGTGTTTCCATCTCTTCGGATTTTCCGCAGTCAATTACGGACGGATACTGAGACTCCAAGATGGTCCTGACATTATTGCAATGACCCCAGCCGGGAATGTTCAAGTGATAGAATGCACGCTTGGGCTTCTAGATAAGAACGACAAATTAGCCAAGCTAGTCCAGAGAACAACGGTAATAAAAGAAAAGCTGGCCTCAGCTGGTTATGATCATCTGCAGATTCAATCAGCGATTGTGACGCCGCTGTCACGGGATGAGGTGGCCGCGAACCTTAAAATTGCCGAGGAACATGGCATCGCAGTTATCTGCAAGCAAGAGATAATAAAACTGCTTGATCAGGTTAGTCTGCCGCCAGATCCCGAAAGAATATTCGAAGATTTAAAAGGACTAGTGCCGGGCGTGCATAAGGGATCCTTCTTTTAAGAAGGACGCCTGAACGTTAACATTCTGGCTATTGTCCAACGATCATAATAGCACTGGTAAGCCGTACAACGTCGGGGGAAATGCGGTCCAAAATTTCAAGATCTAAATAGTAGGTCTATCTAACCCAAGATAGGGCCTGGAAAGAGGAATACCATCAGAATATGTTTGACGCGGTGGCGCTGGGGATGATGGTTAACGTAAAATTAAATAATTCTTGACTTTTCTTGCTATTTTATTAAGCTTAATAAGGAGAATGAGGAACCGCACATATTGATCTTTAGAGAAATTATTAGGGGCAGATTTCTTGGGAAAATCCATTCCCGTTAATTGAATTTTGTTATCATTTATAAAAGGTCGAGTTTTTTGTAACTTAAAGAAATAAAAAGGGATATAAATATGAAGAAAATTTGGATTGGAATAATTATTTTTGCGTTAGTTATATTAGCAGCCGTGCTTGTTGTCACTCAGACAAAAAAAGAGCTAGAAGTAATAAAGATTGGGGTGGTACTTCCTCTAACCGGATCAGCAGCAGTTTGGGGAGAGAATGCAAGGATGGGCTTAGAAACTGCGCTTGAAGAAGTAAATGATATGGGAGGAGTGAAGGACAAGAAAGTTCAACTTTTTATTGAAGATAGCCAATCTGATCCAGCAAAAGCTGTTTCAGCATTTCAGAAGTTAATCACAATTGAAAAGATATCGGTTGTTATTGGTGATATCGCTAGTTCAAATGTTCTTGCTATGGCACCTATTGCTGAAAAAGCAAAGGTAGTTCTTCTATCTCCAGGGGCATCAAACCCAGACATATCTAAAGCAGGAGAGTTCATATTTAGAAATTGGCAATCCGACGCCTTAGAAGGTGAAATTGATGCAAAATTTGCTTATGAACGTCTTGGATATCGAAGGATAGCAATTCTATATGTGAACAATGCATATGGGAGTGGACTAAAAAAAGAATTTGAACAGTCTTTTCAAAATTTAGGTGGAAAGGTATTAATTTCTGAACCCTTTGAACAGGGAGCAACTGATATGAGAACACAGTTAAGCAAGGTTGCTGCTTCAAATCCAGATACAATTTATATGCCTGGTTATCCCCCAGAGATGGCAATTGTGCTTAAACAGGCGAAAGAAATGGGGCTTAAAATACAATTTTTATCAGTTCAAGCGTTTGATGACCCTCAAATTTTAGAGACTGCAAAAGAGGCAGCCGAGGGAGTTATTTTCTCTGTACCAAGACCGTCTGACATTTCACAGCCCATAGTACATAATTTCATAAAAAAATACAAAGAAAGATTTAACAGGGATCCAGGAGTCTGTAGTGATACCGGATATGACGCTCTTAAAATTGTTGTTTGGGCAATGAAAAAAGCTGATAAAATATCAGGACCCGCAATTCAACGTCAATTATTAAACATTAAAAACTTTCCTGGAGCCGCAGGAGTAACAACCTTCGATGAGAATGGAGATGTAATAAAGCCTTTTATTTTTATGAAAGTACAGAACCAAGAATTTGTTCCATTTGACTGAGGTACACGTGAAGAGTGTAGATATAATTTTCAAAATTTTTTTAGTTTTAATTGGGTTGGCAAGCGGTGTTTGGCAAATTATCGAGGGTAATATAATCCGAGGTATCATTATAATTTTAAGCGGAGTTATTCTTGCTTGTATAATAGGCTTATATAAATACTGGTTTCCCGTTGTATGGTCTGTTATATCTCCTCCGTATCCTCGATGGGATAAACTCGCTTGGCTTCACTTATCGCTTCGATGGTACGACTTACGGTTTGTCAGAAAGATTCGTAAACACATTAAAAAGGCAAATATATCATATCTCCAACCTATCCCTGAATCTTTCAAACAATGGGGGATTTTATTAAATTTATGGAACCGTAAGATCAAAAACCCAAGATTAAATATAAAAAATAAAATTCGTTGGTCTCTGCTTTCAGACTTTTATTTAAACCAAGAACAACTCGACATCAAGAAAAACAAATTTGCGACAGAATTGGATTTATATGCAAAAAGCATACTACTAAATTTGTACATAACTGTCGACCCTTTAGGCTTAGTTAATTTAGTTGAGAATTCGTCAAAGCCTCCCAGCAGGATGCTATGGGTTATTACCAAAATGCTTCCAACAGATTGGCCGTTATGTACGGAAACCTGTAGCCAAGATAAAGATCCAAGATGTCTATCGGGTAATGTTTTAAGAAAAGATGAAGAGAAGTTTTTAAAAAATTACATGAGGTCCTTGAAAGCGTGCGCTGGTTTAAAATCAGCAGATGGAGGCGATATCATCTTTTGTCGACATATTTTAGTAGCAAATTCCAGAAAATTAGGATTTAAAAGTAAAGAAGAATTAGATAAATCGCTAACAAATCACCGAATAGAATATTTCCAGGGATTGCATCGAGACATAGATGGCATGCTTTTTGGAAAATCATATTCAATTTTACTCGAGGATCATATTGATAAGAGCTGGCCAGAAATACTAAATGATTCAGTTTTTTATGGCTACCGACACAAGGGAAGCGATTATATTAATTGGGAATGGGCTATTTGTACGACTTATACTCCAGAACACCCCACTATTCTTTTACACATCTATGACTTAAAAAAGGGAAAAGAAAAATTAGAAAATGAATTAGATTCTCTATGTCAAGCCTTGGGAATTCATGATGACAAATTCAATAAATTTATTAAATGGATTGAAGAAAAGCGGGATATAATTCAAGAAAATAATAGAGGATTATGAGTAACACTTCCTTTAAAATACCTTGCTATACTGACATTAAAAAGTGGTGTAGTGTCCCAAAAGATAAGTGGGATAGTTGGCAATGGCAGCTCCAGAATACAGTCAGATCAGCAAAAGAATTAAGAAATATTTTAGACCCGATACCAATGTTATGGACCGAAGAAATTAAATCAGTTTCACATATTACTCAAGACTTTGAAATGAAATTAACTCCTCATATTGTGCTTAATATTCACCGTGCTATCAAACTAAAAGACTATTCAGGTGTTAAGGCGTTGTTAGCTACATTTGTTCCCACATCTTATGAAATAACAGATTCGGATGAAAATGTAGATGCCATAGGAGAAGAGTTGGAATGCTCGAAACCAGCCCCATTAATTACGAACTTCTACAAGACTCGAGTACTTTTATTTGCAACAAACACGTGTGCTTCATATTGCCGATTTTGTTTTCGTAGAAGGAAATTAGGGGATCATGTATCTGGAAAAATTGAAAGAGGTACGAATAAAGATGAACTCCATAAAGCTATTGATTATATAAAGAGAAATAAGTCAATAAGGGAAGTGATCATATCGGGTGGAGATCCTTTGATCCTTAGTAATGAAAGTCTCTTCTTACTTTTACAACAATTAAAAAAGATTGCGCATATTAAAATTTTACGAATTAATACAAAGACTCTAACTGTATTTCCTCAACGTATTACCCAAGAATTAGTTGATGTACTGAAGAAGTTCCAACCGATATACATTATTGGCAATTTTCTCCATCCTATAGAGCTTACTCCTGAAACCCTTAGTGCTACTTCTTTGTTGATTGATGCGGGCATCCTTGTCTTTTCACATACTGCTCTCCTAAGAAGTATAAATGAAAGTCCTGAAATTATTTCTAATTTGATGTGGAGCCTATATGTAAATCGGATAATTCCATATTATTTGATTCATTTTATCCCTACTAAATGGACAGAACACTTTAGAGTCCCTATTCAAAGAGGATTAGAGATTACAAAACACTTACATGGTCATCTTTCAGGGATTGCAAATCCTATATATATTGCTTATCTTCCGGATGGGGGAGGAAAAGTTCCTCTTTCATCAAATTACTTAATAGAGCGGACTGGTCAGGGTTATTATTTTGAAAATTGGGAAGGAAAAAAAGTCTTAATTAAAGAGCCTATTGATTTATGAGCATGCAATTTATTTTTAATGGCATTATCGCAGGCAGCCTCTACGCACTTATTGCTTTGGGTTTCACCCTTATTTACCGAACGGTTAAATTTTTCCACTTTGCTCATGGTGTGGTTTATGCAGCCGGAGCTTATTTAGCTTATACTTTCTTTATTCTTTTTGGTGTAAATCCACTTATCAGTTTTTTTTTATCCATAATCTTAGCTAGTGTTTTAGGAATTGTAATAGATAGATTTGTCTATCATCCCCTTCGTAAACGTAATACTCCCAATTTAGTCTACCTCATCGCCTCCTTCGGCGTTTTTATTTTCCTCCAAAACCTCCTCCAACTCATCTTCGGCGCTCAAATCCTCACTCTAAGAACAGGCCCAGTTAAGGAAGGGCATCATATCTTAGGAGCGGTAATCACAGATATTCAAATTCTTATTATTGTTGTCGGCCTCATATTATTTCTTCTGACCTGGCTATTCATTCAAAAGACAAAACTTGGAAAGGCTATCCGAGCAGTCGCAGATGACCATATTGGGGCAAGAGTTGTAGGCATTAATTCCGAAAAGATAATTCTCGCCGTATTTGCTATTGGCTCTGCTTTGGCGGGAGCAGCCGGAATCCTGATTTCTCTTGAGACAAATATCGAGCCCACAATGGGGATGAACGCAATCCTCAAGGGTATCATAGCTTCAATTGTAGGCGGGGTAGGAAGCATACCAGGAGCTTTATTTGGCGGTCTTTTTCTTGGCTTAGCCGAAAACCTTGGCATCTGGAAAATTCAAGCTGGATGGAAGGATACGATCGCCTTTGCCATTTTAATAATATTCTTACTTCTCAGGCCTTCTGGCATAATGGGCGTTAAAACCGATAAAGAGAAACTGTAAATTTATGGAATACTTGATCCACATATTAATAATCTCGGGCATATATATTATTCTCACCATAAGCTTAAATCTTATAGTCGGATATACGGGCCTTGCCGCTTTGGGCCATATTGCCTTTGCCTGCGTAGGGGCTTATACCTCAAGTCTTTTAGCCTTAAACCTTGGTGTCTCTCCATGGATTGGCCTCTTTATCGGGGCAATCTTTGCTTCTGCTCTGGGAGTGATTGTTAGTTTTCCGTCATTAAGGTTAAAGGGAGATTATTTGGCGATAGCTACTTTCGGATTAGGAGTCATTGTCTATTCAGTTGCTAAGAATTGGATTTCTCTAACAAGAGGCCCGATGGGGCTTCCGGGAATACCTTCATTCAAGCTATTCGGCTACGAGATTAATAACGTCTGGGCTTATCTTGTGTTGGTTTTAATATTTGTAGTCATTACCTATGTTGTTATCAGAAATATAACAAAATCACCTTTTGGCAGAATCCTCACCGCTGTCCGAGAAGACGAGATAGCTGCTGAAGCTATGGGGATGAATATTAATAAATACAAGCTTATAGTCTTTGTTGTCGGCGCTTTCTTTGCCGGAATCGCCGGAAGCCTCTATGCTCACTACCTTTCCTTTATTGACCCGTCCAGCTTCACCATAATGGAATCTATCGCGGTTCTTCTTATGGTCGTTTTCGGCGGAATGGCGAGTTTGGGAGGCTCATTTATCGGCGCTTCTGTTCTAGTAATCTTTCC
>Ga0315274_10008651_pt1 | contig 14747 bp, 12 predicted proteins | sample YL17G02_20_MG_FD_203700 | JGI IMG/M metagenome (GOLD analysis project Ga0315274, IMG submission 203700) | Sediment microbial communities from Yellowstone Lake, YNP, Wyoming, USA - YL17G02_20 | ecosystem: Environmental > Aquatic > Freshwater > Lake > Sediment | place: USA: Wyoming | collected... | reverse complement strand
CTCGGTCACCCACCAGCCCACCTGGTGATGCGCGAGTATACCGGCTACGAGGGCTTCTACTATCAGCTCCAAGACAACGCGGGGCAGTTGGAACAACTGATCGCTGCCCTCGACGAACAGCAACGCGAGTTGCTGCGCATAGCCGTGGACTCGCCGGCGCGCGTGGTGGAGTACGATGGCAACTATGATGGCTGGCTGACGCCGCCACCCATCTATCGGCGCTACTTCTTGCCATCGCACAGGCGCCTGACGGATGCCTGCCACGCCGTCGGAAAGCTCGTAGCGACCCACGACGACGGCCGCGTCGACGGGCTGATGGCCCTGCTGGCGGAGTCGGGTTTTGACGTGGCCGAGGCTTTCACGCCGCCGCCGATGACGAACATTGGTGTGGCCGGGGCGCGCGAGGCCTGGGGTGAGCGCCTGGCCATCTGGGGCGGGCTGGCGGCCGTGGCCTTTACACCGCTCTTCAGTGAGGAGGAATTCGACCGGCACGTGTGGAAGGCACTTGATGAGAGCGGCGGCCGCGGCATCGTCCTGGGAACCGGCGACAACGTGCCCACAGATGGGCTCCTGGAGCGCGTTCGCCGGGTGAGTAGGCTCATCGAGGAATGGCAGCGCAATCGAGCCGGTGGTGGAGGCTGAAGATGATCGTCGCGAACAGGCGAGAAGGTGACTTCCGCGAGTACATTAGGTACGCAGTGCGCAAGCTCTCCGAGCCAGGACTACTGCTCGCGGCCCCTGGGCTGCCCGGCCGCCCGCACAACGCCATGACGATCGGCTGGGCTACCTTTGGCATCATCTGGGGCCTGCCCATGTGTGTCGTGCTGGTGCGTCCCTCGCGCTACACCTACGAGCTGATCGAGTCCTCTCGCGACTTCACGGTGAACGTGCCAGCGCGCGGCCTGGAGCAGGAGGTCACTTACTTCGGCACGACCTCCGGGCGCGATTGCGACAAGTTCGCCGAGACGGGGTTGTCGACGCGTCCCAGCCGGACGGTAAAGGCCCCGAGCATCGCGGACTGCAGCGTATCCTTCGAGTGCAAGGTGGTGCACCACAACGACGTCATCCCCGCCAACCTGGACTCGCGGGTGGACGCATCGTCCTACCCTCGCGGCGACTACCACCGGCTCTACTACGGCCAGATCTTGGCGACGACCGTTCACCCGGACCTGGATCAACTGCGCGACTAGGCCGGGTCGCCCGGCTCGGACGCCTGTTCGTCGGGCGGCGAAGACTCCACGGGCTCGGACTGAGGCTCCTCGGCTGGCTCAGGGAGGGGCGCGGACTGCGGGGGCAGGTTGTTCAATGCAGGCGCGTCGACCAGGAGAGCATCCGTGCCTACGGCGGTGACGGCAGAAACGGGGACGAAGGGTTTGCCGCGCAGAGCATCGCGGAAGATGTTGTGCGAGATCTGGTAACCCAGGATGGTGCCCTTCTCGTCCAGGATGACGTCGCCGACCTCGCCGATGCGTCGCCCGGCGGTCGTGAGTACCTGTGTGTGGATCACATTCGTCGCGGCCTGCACGCAATCCGGCGGCGCCGGTAGTGCTCCTAGCGGGCCGATCCAGCGGTCGGAGTCGATGAAGGTGACGTCGACGCCAAAGAGCGCTACGTGCTCGAAGGAGACAGCTTTGGCCGTGCCCGCAACGGGCGGCTTGCTGAGGATGATCGCTGCTACTCGGTTTTCGCAGGCGCTGTAAAGTATCTCCTGGATGGCACCTACCCGCCGGCCGGCGTCGAGTGTTATCACCGGCTGGCCGAGTAAGCCCTTGATCGTTTGGCTGGCCATAGGCTCTTCTCCCCACTCTCTCATGCGCGCGTGAGGGCCGGATAGTATCGCTGAGGCCGGACTCTGTAAAGTCCCTGCCATCGGAGGACGTATGCCCACCAAGCTCTGGCTCGACACCGACATTGGCACCGACGTCGACGATGTCGTCGCGCTTTCGCTCGCCCTGCTCTCGCCCGAGGTCTACCTGATCGGCGTAAGCACAGTATACGGCGACGTTGGGCTGCGAAGCCGCATGGTGCTCAAGATGCTCTCGCTCGCCTCTCGCCAGGACGTGCCGGTCTTCTCAGGCTGCGAGAGGCCGCTGTTGAACGAGCGTCCCATCTATTGGGCCGGTTGGGAGGGTGAAGGGCTGCTCGGCCCTGAGGACGCCGGGCTGGCGCCGCGGCCCGAACATGCGGCGGATGCCATGATTCGGGCCGTCTCGGAGAACGAGGGCGAGGTCGTGCTGTGCGCGATTGGGCCGCAGAGCAACGTCGGCTTGGCGTTTATGAAGGAGCCCTCGCTGGCGCGCAAGGTGCGGCTGCTGCTGCTCATGGGAGGAGTCGCGCGTTGCTGCCCCAACGCCCTGGACATGCCATTGGCCGAGCACAACATCAAGTGCGACCCTGAGGCGGCAAGCGTCGTCTTCCGCAGCGGCGCGCCAATCGTCATGGTCGGGCTGGACGCGACTCTGCAGGTGCGCATCACGGCCGCGGGTGTGGCGGCGATACGCGCCGTCGGAGACCCTCTTCGCTCGGCGCTGGCAGGGCAGATCGAGCGCTACCTCAACGCCGCGGGGCGTGACTTCACCTACATGCACGATCCGCTGGCTCTCGCCTATGCGCTCCGGCCCGAACTCCTACGCCTGGAGCCCTGCGAAGTACAGGTGGACACGCGGAGTGAGATCGCTGCAGGGGCCACCTGGGCCAGGCGGAACCCATCCGGCAAGACCCAGGTGGCGGTCGGGGTTGACGTAGCCGGCTTCGAGCAACTGCTGCTGGAGCGTCTGAGCGGCCCCCCGTTGAGCCGTCCCTAGCAGGCTTTGCCGGCGAAGATCACGTCGGCCGCCTGGGAGGCGCGGCCGATCATGGCGTCCGGGTAGTTCGCGGTTGGGAACTGCTCTATCACGGCCCAGCCGTCGTAGCCGACGGCGGCGAAGGCAGCCATCACCTCTACGTAGTTCACGTCGCCCTGCAGCAACTCGACGAAGCCATCCAGTGTGCCGATGGAGCACTTGAAGTCTTTGAAGTGGACGGCCCGGATGCGGCTGCCCAGGATCCTGATCCAGTGCTGCGGGTAGCCGGTACGCATGACGTTTCCGACGTCGAAGTAGACGCCGACATTGGGGTGGCCGATGGCGTCAACAAAATCGCGCATCTCGAACGGTGACGTCAGGAAGCGGTTCCAGACGTTCTCGATCCCCAAGTGCACGCCCCAGCGCTCCGCCTCCGGGGCGATAGCGCGATAGTCCTCCGCGGCCCGCCGGTAGGCTGCCTCGTAGTCGGCGACGAAGGGCTCGCCAGACATGAACGGGCCGACCGAGCCGGGCACGACAAGGATGTTGGTCGCGCCGAGGTGATGGGCGATGCGCATCATGTGGCGCAGGTGCTCTCTGGCCTGCTGGCGCACCGCCTGATCGGGCGACAGGGGGTTGACGGCCCAGAAGATGCCACTCGCCAGGCTGGGTAGGGCGAGGCCGCAGGCAGCGGCGAGCGAGCGAATGCGAGCGATCTCATGATCGCTCGTCTCGGGCGTCAGGAAGCCATCCTGCGCGTAGGCCAGCTCGATCCCCTCGAAACCCGCTTCCTTGGCCATCGCGAAGCACCGCTCGATGCTCTTGTCCGCGGTGAAGGCCCAGATACTGATCGCCTTACGCATCACTCAACCTCCTGTAGTTGTGGGATTCCGTGCCGGCCATTGGCGGCAGCCGCTGCACCGGGTAACACCCGGCGTCGCGGGTCTCTGACCAGTCGCTCCCAGGCGACTACCGACAGCAGGGACAACGCGGCCGATGCCCAGAAAACGCCGACGTAGCCGAAGGCCGCGGCGACCGCCCCGCCGATCAGCGGGACGACCAGCAATGGCGGGGCCGTCAACGTGTTGCCCAGACCAATATACATCGGCCGGTCCTCCGGGTCGCAGAACTCGAAGATGATCGTCATACCTGAGGACATGAAGGCAGCGTCGGAGCCGGCCCTGATCGCGAAGGCGAGCAGGAAGAGCGGCAAGCTCGGCGCCAAGGCGGCGAGCACCATGGAGAGGGCGAGAAAGCTGTACGAGAGGCCCAGCACGGTCTTGTGGCTGCGCCGGTCGCCAAGGTGGCCAAGCACGGGGTTGAGGATGGCAGTGGCCGCCAGGGCGACGGCGGTGAACGTGCCGGCGGCCGAGTCGCCGAGATGGTACCGCTCAACGGCGTGCACGGCCATGAAGGCCGCGCCCATGCCCGAGAAGGCCCCGAAGGAGCGCACGAGCAGGTAGTTGCGGAAGTTCGCGTCACGCCTGAGCACGTCCGGCAGTTGACGCATGAAGGCAAGTTGCGAGACGCGCGGAGCGGTCGGCTCCACCGCCGGCTCGACGCTGAGGGCTAGCGAGAAGAACGAGATGACTACGAAGCCAAAGGCGGCCAGAAAGCAATAGGCGAAGCCGCTGGGGTAACCATAGCGAGCTAGCAGATAGGCGGAGAGGGCCGCGCCGCCCACCCCTAGAACGGCCCCGAGGGCGTTGCCTGTGCCGAAGAACAGCCCCCAGCGCCTGGGTGGGATGATCTTGGCCACAAACTCTTGCCAGGGAGTGGCGAGCAGGCCACCGCCGAGGGCGCCCCAGCCGAGGAGCAAGAAGACGATCGCCAGCGTGAGCCCGTTGTCGGCGCTACGCCAGAAGATGATGAACAGCCCCAGGAAAAGCAGCGGTAATCGCTCGTTCAGGCTGATCCACAGCACGTAGGGCAGCTTGCGGGGCATGCGGCTCACCCAGTTGGCGGTGAAGAGCTGCGGCAGCCGCCAGCCGAGGAACTGCAGGGAAGGGATGAGCCCAATAAGGACGGGGTTGGATGTCAGGTGCAGCAGGTAGAGCGGCAGGACGGAGCCGGAGGAGACCACCGCCATGCCCAGCAAGTAGAAGCCGACGTCGGAGACGTTGACTATGAAGTTGCGCCGGAAGTTGGCCCGGATGACGCGTTCGTGGTCGGTCACGGAGAACCTTCGCGAGTGGCAGCGGTTGGCGAGCGTCGGCCGCGGGCCGGCACGCCGGGAGGGTACACCCGTCGTGCGGTGCCCGTCAAACAGAGAGTTGGCAGAGCGGCCACGGGCGTGATATGGTTATCGTCCGCGGTCTATGGGAGCGCGCGTTGACGTGCGCTTGGAGTCATGACCTGGGAGGGGGTGAAGAGTTAGTGCGCGTTGAGTTGCGCCCAGGCGAGTCACAAGAGATGCTGCTGAAGCGTTTCCGGCAGGAAGTGACGCGTGAGAAGATCCTGTCGGAGATCCGCAAGCGTCGTTGGTACGTCTCCAAAAGCGAGAAGCGCCGCATCGACAAAGCCAAGGCCATCCGCAGAGCACGGCGGAAATTGAGGCAGCGCGAACGTCGCGAGTCGAGGGGCAGGTAGCCTCGGCTCGCCAGACTGGCTTCCACTTCACCAGCGGCAAGAGACCCGGTCGGTTTGACCGGGCCTCTTGCCGCTGCATGCCGATCGCGACTAGCCTGCCGGAGTGGGTGTGGCCTCCGGCAGCGGGAGCACGATCGCGTTGCTGAGCGCCGTGACCTGGCTCCAGAGCGCATCCAGGTTGTCGGCGACCAAGAACGGATTCAGGTCTACGTTGCCGATTGCCTGATCCAATGTGGCGTTGATGGCGTCCAAGGCCGCGGCGTCCATGCCGGGGAGGGCGCGATAGGCATCGATCTGACTCTGCAGGCCCTGCAGCGCCCCGCGCAGGGCGACCAGGTCGCCGCGCTCAAGCTGCAAGCGCGCCCAGAGTGCCCACTGCTGCATCGAAATGGCGGCGGCCGTGAGCTGCATGTCGGTCGCTGTCTGCTGGACGTTCGCGCCCTCTTCCTCGGCGGCTAGCACGCGAGTATCCAAGGCGTCGGTCGCCTCGTTGAGATCAGCGGTCAGCGCGGCGACTTCGCTCTCCAGGGCGACGATGCGATCGTTCTCCAGGGCGGCTATGCGGCTGTCCACATCGGACTGGTAGGTAGCGGCGCTCTCGGCGGACGCTTGTATCTCGCCACGCAAGCTGTCCAGGTCGCCGCGGACCGCGCCGAGGTCGGCATCCACCTTGGCGCCAAGGTCGCCGATCTGGTCGCCAATCTTGGTCTCGCTATCGTCGAAGAGCGCGACCTGGCCCTCGACGGCGCCCAGCCGCCCGGCGTGATCGGTGACCTGCTGGCTTAGGCGTGCGAGGTCGTCGTGCTGCGAGCGCGCAAGCCCCCCAACCTCCGCCTGGATCCTGTCGAGGTCGTACCGCATGGACACTAGTGCACGGGCGTTGTCCTGAACTGGGTTGTAGAGGTCGTTGTAGGCATAGAAGCCGGCGTAGTAGATGCCCGTGCCGGCCGCAATTCCCAGGATGGTCACGAGCACTATCTTGATGAGAACCCAGATGCCATTCAGAAGGGCAAGAACCGGTGACCTACGTCTCTCTGTGGTAGCCGTAGCCATTCGCTGACCTCCTAGCACTGCCTGGGCACCCACTTGGGAGCCAAAACAGCCCTATTCGCGCCAGCATAGCACCATGGTCTGCCAGCGTCAATGATGCCTACCAGGTTTCGTGGTGGTATATTGGCCCGGCGATGGACGAGGTGGTCGAGAGTATTGGCCTGAGCGAAGCCGAGCGGCAGTTCCTGGCCGGTCTGGAGAAGAACCTTCCTATCGCGGCCGACCTCAGCCGGGCCGACTTGCTCGTTTACGCCCGCACCCGCGGCGGGTACGTGGTCGTTTCGCAGGCTCGTCCGCACTCCATGGCCTCCATCTATCCGCAGGCCATCGTGGGCAGTGAGGTCAATGCGCAGGGCGCGGGGGAGATCGAGAGGGTGTTCGCCAGCGGGCGTAGCCATACCGAGGAGGTTGAACGCCTGGGCAGCCGCGCTCCTCTCGTGCGCCAACTGAGCCCGATCCGCGGGCCGCGGGGGCGCACCATCGGCGTCCTCGCCATCGAGACCAACCAGATCGAGCATTCTCGGCTCCGCCGCCGCCACCGTCCTTTCCGGCGGGCATTAGCGATGCTGCAGTGTGCCGCCTTGTGCCAGGAAGTTGCCGGCGTGGGCGTGCTGATCCCTTTCGGCGAGCAGGACGGCATCGTGCTGCTCGACGCGCATCGTCGCATTCGCTACCTGAGCGGCATCGCCACCACCTTCTACCGCCGCCTCGGTTACATGGAAGCGCTCGTCGGGCAGCACTTGGACTACCTCGAGACCGGCGATGACGAGCTAGTGGACATGAGTTTGAGCCTGAAGCGATGCCTCCGCGACGAAACACAGCGATACGGGCGCGAATGGATCCGGCAGACGCTACCCGTGCTGCCGGCGACGCCGCGCATGGCCCGATTGCGCCGTCTGGTCGGCCTGGGCTCGGAGCCAGAGAGCGCGACTGTAGTCTTCCTGATGGTGCATGACGAGACAGAGGTGCGCCGGCGCCAACGCGAGCTTCAGGTAAAGTCCACGATGATCCAGGAGACGCATCACCGGGTCAAGAACAACCTTCAGACGATCGCGGCGCTGCTGCGCATGGAGGCGCGGCGCACCAACTCTGAGGAAGCGAAGCGTGTCCTCGAAGAGAGCCTGAACCGGATTCTCTCGATCTCGATCGTTCATGAGTTCATGGCCAACCAGGGAGAAAGGGAGATCGACCTGCGTGAGGTCGGCCAGCGCTTGGTCACTCACGTGCGGCAGATGCTCTCCTACCCGGATCGGCACATACAACTCAGCTTCAGTGGCCCTGACATTTACCTGCCGGCGCAGCAAGCGACGGTCTGCTCGCTGGTGATGAACGAACTGCTGCAGAACGCCGTCGAGCATGGCTTCAAAGAAGGCGAGAGCGGCGTAGTGAGGCTGCGCCTGGCCGAGACCGCCGACAAGGTGGTGATCGAGGTAAGCGACGATGGCTCCGGCTTGCCCGCTGAGTTCGATCTGCAGCGCGACGGCAGCGTCGGGTTGAATATCGTCAGGGTTCTAGTGCAAGACGACCTCAAGGGCGAGGTGGCGCTCAAGAGCGGTGGCGGCGTGACCGCCACGGTGACTTTCAGGAAACCCACTGTAGAGGTGAAAGAGAGTGGAACGGACCAGAGTTATCATCGCTGACGACGAGGCGATCATCCGCATGGACTTGCGCGAGATGCTGACCAACCTTGGGTACCTCGTGGTGGGTGAGGTGGGGGACGGCACTAGCGCGGTCAATCTGGCGCGCGAGCTGCGCCCCGACATCGTGATCATGGACATTCGCATGCCGGACATGGATGGCATAGATGCGGCACGACTCCTTACCCAAGAGCGCATTGCGCCGGCATTGCTGCTCACGGCCTACAGCCAGAGCGAGTTGGTGGAGCGCGCCAAAGAGGCAGGGGTGGTCGGCTACATCGTCAAGCCGGTCCGTGAGTCTGACTTGGCGCCGGCCATCGAGGTCGCCATGGCACGCTTCAACGAGCTACGAGCCCTCGAGCGCGAAGTCGGCGACTTGAAGGACGCTCTAGAGACGCGCAAGCTCGTGGACCGGGCCAAGGGTATCCTCATGGACTCGCAGGGGTTGACCGAGTCGCAGGCCTTTCGACGGATTCAGACCATGAGCATGAACACGCGCAAGGCGATGAAACAGGTGGCCGAGGCGATCATCCTGGCGCACGAGGCGGCGCAGGGAGATGACGCGGGCTGAGGCCCCTGACACCCGGTCTGGCGCAAGAGGTGGCATGAAGCTCTCGGTGCTCATCCCAGTGTACAACGAGCGCGACACGGTCCGGGAGATCGTGCAGCGCGTGCGATCGGTGGACCTGCGCGGGCTGGAGCGCGAGGTTATCCTGGTGGACGACGGCTCTACGGATGGCTCGCGCGAGGTGTTGGCGGAGCTGGCAGAGTGGCCCGACGTACGCGTGTTCTACCACCACGTCAACCAGGGCAAGGGCGCCTCGGTGCGGACGGCCATCTACCGCGCGACCGGTGACCTCGTGCTCATCCAGGATGCGGACCTGGAGTACGACCCGCGCGACTACCCCGCTCTCCTGCGCCCGATTCTAGAAGGGAGGGCTGAGGTCGTCTACGGCTCCCGCTTTCTGGGAGGGCCGCGCCGGGCCATGCTTTTCTGGCACATGGTGGGCAACAAGCTGCTGACGCTTCTGACGAACGTCCTCTACGATAGCATCATCTCGGACATGGAGACGTGCTACAAGGCCTTCCGCGCCGACGTGTTGCGGGCCGTGCCCCTGCGGGCGCGGCGCTTTGACATCGAGCCGGAGATGACGGCGAAGATACTGCGCCGCGGCTACCGCATCTACGAAGTGCCCATCTCCTACGACGGGCGCGAGTACTCCCAGGGCAAGAAGATCACCTGGCGGGATGCTCTGGGCGCCATCTGGACGCTGATCCGCTACCGGTTCGGCGACTAGGCGCGGCGGCCACCGGCGGCGTGGCGACGTGCGGCAGGCGCTAGCGGCCTGGTGGCAGGGAGCCCTGGCTCGGCCAGGCCAGGGGCAGCTCTGGCGGGCGGCCGCCATGGGCGCCCTACTCCTCGGCTTGGCCCTGCGATTGGCCCCCATTGCGGACGACCCACTGCATCCCGACGAGTGCCTCTACGCTTCTTGGGCCCTAGCCATCGCCGATGGCAGCGACCCTTGGCTGCGCCTGGCGGCTCTGGACAAACCTCCCCTCTACCCCTACCTTCTGGCCGGGTGGAGCAAAGTAGTTGGGCCCGGGCCGGTGGCCCTGCGAATGCTCGGCATCGCCTCGGCGTTGGCCGGTCTCATGGCGTTTTCAGCGGCCAGCAAGCGGCTGTATGGGCCGGCGCCGGCACTTGCCGGCCTGGTCATGATGGCCCTTTCTCCCGCCGCCGTCGCCCTGGACGGTACGGCCTTGACCGACCAGCCGGCGATCGCCCTAGCGCTGGCGGCGCTTCTCGCTTCGCTACGGGGGAGCGGCGTCGCCGCCGGGTTGCTCTTTGGGTTGGCGCTGGCGACCAAACCGCAGTTGCTCGCCTTCCTGCCGCTGATTCTCGCGGCGCTCATCTCTCGACGGCGCCAATGGCGCGAGGCGGCGCTGGGAGTGGCGGTCGTGGCGAGCCTAGTGCTGTCTTACGAGCTAGTACGCCAGGCGCCTGCCGGCTTCGCCGATATGGCTCTGCGAAACTACGGGCGGGACAGCAGCGCGTCGTCGTTGCCGTGGCTGGCCCGAGAATGGTTGGCAGTGCTGCGTTGGAGCTGGGCCGACCCCCGGGCGATGGCGTTCTGGGCGACAGTCTGTCTCGGCGGTCTGGTGACCGTGCTCCTGAATAGCGTCACAAGCATGGCGATTGGCGACAGCGTGGCGACCGGTGCGGCTCTCAGCCTGCTGCTCTACCTGGGAGCAAACGTCGTCCTCGGGGCGCCGGCCTGGGACCGCTACACACTGGTAGCGGTCCCATTGCTGGCGATGCTCTTCGCCTGGGCGGTGGCCAGGATCAGCGCGTCTCTCAGGCGAGGCTATGGCTTGCTGGCGTCCGCGATACTGGCGCTGGCCATGGCGACGTTGCTGCTGCGCCCGGCGCAGGAAGCGGCGTTTGGCCGGCTGCCGGTCGGCGACACGTCCCGCTGGCAGGGGATCGAGACCGTGGCGGCATACTTGCGGGGCCAGGTTCCAGGGCGAGCGACGTTGCTCTACCAGGAGTTCGGCTGGCACTTGCGCTACTACGCTCGCGGCTTCACGCAGGATCTGCGTTGGTTCCGAGACGACGCGCAGTTGCTGGCGGAGGCAGAGCGGGCCGAGCCAGGCTACGTGCTGTTACCCGCGGACGCGGGGGGGCGCCGGCAACTGGCGCTCCTGCGCGAGGCCGGCTTCAGCATCGAGACGGTGCTGACCGCGTATCGCCACGATGGCTCGCCCTCGATGTATCTGCTCCGGCTGGCAGGGAGGCCTGTTTGAAGGAGCGCCGGCTGGACCGATCAGACCTCTTGGCGCTCGGACTGCTGGGGCTGCTCTGCCTGGCCTTCCTGTGGCAGGTAGCTCTGGCCGGGCGCATCCTGGCTGGGCCCGATGCCTTCAGCTACTTCTATCCGATGTACGACTACGCCGGCGAGCGCCTGCGGCAGGGGCAGTTGCCGCTCTGGAACCCACACCTGTTTCTGGGAGCGCCTTTCCTGGCCAACCCGCAGGCGGGTGTGCTCTACCCACTGCACTGGCCGTTACTGTGGCTGAGTTCACCCGGCATGGCCGGCGCTTCTCTGACGCTACACTATGGGCTGCTTCTCGCCGGTAGCTACCTTTTCCTTCGCCAGGGGCTGCGGTTAGGGCGCACGGGGGCCATCGCCGGGGCCTTGACGCTCGGGTTGGGCGGCCTGGCAGGATCGCAGGCCGAGCACTTCAATCAGGTCGAGGCATTGGCCTGGCTGCCGATCCAGGCTCTGTTGCTGGAGGGAGCGCTTCGCCGTGGCGAAGTGGGAGGCGTCCGAGCGCCAAGGGTTGGTCTCTCGCTGGCCGGCAGCTCCCTGGTGGCCGGCCTGCAGTTGCTCGCCGGACATGCACAGGCGGCCTACGTGGCGCAGGCGACGCTCGCGGCTTACGCCGTGACGCGAGCGATGGGCGACGGCTCCCGACGAGAGCGTGCGCGACTGACCGCTTTCGGCCTTGGCTTCGTCGGTCTGAGCGCGGTGCTTGGAGCGGCGCTGGCCGGGGCTCAGCTGCTGCCTACCGGGGAGCTGTCGCGCCTCTCGGTGCGCGGTGGAGGGCTGCCCTACCGCCAGGCGGTGTCCTTTTCCTTCGCGCCCAGGACTTGGCTGCTCGGGTTGCTTCCCCATTACGGGAGTGAGGACGTTTTCAGCGAGTACACTGCCTACATCGGCGTGAGTGGCTTGCTGCTGGCGGGCGCCGGGGCGCTGCGGTCGAGCAGGAGGCTTTCGGCGGGCCAAGCGCTGGTCGCGCTGGGCTTCTTCCTGGCGTTGGGGGCCTACAACCCCCTCTACTACGTGCTCTACAAGATCGTGCCCGGAATCTCTCTGTTCCGGGCGCCGGCGCGGTGGCTGATTGCCAGCGCCTTCGGCCTTTCGATGTTGGTGGCGCTGGGCGTGGACGCGCTGGCCGCGGAGGCGCTGCACCTGGCCAGGACGTGGCGCAGCCTGCGCTGGGTCGCCCTCGCTGGCGCCATGATTGCCGCCGCCTGGCTGCTGGCGCGACCGTCGCCGCAGCCCGTCACCATAGCGCTGTGGGCGGGTGCGCTGGGCGGCTCGCTCTTGCTCGCGGCCTGGCGCTGGCGTCCCGGACGGCAGTGGGGGCTTCTGGGGCTCCTCATTCTGGAGCTGTTCCTCGCTTCGCGGCGGCTGCCGTACGCCGAGGCCACGGCCACTTCCGTCTACTTCGCCGACCGCCGCGCCGCGCAGGTCATCCGCGCCGCGGGTGGCCTCGGCCGCTTCCTCAGCGTGTCGGCAGGCGGTTTCGACGCCGGTGACATGGCCGAGCTCGAGTCTCTGCTCGGCGAGAATCTGACGGCCGTGGGGCGCTACGCTCTCGTCGTGAACAGCAAGTCGCAGGAGCTGATCGCGCGCAATCTGGCTCTCCATGCCGGCCTGTACGCCGTCGATGGTTACGACGGCGGCGTCCTGCCAACGGCGGAGTTTGTGCGCTTCCAGACGCTCTTCCTGCCTACCGAGGAGGTAGCGACTGACGGCCGGTTGACCGAGCACCTGCACGATGTGCCGGCCGAGAGGCTGCTGGCTCTGGCCAGCGTGCGCTACGTCCTGGGCGATCGGGTGCAGGATCTCTGGCTGGGTGGCGTCTACTACGATCTCGGCACGCCCCTGCGCCCGTCCGGGACGGTCAGCACACTGGCAGTACCCGAGTTCCCGACGACCGCCATCGGCCTCGTCGTCCGACCCGGTGACGGCGTAGGCCATTTCACGATCCAGGCGGTTGGTAGCACCGGGGGCAGCTTCTACATCGCTGCCGCGCCAAGTGGGGTGATCGCGTCGTCTGCTGGCGAGCGCCTGGAGGGCCGGCCGGTGGAGGGGCGACAGGGCCTCTATCACCTCGTCCTGCCTTTGCCCAGCGCGGTGTACCTGGGCGCGCTGCGGTTGCAGGGTGACGGTGCCTCCGAGGCTGCCGCGGTATCGCTCTTGAACCTCGATTCCGCTGCCGGCGTGCCGGTGCAATTGGGCCAGGCCAGAGGGCTTACGGCCATCCACTATGGCGACGTGAAGCTGTACGAGCTAAGCGAGACGTTGCCCCGGGCCTACTTCAGCCCCTGCGGCATGTCCGCCGGCAGTCCCGAAGAAGCACTGGCCCTGATGCATCAACAGGGCTGGGACGCCAGAGAGAGCACCGTGGTCGTCGGGGACGGTAGTGCCTGCGACGGCGTCGCGCTGGCGCGGGAGGTGACCGTTACGGGATACGAGCCCGAACGCGTGCGGCTGCGAGTGGCGGCGCCAAGCGACGGTTACGTCGTTCTCACGGACTCCTACTCCCCCGGCTGGCACGTGACTGTGGACGGGCGGCCGGCGCCGCTCCTGCGCGCCAACTACCTTTTCCGCGCCGTCCCCGTCGCGGCCGGCCGGCATGAGGTCGAGTTCGTCTACCGGCCGCGCTCGCTGCGGATCGGAGTCGCTCTCAGCGTCGCGGGTCTGCTCGCTATCGCTCTGCTCGCCGCGGTGTCGGCATTCCTGCCGCCGCGGCGCGCCTCGGGCTAACCTTACGAGCGGTCACCAGGATCCTCAGTCGGCAATCTGCCCATCGGCAATCGGCGGTACCCCTTGACAGCCCTTCTTGCGGCAGGTATGATGCCGGTAGCGGTTCCGGTAACGGTTCCGGCCAGCCTCCCGGCTAGTGCTCGTTGAGTTGGACCCAGGGAATGAAGAACCACACCATTCGTGACGTTGCCCGCGAGGCGGGGGTGTCTGTCTCCACGGCCTCACGCGTACTGAACAACCGTCCCGACGTGGCCAAGGAGACGCGGGAGCGCGTCCAGGCGGCTATGGAGCGGCTGGTATATGTGGCCAACCCCTCCGCCCGTCGCCTCGCCGGAGCCAAGGCGCACGCCGTAGGCCTGCTATTGCCGGGCTACGGCTCGGGCTACACCATGGAGACTATGCGTGGCGTCGCCCAGGTCCTGAGAGAAGCCTCATACGACTTGATTGCCTATTTCGCCGAGTGGGATAGGAGCGGACAGGAGCGGGCGGCTGTGGCCAGTCTTGGCCGTGGCGCCGTCGATGGCCTGGTGATCGCCATCCCCCATTCCAGCGACGAGGAACTGCTGGAACTGGCGCGGCATGGGCCGCCCCTGGTGCTGGTGGACCATCATAGTGTTGCCGACCAGGTGCCTGCCGTCGCGTGCACCAACACCGCGGGCGCTTTGGAGGGCACGCGCTACCTGTTCAGTCTGGGGCACCGCCGCATCGGACTCATCACGGGGGAACTACACATCCCAGCGGGGGCCGATCGCCTCGCCGGATACCGCCAGGCCTATCACGACGCTGGTCTGCAGGTGGATGAGGAGCTGATCTACCGCGGTAGCTTCCGCCGCGCGGCCGGCTACGAGGGGACGCTGGCGCTGATGGCTCTCCCTAAGCCTCCGACAGCTATCTTCGCCAGCAGCGATGCCGCCGCCTTCTCGGCCATGGACGCCCTGCACGTGCTGAACCTGCGCATCCCGCAGGATGTGTCGCTGCTCGGCTTCGATGACATCCCCACTGCCGCCGAGTCGCATCCGCCTCTGACCACCATCCACCAGCCTTTCCTGAAGATCGGTCGAGCCGCAGCTGAGATGCTGCTACGCGTCATCGAAGGCAAGCCCATGGATGGCCTTTACCAGGAGCTTCCG
>Ga0315274_10008649_pt1 | contig 14748 bp, 12 predicted proteins | sample YL17G02_20_MG_FD_203700 | JGI IMG/M metagenome (GOLD analysis project Ga0315274, IMG submission 203700) | Sediment microbial communities from Yellowstone Lake, YNP, Wyoming, USA - YL17G02_20 | ecosystem: Environmental > Aquatic > Freshwater > Lake > Sediment | place: USA: Wyoming | collected... | reverse complement strand
GCTGATTGGGCTTGGCGGAAATGGCGGCGCTCTGCCGAGACGCCGCTACAGAGGGACGGTTCATAACCAAGGGCAGGGGGCGGGTGGAGGCGGATCCGACGCCCTAGACCTTCCACGGCGCCCGCATCGGGCGGTCCAGCATCCGGCTGGCTTCGGCGTCACCTGTGAAGTCCTCCTTCACCGGGTCCCAGCGCAGCCTCCGCCGCAGCTTGACGGCGATGAGTTGTAGCTGGCAGAGCGTGTCGGTTCGGACAGCGCTGTCGATGGGAGCAGCCGGCTGCCCCCGCTTCTTGATGGCATCGATGAAATTGCCGTGGTGATTGTCGCTTCGGAACAGGCGGAGGTCGTTGGCGCCCGGTTTGGTCTCGAGCAAGGACTTCGGGTGGGCGTCCCAGCCTCCGCGATCCACATGCACCCAACCCTCGGAGCCAAGGAACAAGATGCCGTGGCCGTGGCCGCCCTTTTGCAGCGGGTGCTTCTTGCTCGTGGCATCGTCCATGTGGACCAACGTGACTCCGTTGGCGTACCGGTTTTCGACCTGCCAACTGACACAACAGTCGGTCAGCATCCCTTGGGGAAACTCTGCGGTGCCTTCGATCTCCGTGGGTCCGCTGCGTTCGGTGTTGTTTCCCCATTGAGCAATGTCGAGGTGATGCACTCCCCAATTCCCAATCATGCCCATGCAGTAGTCGGAGATACTGTACCAGACGCTCCAACCCTCCTTGGGCGTAAACGGCCGGCACCGCTGGTAGCAATAAGGCGCCAGGGGCGCCGGCCCCAGCCAGAAATCATAGTCCAGTTCCTTGGGCACCGGCTCGGTCGGCTGAATCGGGCATGACGAAACGCTGCCGGGCACCCCGACGAGGATGGTCTTGAGCTGGCCGATCTTCCGGTTCCGAACCAGTTCGCAAGCCGGGCGGAACTTGCCGCTCGAGCGTTGCTGCGTGCCGAACTGGAAGACGACGCCGCGCTCGTGGATCGCTTTCCGCACCGTCTGGGCCGCCCGAAAACTCCAGCCCATCGGCTTCTCGTGGTACATGTGCTTGCCGTGACGAGCGGCCTCGAGCGCGATCAGCGGATGCCAATGGTCCGGCGTCGTGATCTGCACGGCGTCGATGTCCGGCCGCGCGATCAGTTCCCGGAAATCCTTGCACGCGACGCAATCGGCATTGCTGTAGAAGTCGTCCACCACCTTCTTGCCGGTGAGGCGCTGGGTTTCGTGGACATCGCATACCGCCGTGACGCGGACCTCCGGATGGCCGAGGAAGGTCTTCATGTTCCCCGTGCCCTGGATGCCGAGGCCGATACAGCCCAGGCCGACGCGGTTCGACGGGGCGACCGCGCCGCCAGCACCGAGGACCGAAGCGGGAATGATCTGCGGGATCGCCAGCGTGCCGGCGAGCATGGTCGTCCGCTGAAGAAACTGTCTGCGACTCGAGTGAACGGGCAAGGATGGATTCATGGTTTTGGAGGGGCGGAGTTGCCGATGATGAGTTTGACGCCGGCCCTGCGAAGGGCCGCCGCCTGAGACCGGGAAAGGCCGGGGTTGGTGACCAGGCCGCGCCAGCGGGCGAGTTGGCCAAACCGCGCGAGCGCCGTGCGGCCGATCTTGGAGCTGTCCGCCACGACATACGTGGCCGCCGCCGCCGTCGCCATCTTGGCAAGCATGCGTCCGACCTCGAGCGAAGCGTTATAGACCCGACCGGACAGATCGATGCCGTCCGCCCCGACAAACGCCAGGTCGGCCCGCAGCGATTCCAGGTTGGCTTCGGTCAGGGCGCCGACCAGGTCGGGCGCGTCCTGGCGCATGAAACCGCCGAGCAGGAGCACCTTCACGCCCGGGGTGTGCTGCAGCGTGGCCGCGATGGGCAGGGACGACGTGATCACAGTCAAGCTGCGATGCCCCCGGAGCTGCCGCGCCAGCGCCAGCGTGGTCGTGCCGGAATCCATGATCACCGATTGCCCGTCCCGAAGCAGGGTCGCCGCAGTCTCGGCAATCTGCTGCTTCGCCGCTTCGTTGACCCCGGCGCGCTGGAGGAAGTTGAACTCGAACAAGACCTTCTCCCCGACCGTGGCGCCACCGTGGGTACGAATGACCTTGCCGGCCCGCGCCAGCACGTCGAGGTCACGCCGGATGGTCATCGTGCTGACCTCGGAACGGCGGGCCAGTTCCTCGACCGAACACTCGCCCCGCTGGCGGAGCAGGGATTCAATCTCACGGTGACGGGCGTTCTTCATTGAGTCAACACTCACCGGGATCGAGCCGCCAGGTGCCCGGCACAGGCTCAGCCGCAGCGTGCGGTTCCCGCATCCTAGCGATCATCTCGGGTCGGTCATTCGCCGGTCGGGCTGTCGGGGACACACCACAGCAGGCCCGGTTTGTTGTACCGCTGCTCCCGCTGGAAGTCCTCGAACTTGATGAAGTGCACGTGGCCGTCGAAGGCGGTGATCACGGCCCCGCGTTTGTGGCGCCGGCCAACACCTTCCACGTCGTTGGGGAACTGGCTGGCGTCGTGGCCCGGGTTTGATCCCCACACCCCGCTCCAGAGTTTGATGTCCGGTTCCCAGTGGACGTAGGCGACCGGATTGAAAGCGCTGATCTTGTGAGTCTTGCCCAGAGTCATGTCGCCGAAGCTGCACACGGCGCCATTCATGATGTAGCTGGAGATGCGCTGCTGGCGCTTCTGCCACGAGATGTGGTTGGTCAGGTCCAAGGGACAGTTGTAGATCTTCCGCTCCTTGAGGTACGGCCAATAGCGGCCGGCCTCGATGTGCTGCCACTCATTCGACCGTAGCGGGTCAGGGGCCCGCCCCCCCACCGGCGTGTAGAGCCAGCCCGGACCGTAGTCATTGGCCCAATTCGGCCACGGCATCCGGGCGTCGTTCTCGTCCGTGTAGAGGATCAGCGCCAGGGCCAGTTGCTTGTTGTTATTGACGCAGGCTATGCGCAGGCCCTTTTCCTTCGCCCCGGCCAGTGCGGGCAACAACAGGCCGGCGAGGATGGCAATGATGGCGATCACCACCAGCAGTTCAATCAGCGTAAAGGCCGGGCGGACGGGCTGGGCCGGGACCCTGCCTCCCGCAGGGGCATCATCCAATGCGCCGGGTCCCGTCATCGGCCGGGGGCTTGCGCGGGGGTGGGTGCGCTCCCCGGTCGAGGTTACGTGGGAACTTCCCGTCGTTTTGAGCGCGCACATGGAATGTTTGAGTCGAACAGGTTCGCACAGGAACTAACACTCGCCGCCGCGCTGTCAAGCTTGGAGTCCGTTTGAACCAGCCGGGAGCAGCCGGTGGCAGAGGGCCGGGCCAGCGGAGGCTCTGAGAGAGGCAGAGTTCCAGGTTGAGATCAGCGGGCTTCGTTGCATATTCTGGCCGCCATGACGCGCCTTACGAAATGCCAACTGCTTGCCCTTGCCGGCCGGCTGGGCGCAGGCCTGCCGGCCGGCAATGCGACCGATGAGCCGGCGAGCCAGCCTCCGCGCCGGACGGCTTTCACCTCGTGAACCTGATCCAGATCACACCGGGCGCCGGCGGCATGTATTGCGGGAATTGTCTCCGCGACAATGCCCTCGTCGCCGAGCTGCGCCGCCGGGGCCACCACGCCGTGCTGCTCCCGATGTATCTCCCGCTGAACCTCGACGAGCGGGACGAGAGCGCCGGGAGCCCGATCTTCTTCGGCGGCATCAATGTCTATCTCGAGCAGAGATTCCCGATCTTCCGCCACGCGCCCGGCTGGCTCCGACACCGGCTCGCCTCGCCCGCCCTGCTGCGCTGGGCGACTGGTCGGGCGGCCAAGACCCGGCCCGAAGAGGTGGGTGAACTGACCGTTTCGATGTTGCGGGGCGAGGAGGGCAACCAGGCCCGCGAGCTCACGGAACTGATCGGCTGGCTGAAAAACCAGTCGCCACCGGACTGGGTCTGCCTGTCCAACGCCCTGCTGATCGGCTTGACCCGACGGCTGAAGCGCGACCTCGGGACCCGCGTGGTCTGCCAGTTGGGCGGCGAGGATGGATTTCTGGATTCGCTGCCGGCGGCGTCGCGCGACGTAGCGTGGCACACCCTGGCCGAGCGCGCCCGGGACGTGGACCTGTTCGTCGCCCCGAGCCGCTACTTCGCCGACTTGATGAGCCGTCGCCTGAACTTGTCTGGTGACCAGGTTCATGTCGTTCCGAACGGCATCAACCTGGACGGTTTCGCTTCGGAGCCCGCCCTGGCCGCCACAGCGACCTCCGACCTCTGGCCGCTGGCGTCGGGCCTCCGCCCTCAGGCCTCCGACCTCCGGCATCCGGAATCCGGCCTCCGCCCTGCTGCTCCGCCCGTTCTTGGCTACTTCGCCCGGATGTGCCATGAGAAAGGCCTGGACACGCTGGTAGAGGCCTACCTCCTGTTGCGCCAGCGGGATCGGGTGAAGGGCCTGAAGCTTCACGTGGGCGGCAGCCTCGGCCCGAGCGACGAGCCGTTCGTAAACGCGTTGCGCGCCCGGATGCAGACCGCTGGGCGGTCCGGGGATGTGGAATTCCACCCGAATCTCGAGCGGCAGGCCAAGCTGGCCTTTCTTCGCTCGCTGACGGTATTCTCCGTGCCGGCGTTGTATGGCGAGGCGTTTGGGCTTTACTTGATCGAGGCGATCGCGGCGGGCGTGCCCGTCGTGCAACCGCGCCATGCGGCCTTTCCCGAGATCGTGGAGGCGACCGGTGGAGGGGTGCTCTGCGAGCCAGGCGATCCGGGGGCGCTGGCGGCCGCGATCGAGGCACTGTTGCTGGACCCGGCGAAGGCCTGCGCCCTGGGCAAAGCCGGCCGCAAGGCCGTCGCGCAGGAATACAGCATCGGCCGCATGGCGGAACGCATGCTGGCTCTCCTGAATCCTTAGCGACCAATGACGGCGCTCCGGGCCCCACCGTTCGGTGTCCACGCTTTAGCGTGCCAAGCAGGCTAAAGCGTGGACACCGAACGGTGAGGCACATGCGAGGGTCGCTGAGGATTGAGATGGCTCTCCGGCGCAGGCTTTTTGACGGCGACACCAGCCTCGTTTTGCGCTACAAGTCCGTCATGCCATCGCCGCTTCTGTCCTTGCTCGAAGTCACGAAAGAGTACGGAGCGTCGGGCACCACCGCCGCGGTCCCCGTGATCCAGGACGTCACGCTCGAGATCTCCGCCGGCGAATCGGTAGCCATCGTCGGCCCGTCGGGCTCCGGCAAGAGCACATTGCTGAACCTGATGGGAACCCTGGACTCTCCGACGCGCGGCACGATCACGCTGGACGGGCAGGACCTCACGCAGTTGGACGAACTCCGGCTCGCGGCCGTCCGCAACCGGCAGATCGGCCTCGTCTTCCAGGCGCATCATCTCCTGCCGCAGTGCAGCGTCCTGGAAAACGTGCTCGTGCCGACGCTCGCCACGAAGGACCCCGCGGTGCGCAACCGGGCCGAGGAGCGGGCGCGGCAGCTCTTGGACAAGGTCGGACTGGGTGCGCGCGTGTCCCATCGCCCCGGCCAACTCTCGGGCGGCGAGCGCCAACGCGTGGCGGTGGTGCGCGCCTTGATCAACCAGCCCAAGCTGTTGCTGGCGGACGAACCGACCGGCGCGCTGGATCGCGCTTCGGCGCAGGGCCTCGGCGATCTGCTCGTGCAGTTGAATCGCGAGGACGGCGTGACGCTGATCGTGGTGACCCACGCGCTCGACCTGGCGAGGCGGATGGGCCGCGTGCTGGAGTTGCGCGACGGCCGTTTGGCGGCCCTGAAGAACGGAGCGTAGCGGATGGTCGAAGAAGCGGAACGCCAGCGTCCCTGCCTCACCCTGATCAGGGTGTGTTTCCGTCTGGCTTCATCCGTTCCGCGCTCCGCACTCCGCGCTCCGCGTTGGCAATGACTTTCCGGACGCTCATCCGCCGCAGCCTGCGGTTCCACGCCCGATCGCACGTCGGTACCGGGCTCGGCGCGGCCGTGGCGGCCACCGTCTTGATCGGCGCGCTCGTGGTGGGTGATTCGGTCCGCGGCAGCCTGCGCCAGCTCGCTTTGGCGCGGCTGGGTAACATCCAGATTGCGCTCGCGCCCCCAGACCGTTTCTTTCGCGCGGCCTTGGCGGAGGCTCTGGCCGATCCCCTGGATGCCATGACGGCGGCGGCCCTCCAGCTTCCCGCCATCGCGACCACCGCAGACCAAACTGCCCGGGCCAACCACGCGAAGTTGCTGGGCGTTGGGCCCGAGTTCTGGAGTCTCGCGGTCGAGCGGCCGGCGTTCACTCTGCCCGGTCCTGGCCAGGTCGTGCTCAATGAAGGTCTGGCTCAGCAACTTCGCGCCCGGCCTGGCGATACCGTGCTCCTCCGGGTGGCGAAGCCTGGCGCACTCTCCCGTGAAGTGCCGATCAGCGCGGCGAAAGATACGTCTCGCGCCCTGCGGGTGACGGTTTGCGCGATCGCGTCCGATGCTCAGTTCGGACGCTTCAGCCTCGAAGCCACCCGGACTGCCCCGCTCACCGCGTTCGTCCCGCTTCCCTGGCTGCAAGAGCAACTTGAACAGACCGGCCGGGCCAATCGGTTGCTGGTCAGTGTCAGTGGCAACGCCCTCCCCTGGATTGCCGACACCTACCTGCGCCTCGCCTGGTCGCTCGCCGACGCCGAATTGTCGGTCCGCGCGGTTGAACAAGCCGGGACTGCGATGAGCGGCGAGCCCCGCCCCTTCGTTGAACTCGCCAGCCCACGCATCTTCCTCGAACCGCCGGTGGCAGACGCCGTACTTCGTCCACGTATCCGGCCGTGGAGCAACCCGCCCGCCCCGAGAGCCGACGCGACGAACAACACCGCTTTCACCCAATTCGTCACCAACGGCCAACCCCTCCTCACCTACCTCGTCAACCTCTTCCGCGCCGGCACCAACACGACCCCTTACTCGATGGTCACCGCGGCCGGTCCGCCCTACACGCCGGCGGACCTGCGCGACGACGAGATTGTCATGAACGAGTGGCTGGCCAACGATCTGACGGTCCAGCCGGGCGACCGGATCGACCTGACTTACTTCGACCCGGATTCCGGCGCGCGGTTGGTCGAGCGCACCAACACATTCCGCGTCCGTGCGATCGTGCCCTTGCAGGGCGTCCACGCCGACCGCTCGCTCATGCCGGAGTTTCCCGGTTTGGCCAAGGCCGAAAGCACGCACGATTGGGACGCGGGCTTCCCGCTCGTTCACAAGCTTCGCGAGACGGACGAGGACTACTGGAAGCAGCATCGCGGGACGCCGAAGGCTTTTGTGACCCTGGCGGCCGGGCAGAAGATGTGGGCCAACCGCTTCGGTTCCCTCACGGCCATCCGCTACCCGGTGCCGACGAACTCGTCCGCTTCCGCCCTCGGTGAAGCGCTCGAACGCAATCTCCTGGCAAACCTGGATCCGGCGTCCATCGGCCTCCGCTTCGAGCCGGTCCGCGAACAGGCGCTGGAAGCCGTGGCGCAATCACAGGACTTCGGGCAGCTCTTCCTCGACTTCAGTTTCTTTCTCATCGCCGCCGCGTTGTTGCTGATGGCGCTCTTGTTCCAGTTCAGCATCGAGCAACGGGCGACGGAAGTGGGCACACTGCTGGCGCTCGGCTTCACCCCAAAGCAAGTGCGTCGGCTGTTCTGGCTCGAAGGCGGCGCGCTGGCCGCAGTGGGCAGCTTGATCGGTCTGGTCGGCGGCGTGGGTTACGCCCGCGCCATGCTGCACGGCCTCTCGACGATTTGGCGCGACGCGGTGGGCACGTCGGCGCTGGGGTTCCACGCGGAACCGGCTACGTTGGCCATCGGCTTGGGTTCCGCCATCGGGGTCGCGTGGTTGACGATCGGATTGGCCCTCCGCAAGCAGGTCCGCCAACCCGCCCGGGAGCTGCTTGCGGGTGAGGGCGCCAGCGGCAATGCGGAACGTGGAACGCGGAATGCGGAATGCGCCGGAACCGTGAACCGATTAAGGAAGGTAGGGCGAAGCCTCCGGCTGAGCCGCGCCAGTCCTTGGCTCACCGCAGGTGCGGCTCGGCAGGGACGCCTCGCCCTACCATGCGAGACCGGTTGGTGGACGGGCGTGGCGGCCTTCGCGTGCGCGGCAGCACTTGTGGCAACGGCCCTGGCGCGCGGCGACACCGCGTCGGCCGGCACGTTCTTCGGCGCGGGGGCGCTGCTGCTCGGGGCCGGTCTGGCGTTTGCCTCCACGTGGCTGCGGCGGCTGGAGCGCTCGGAATCGGCCGCCCGCTTGACGCTCCCGGCTCTGGGCGTTCGCAACGCGACCCGGCGTCGCACCCGGAGCCTGGCCACGCTCGGCCTGCTGGCATGCGGCAGCTTCCTCATCGCGTCCATCGGCGTCTTCCGCCTCGACTCGGTGCGCGACGCGGATAAACCAACCTCCGGCACGGGGGGGTTCGCACTGGTCGGCGAGTCCACGCTGCCGGTGGTTCAGGATCTCAACACCGGGCGCGGCCGCGATTCCTTCGCGCTCGACGCCCAAACGTTGGCCGGCGTGCGGTTTGTGCCGTTTCGGGTGCGCGACGGCGACGACGCGAGTTGCCTGAACTTGAACCGCGCCCAGAAACCCCGGTTGCTGGGCGTGAACCCGGAAGCGCTGGCCGGGCGGTTCACGTTCGCGAAGCTGGCGAGGGGCGAGGCCAAGGGCACGAACGCTTGGGCAATGCTCCGGTCCCAATCCGCAATCCGCAATCCGCAATCCGCAATGGAAGTCCCCGCCATCGGTGACGCGGCATCGATCCAATGGGCGATGGGCAAGCAGGTGGGCGACACGCTCGACTATGTGGACGAGCAGGGGCGGCCGTTCAAGGTCCGGCTCGTTGGCGCGGTGGCGAACTCGATCCTGCAGGGCAACCTGTTGATCGACGAAGCCGCGTTCGTCCGGCTGTTCCCTTCGGAGCCCGGTTATCGCATGTTCCTGATTGACGCGCCGGCGGAGCGTGTCGCCGCGGTTTCGGGGGCCTTGAGCCGCGCGTTGCGTGACGTGGGGTTGGAGCTGACTCCAGCCGCGCGCCGGCTCGCGCAGTTCAACGCCGTGCAGAACACGTATCTCGGCACATTCCAGGTGCTCGGCGGGCTGGGCCTGTTGCTGGGTAGCGCGGGGCTGGGCGTGGTGGTGTTGCGGAATGTGTTGGAGCGGCGGGCCGAGCTGGCGTTGCTGCTGGCGGTGGGATTCCGGGCGCGGACGGTGCGCCGATTGGTGGTCGGCGAGCACGCGACGCTTTTGATCGTGGGTTTGGGCGTCGGCCTCCTGTCGGCGGCGGTGGCCGTGCTGCCGGCGTTGCTCACGCCCGGCACGGATTTGCCCTACCGCTCGCTCGGCGCTACGGTGGGGGCGGTGTTCCTCAGCGGACTGGCCTGGACGTGGCTGGCCACGAGGCTGGCGTTGCGCGGCGAACTGCTGACCGCATTGAGGAATGAGTGATCATTGGATGTGTTATGCGCAGAATGACGATTCCCGGATCCGTGCTGCTAACCGCGATCGGGCTGACGGCGAGCCTGCTGGCGCAACCGGCGCAACCGCTCTACGAGAATGATTTCTCGAAGACGGAGCTCGACCAGGTGCCCGGCGACTTCCTGGTCATCGATGGACAGTTCACGGTCAAGCAGGACGGCGACAACCGGGTTCTCGAACTGCCGGGCGCGCCGCTCGAGACGTTTGGCCTGCTGTTCGGACCGACGGAGAAGGACAGCCTCGCGGTGAGTGTGCGCATCTTCGGCACCGGCACGGGCCGCCGGTTCCCGACGTTCGCCGTCAGTCTCAACGGCGTGAGCGGCTACAAGCTGCAGGTCGCGCCCGCCCGGAAGTCCCTCGAACTCTGGAAGGGGGAACGGGTCTTAACCTCGGTGCCATTCGTGTGGGAATCCGGCCGGTGGACTCACCTCAAGCTGCAGCTCCGGAAGGCCAAGGACGGCGGCTGGGAAGTCCTCGGCAAGGCGTGGACGCAAAGCGCCCCGGAGCCGGACGCGTGGACGATCTCGCACGTCGAAAAGGAAGAACCCAGTGCCGGCCGACCCGGGATCTGGGGCAGCCCGTTCTCCGGCACGCCAATCCGATACGATGATCTGAAAGTGACCCGGGCAACGGAGAAGCCCTGAGCCGCATCGATTTAATCGAAACCACAGAGGGACACAGATGGACACAGATAAGACGCGAAGAATCGCGATAGGGGACGATCCTTCGGAACGCCACTGTTTGCCAAGCCGGATTGGCCGGAGGAAGGGTGTCCTTCCCTCCAAAATCTGTTTCCATCTGCGGTTTTCCTACTGCGTCGTTTCGGCTGAGCGCGACATACTGCCGAGCCTTCTTCCGCTTTACCGAGGCTCCATCTCGGATGCACGGCGAGCGGGAGCGGGGTAGCTCCAGACCCAGTCGCCTGGGCCTGACCGACCGCCGAGCGAGCCCTGCCAGTCGAACTCCACCTTGGCTGGGCGCCCGCCGTCATCCACGCCGTCGGAACCGATCGCGTAGAGAACGAACCGGCCGTCCCCCGTTCGCCGATACCGGAAGGGTTGGCCGCTCGCAACGTCCCGCGGCACTCCGGACAGGAATCGGGGTGCGAGCAGCTCCAGGTTCTCGGGGAACTCGCCGTGAGCCAGCCGATACCGTTCCAGCGCACATCCGACCACAGCTTGGTTCACGAGCGTCTGGAGGCGGGGGAAGTCGTGCATAGTGCGCTCCCGATCCATCTCCAACTTGGGTACCAGAAAGGTCACGAAGAAGGGGTCCATGATCGTGGAGAGGTATGACTCCTGCGGCCGTTCATCCGAACCGGCGACCGTGTCGAACGGGCGGAGAATCCGGCAGGTCAGCACTTCATCTTCATAGAGCCAACCGAGGGGGTAGAATCGCCGGACGACAAAGACCCAGAACCGCTCTGCGGCGTTCGGGGGTTCGCCACGAAACGGATGGAGCCGGTTCACCCGGCCGGTCGCGAGCTGCCGGAACTGACGCAACAAGTCCATGGAAATGGCCGTCTCCCCCCGTAGCGCCACTGACTGTTCCGCGAGGAGGTCCAAGCCGCCGAGGCGCCGCTGAAGCGCGGCAAGCTGCGGCTCCGTCCACTGGTGACGCGCCAGGCCCTCCCACACCGGCTGAAGCGCGTCAGTGAGCATCGGGTGACGCAACACGATATGGGACAGGAGCCAGGGTTCCTCCCGGGGTGAGTCGGCCAGTCGCAACGCCAACTCCACGTCGGCGAACGCGGCAGCGACCTGCCCCTCGTGTAACCGGGCCACGGCGCGCAGTCGGAGCACCCGAACCACGTCTTTGAGCGTTCTGTGGACGCTGGATTCCCCGAAGTAGCCCAGTTCATACGCATGCGGATACCGGGCCCGGGGCCGCTCCGCCGCGGCACGCGCGAGCTCATCCAGCAGCGAGTGGAACTTGCTCAAAGCGAGGAGGACATCGCGCGCGGGCGTCTGTGCTTCCGCCGCCACTGGAAACTGGGGTTCCGCAGGCTTGGTCACGAAGCGGTTCGACTTCACCGACCACCGAGACGTCTCGTACGGGAGCCGGAAATAGGTTTGCCAGGCCGCGAGGTCCGTGAACTCCTGCCTCGCCCAGGTGGCCTCTGGCAGCTTCAGAGTGCGACCCGAAGCGTGAAGCCGCCCCAAGCTGGGCGCGTCGGCGCTGCGCCCGGAACCCATTCGCACTTCTCCTGAACTGTTGGTCTCGTAGTTCAGCAAGCGGGCCATCACGGGCGCCATGGCGAGATTCAGATCGTCCGGCACTGGCGGAGGTGTGACGAAGGCCAGGTCCAGCTTTCCACCCCGGGCTGCCAACTCGCGCTGGAGCGCCGCCCACGCCCGTTTGCTGCGCCAGCCTTCTTCCACGTAAAAGAGCACGATCAACGAGACCACCCCGGCTATGGCACAACCATGAAACCGGAGGGCCCGACGGCTGAAGAACCAGCGGAAGCCGCGCCGGAATATCGCGCTCACCAGGACCCACAGGAGCGTCAGCAGGAAGCCGCCCGCCAGCTTCGCGAAGAGTAACAACCAGAACTCACGGACCATTGCGATCAGGCTCAGACTCAGGCCCACGCCCAAAGCCAGTGCCACCGAGCGGGACCATACGCCGGGATTCGATGCGGTCGTATTCATGGAAAGCAGATCAAGCCGCGTTGGTTTTCGGGCGCCGTTCGCTGCGCGGTTTCGGGCGTGGCGGCTTCGGCTCGTCGGCGTTCGGATGCGTCGCTTTCTCCGCCAGTCCCAGGCGTGGCCAATCGGGATCGCACAACGCCAGATAGAGCTCGCGTGGCGCGGGCATTGGGCCGGTGCTGGGCAACTCCGCAACGGCCGGCGAGGTCGCTTGGAAGAACAGGATCATCAGCCAAACCCAGGCGAGGCCCGCCCAGACCGGACGCTTCGCGAGTGCGTGGCCAAAGGCCAGCACTGTCGCCACGGCTCCAGAGAACACGTCGGGGTGTGGCGCGGCCTGCACCGCGCGCCTCCAGCGAGCCCGCAAGGCCACCGAGGGCTCGATGTCTGGACACGATTGGGTGGGCGACTGGAGGCTGACGGCGAGCTGGTCAAGTTCCTCGCGATAGCGTCGGCAGCGTGCGCAATCTACCAGGTGCGCCTCCACCCGATCGCGTTCTTCCTGCGGCAACACGCCGCTCGCCAGGAGGGCAAGGTCCTGACGCCAGCGGCGGCAGCTTGTCAATGGCCAGTTCACATTCATGTATCCCCCCGTAGTTCAGCAAGGTTCAGATTCATTCGCCGCAGCTTCTCGAGCGCATGATGCAGCCGGCTTTTCACCGTGCCGACCGAGCAACCCAGCGCGGCGGCGATCTCCGGCAAGGATGCGTCCTCAAAGAAGCGGAGCAACAGGACCCGCTGATGCTTGTCCGGCAGCCGCGCGATGGCTCGTCGCATCACCTCGGCTGTGTCCTGCCTCGCGACGACGTCCGCCGGCGAGTCCCCGAGGTCGGGCAAGGTCTCCTGCGCCTGCCGACGCCGCTGAGCTTCCGCGACCGGGAACTGCGCCAGGGAGACCGGGCGCGACGTCATCCGTCGGACCCACTTCAGGTAGCGGTGAAGCAGGATCGCGTAGAGCCAGGTGGACAAACGGCAGGTGGCGTCGAAGCGACCCAGGCTCCGCCACGCCTCGAGGAGTGTCTCGGCGAGGAGATCCTCCGCCACGGCCTCGTTGCGGCACAGGACTACGGCCTGGCGGAACAAGCGCGTCTCGTGCGCCTTGGCCACTTCGCAAAACGCCTCCGCATCTCCCGCCCGGGCTTGGGCCAGGAGCAGATTGGGCTCGCGGGCATCGATGCGGTCGTCGGCGATGACCATCTATCTATCAATCCCCGCCGGTTGCGCAAAGGTTCAAAGCGTTCGGGCTCGGGCACCGCCAGTCGAGGGAGAATCAGGGAAAGCCGAAAACGGACACCGCCCGTGGCGGGCGTGTCCTCGGTTGAGAATCTCCATTTTCTAGGCTCAGGGGACGGTCGCCTGCGCCGTGTCCAGGTTCACTTGCTTCCCCAACTCATACCGGAATCTCTCGGCGTCGGCCCGGCTGGCAAAGCCGAGATGACTGATGTAGATCTTCAGACCATCCCGCATCCGGAGTCTCGTGCTGTTAAGAGCCGGCTCCACCGCGGCGATGGCAGCGCAGGGGACATAATGTGTGGGACGCCCATGGTCCAAGACAACCAATCGATCCCGGTTCAGGGCGATATACGGCTTGCGCCAGGACCGAACACTCCGCCAAAGGAAGCACACACCGAACACCCCGAGGATTCCATAGGGATACCCATGGCCGGGCAGCGATAGCAGTCCACACAGAAGTAATCCGACCCCGCCGAGGACCTCCATCCACACGTTTCCAGCGGCGAACGTGACTTCAGGTATAGGCTCGTCTGGCATGGCTTCTCCCGGGCGCATCGGCCGCGCCCGCACCCCCGCGACGCTTTCTTTGACGGCGCGAGAGTGGCCTCTACGCGATTCGCAATCGCAGCTTCCGTTCGCCCGCTTACTTGCGACCGAGGGCTCGGAGCGCGACGGCCGCTTTCTGGGCGTCGGCTTCCGTATCGAATGCCAGGTAGCAGACGTACTTCGTACCGAGGACCGCGGCGGACATCCCGCGCAGGCTGATCCCGGTGTCGCCGACCGCCTGGGCGATCTTGGTTCCCATCCCCGGACGATCCGGGCCTTCGATCTTCAGGGTGGCAACGCGCTCGGCTTCGTGGAAGCCACCAGCCTGGGCGGCGGTCAGCACCTTCTTGCCTTTGAGCGGCGTGATGAACACCACGCCCGTGCCGGGCTTCTCCGGCTTGCGTCGCGCGATGACGCATTCCAGGTTGGCTCCGGCAGCGGCCAGCGCGGCGAGTTTTCGGGCCAGCCCACCCGGTTGATCCTGGATCTCAGCGGCCCAAACGTGAGTTTGCGTGACTTTGAATGCCATAACACATCCTCCGGCTTGCGGTTGTTCTGTTCAGCGTCGCCTCCACGCGAGGCGGCTTCTGAGGGCGAACCTACACCTCCCGACACGGTTGAACAGTCCAATTTGAAGCAGCAGTTCTCATTTTGACCCCCGACCGCCTAAAGGCGGGACTCCGAACGGTATGGGACCCGACTTGGCGGGGTTCGGAGTCCCGGCTTTAGCCGGTTCTTGGCGCGACCGACGGCCAAAATGAGCAGGCCCAGCGCGAAGGGCGCGTGGCAGGGCCGAATAACTTCCTTGAGTTTGGCGCGGGCGACCGGCTCACTAGCCGTGGTCGTCATCGCGGCGGAAGCTAAGGCCCGCTATTCAGGGGTGC
>Ga0315274_10008647_pt1 | contig 14750 bp, 18 predicted proteins | sample YL17G02_20_MG_FD_203700 | JGI IMG/M metagenome (GOLD analysis project Ga0315274, IMG submission 203700) | Sediment microbial communities from Yellowstone Lake, YNP, Wyoming, USA - YL17G02_20 | ecosystem: Environmental > Aquatic > Freshwater > Lake > Sediment | place: USA: Wyoming | collected... | reverse complement strand
GCTAGGTCCTTGGCTTCTTTTAATCCAAGCTCTTGATTGATCTCGCGCAAGGCTTTGATAACAGCAATCTTTTGGGCGCCTGAGTCAGCTAAAACTACTGTGTAATTAGCTTTTTCTTCCTCTTCTAGAGCACCAGCGCCACCGCCTGCAGCGGGCGCGCCTGCAATCGCTACCGGAGCAGCAGCAGAAACACCAAATCTTTCCTCTAATTCTTTAACTAATTCAGCTAATTCCAAAGTGGTTAAACCTTCGATATCTTTAATTAAGTCTTTGAATTTACCGGTTGGCTCAGGTTTTGGTTCTTTTTTCTTAGGCTCCGGTTTGGCTTCTTCTTCAGGAGCTTCAGCCTTAGTTGCCTCTTCGGCGGTTCGATTATCAGTATTAATAGCTTCAACTTCTGCCGGAGTTTCTTCTTCCGCACCAGCTTTTTCTTCAACTGCAGCAGCTTCTTGGGCTTTTTCATCCGGATTTGTACCGGCTTCTTGTTCGGCAGAATCTTTTTTTAATTCAGCTTCACCTTCGGCTTCAGCTTCCGCCTCAGCCTTTTTTTCGGTTTCTTTTACTTCATTTTCCTGATCTTTTTTTGCCATATTATTCCTTTTCCGCCTCTGCGGCGGACCAGCCGCCTTTAGGCAAGGTGAGGCTGGCTATTACATTATTTACTATTTTTATATTGATCTAAAATGTATACCAATGACCGCAAGTTTCCCTGAAGAGCATTAACTAATCGATACATTGGTGCATTTAATGTCCCTACCAATTTAGCGTACAACTCTTCTCGACCAGGAAGGGAGGCTAATTGGTTAATAATATTTATATCAACAAATTTTTGGTCAATAAATCCTCCAATAATCTGCAATTTTTCCGCTTTTTTGCCAAAGGTAACAACTAACTTTGCCGGTGCAGCCTCATCAATATTGGCCCAGACAAGCGCCACCGGCTGATCCAAAAGCGACTCTTCAATACTAATGCCAGCTTCTTTGAGGGCGATTTTGAATAAGGTATTTTTAATAATTTGGAAACCTATCCCCTGCTCTCTTAACCGTTTTTTGAGTTCCTGGATTTCTTTGACCTTAAGACCTTGGTAATTTACCAAGACAATTGCTTTTGTTTCAGATATTTTACCGGTCATTTCTTTTACTAATTGTTCTTTCTCAGCTCGTTTTAGTAACATTTTTCCCTTTTTATTTAAAAAAACTCGCTAGCCGCGAGACAATACAAATAAAATGAATTACTTGCCTCGATAGGAGATTAAGCCCTTCGACTTCGCTCAGGACACCTATTTTCTACGGCTATTTCATTTTATAGTATATTTACATTTTTGTCAACCATGAATATGATATATTTAGCTTGACTTCGGCAGGAGGTGCCAGGATGCCCTTGCCCTTTGAAAATCCCCAAGACGATACTGTCGGAGTTCTCATGATTTCGGGTGATAGGAGCTCTTGTTGTCGCTGTGATGTTGACCGGCATGTGGCTTTGGCCTTACCTTTTCCCAAAGAGACACTGCAATAAAAAGATGAGTGTTGTCTGCGATGGTGTCCGCCAAAGACACTTCCAATGCCAAGCATGTGGCGAACGAACTAACTTTGGCATTTAACCCTTGTATGATCCCCGCTCCAGCGGGGATTCTTCTATTTTGCCAATAATTATTGCTCTTTCAAAACCACATCATCCCAATAAAAGGCTGATTTGCCGGAGACAGTGCTGTATAGAATGATTTGAATATAGGTAGTGTTGGCGGGAGATGTGCTGGTAATGGTTTTGTTATCCCAAGAAGTTGAACTGAAATAATTGGTTGTGCCGCTAATTTTATTTTTGCTGCTGTCTAAGTAATTAAGATAGACTAAGACATTGCCACCACTGATTTTCTTGGCGTAAGCACTCAGATTGTAAAAAGTGTTTGGTCTAGCGGCAATAATTTGGGAGGCGTCTCCGGTGTAAGAAGCTGAGGTATCATTTATGTAAAGACTTTTTATGCCAGTATGGGCATCATTTGTGCTTGGTGCGATATTACCGCCCCCGACATGTAAATACCATTTGCCCGGTTCTATTTCGTTAAAGCTCCAATATGGCCGGTAGAAGAAATAGTCTTCTTCAAAAGAGCCATTTGAAACCAAATTATCGGTTTGGACTAGACTAACATCATCCCAATAGAAAGTGGATTTTCCTTGGACGTAACTGTACAAAATGACCTGGGCATATTTAACATTAACTGGAGCAAGACCAGTAATGCCTTTGTTCTCCCATGATGCGCCGTTAAAAACAGTCGTGTATTCCTTAATTAGCTGCTTATTGATATCCAAAAACTTTAAATACAATATCTGACCACTGCCCGCTATTGGCCGTTTTGCCCAAGCGCTGGCGTGGTAATATTTACCAGGAATGACTTCAGTTATTTGACTGGCATCACTGACATAAGTTGCGGAAGCGTCTGAAACCTGAAGCCCGTAACTGCCGCTTTTGGCAATGCTCACTTGTTTTACTACTCCTCCGCCTTGATGTAAATACCATTTATTTAAAATCATATTTTGAGGATTCCAATAAGCTTCGCTACCAAAGTTTTTTATCTCAAAGCCGGGATTTTGAAGCATATTCCCCCATTTTCCTCTTAAGATAATCTCGGCCGGCTTATGACGGGGGGTAAAATCCGTATCAGTTGGGCCGCCCTGATCGCCCCAGGCTTCCCAATTCCACCAAGAAATTCCCTGAACCCAGCTTGCATTGCTAAAAGTTTTTAAGAAAGCCTCATAGCAATCAGCCTGTTCTTGTAGATCAATCGCCCCTCCACTCCATGCCGGATGGGTATTGGTCCCGTCTGCGCTTTGATAACCTATCTCGGTAAAGAGTAGTTTTTTCGAATTTTGAATAGAAAATTGCTCTAATGCTTGCGAAATTGGTTGCCAAGCTTGGAGAAGTTCATGGATTGTTGGGTCGGCCTTTTGGGTTAATGGAAAATAGGCATCAACACCAATATAATCCATGGCATCCCACCAGGGGACAGCTGTGTATTCGTCCCAGTTGGCGGCATAGACTAAAGGTCCGCTGTATCTTTGGCGAACACCATCAATCACACTTCGCCAATCGCCTTCCCTGGCCGAGGTGCCTTTCAATTCCGTGCCAGGGATAAATAGATCGACATTGTTGTTTTGGGCAAGCGCCGCATAATGATTAATAAATGTTTTATAGCTATTAAACCAACTTGTCCAGTCAGACTCAGACTGCATGATGATATCGGTTCGAGAACCACTCAGTGGATCAACATGGGGTTTGAGCATAACTTTATAACCAAGCGATTTGGCTTGTTGAATGGCATGAACTAATGATGCATCCGAAGGCGTTTTTGATTCAACAGGATAAATAGTATTTGAGTTGACTGAATCTTGGTATTGAGTCGCTAAAATCGAAACCCATTTGACATTATCGCTCTGGAGTTCTCTTAAATAATTATCGGAATCAGGCGAAGAATATTGGTCAATCCACCATGAAACGTAATTCATGCTTTTCATAAATTCAAAATTTGGCGGATTGACATGCCATTCTTTTATAGCCGAGTATTGACCATTCGAGACTATCACTTTGATTGGATACTCCTTATTCTGAGAGGGAGAGAAGACGAAACTTGAGGATGTTTGCAAAAGTTGCTGCACGCCACTCACGAACCAAACATATGTTAGTGGTAAACTGGCTGGATCACTGGCATTCACCGAGAATGTTTGATTTTGTCCGATCGCCAAATTTATTTCTGTTTGGGGACTAAAAGAATTAATTACCGGTCTTTGATCCGGAACTCGGTCGCGGTATTCTTGGATAATTTGTTCTTGGGTTTTAGCGGTCGAATAAGCTTTAAGGTTGTCTATGGCGTCATAGCAAGGTTCTGAGATCCAAGGATTGCCTACACGCAACGTGCCGGGCGAAGGATAGTTTTGTGGGAAGATCTCGAGCACTTTATCATCAAGGTAAAACAAAAGATGGCTATTGTCCCAAGTTATGCCAACTTTATGCCAGCCAAGAGGATTTTCTGGTGCGGTTAGCAAGTAATCGCCGTTATATTGGTAAAGCGCCTTAACATATTCACCGTAGTTATATAGACCCAATTTAAATCCCGAATATATATCGGAATTGTAGAGACTACCGAGATTTGTCGGTTTAGCCCAGTATTCAATTGTTCCGGTACCTGAATATAAACTTATCCCGTGATATTCGATCGGTCCCATAAAATTGACTGGTTCAATACCAAATTGAACAGCATTGCCATCAAGGCCAGGGACAAAATCAATATTGCTAGTTCCATCACAAGGTGTGTTTGTATTAGACCCGCAGTAACCATTGTTCGCCTGAATCGATGCTAAATTGTCGAATGATTCATAAAAGACTAAGCCATTTTCTTCTGCCGCGGCTGTCTTGGGAAGAATCGGCAAGGCAAAAGAACTGAGAACAAATAGCCCTAGAATTAATTTATTTAACATTTTTTACTTTCTGCCCAACTTTTTATTATTAATTTTCTTTCGAAACATACAGATCCTTATGCCCCGAAATTGTTATTACGTTTTATTATAATCCTAAATTTTATTTTGTCAAGATCTTTATCGCAGGATTCATGATGGCATAAATTATTACGGATTGTTAACTAAAAAAGGCCCAAGGTACACCCGGGCCTTCTCTGAAGAAGAAAAAGATGATAATAGCCATGAGCAGACAAAAGAATAGGAATATGATCATGACCACGATGGCGATCGACTGCCTATTCGACCGATGTTTCAGCTGCATGTGGTTTCTCATCGGTTAGCCGGCCGATGGTCGATTCGTGGTTGGCAAAGACTGAAAAACGAGGACCTCATAATCCAAAACGCGATACCCACCAGGGTTAAGGCAAACAAGACCCCCACAACTCCGACGATCCCGTCAAGCACGTTTGAAGCTTGAAACAACATTTCGAACATTCGGTAGCCAAAGACCAGTCCAACGAATCCCAGGCCTACGCCGATGATGAGACAGGTCAGAATTGCCATTGCCAGATCTTTCTTGGAGGTATGAATTACCGTATCATAGACTTCATCTATCTCTGTGGCTATCAAAAGAGTCGCGATGATAAACGATTCGTGCCACCAACGATAGAAGCTCTTGAGCATGGCAGTTCTCCTTTTTCCTTCAGGCATAGCTTAGGACTATAAAAAATTAATCCTAAATTATACCCGAAGGAAATTTTTTAATGAACGATTTTTATTCCTGGCCCCATGGTGGCGCAGATGGTTATTGAGACTATCTTATCTTGTGGTAATACCGATATTAAGGCTTGATAATTTTCTTCTAGGATTTTTGCGTCAGCGGATACTTTGCCGATAACTTGGTGGATGTTACCATACGAATCGGTTTTATATTCAACTTTTCCGCTGGACATCTCCTTTTTAGCCGCTTCAGGATCTTCGACGATTGTACTTGATTTTGGATTTGGCATTTTCCCTTTTGGACCCAGAATTTTTGCCAGCTTTGCCACCTGCGGCATTAATGCCGGTGTAGTTAAATAGATATCAGCTGGGGCTTTTTTTGTTTTTCCAATTTCGGCGATAGTTTTTTCATCAAGAATTTCAACATTTATTTTTTTGCCAGTCGGATGGGGATATTGCAAAAGACCTCTTACCTGCTCCGGCTTGCCTGATTCTCCCAATAAACGAATGTGGACTTCAACATTGCCGTCGAAATCGGTATATGAAGTTTTTTTGACAAGATCTATTGCTTCGCTTAATTCATATTTTTTATTGCGATCGATTTGCAAGACTGCATCCTGATATTTTTTTGATCTAATTTTAGCTTTGCCAAGTTTCTTCCGGCCTTCGCCCTTGGCTGCATGCCTTAAGGCGGCGGACTGCTTGCCTGAAGGCGCTTCCTTGCCTTCGGCAGGAGCGCTCGCTTTTTCCTTGCCCTCCATAGCTTTAGCGACGGAGGGTTCGAATTTCTTTTCTTTTACTTTCTCCCCAATTTTTTCCTTTTGCGTTTTGCCTTTTTCTTTCGCCTTGCCGTGATGCTCAGCTGCAATCACATCCAAACCTTCACCTTTTTCTACGGCTTTTTCTGAGGCCTCAATTAATTCATCTAAATTTTGTTTAGCCATAAATCGCTCCGCCCTACATCATTTTGATAGTTTGTTCTTTTATTTCACCACCCAAAGATTCTAACACAATATTTGCTGCTTCGTCAATAATTTTAGCTAATTTTTCTTTTTCGGCTTTACTAAAATTCATTAATACCCATTCTTCAGTTGGGATTTTTTCATCCCCGCCTGCCGGCGAGGCAGGTTTACCAACTCCAACTCTAATGCGCCAAAATTCCTCACCAATATTTCCTATAATTGATTGGATTCCTTTATGGCCAGCTGATGACCCACCAAGATTTATACGAATTGTTCCAAATGGTAAATCAACATCATCTTGGATAACCCAAATATCTTCGCTATCAACTTTCCAATAATTTTTGACCTTTCCTACTGCCCTACCAGAATCATTCATAAATGTTTGGGGTTCGACTAACTTTATTCGATTTTGTAAATCCCCCATTTCGGCAAATCTTGATTCAAAATGCGGCTCTAGCCTAAGAACAATACCCTTCTTTTCGGCAATCTTTTCAACTATTTTAAAACCAAGATTATGGCGAGAACTTTCGTATTTTTCCCCAGGATTTCCCAAGCCCACAATTAATTTCATACTCCTGCTTTCGATAAAATGAATATTACCAAGAATCCAAAAACTGTTGCCAACGATGCATCTACACCGCTTTCTTTATAAGCTTCTGGCATCATGGTTGAGGCCAGCATTGCTAGTATTGCGCCAGCGGCAGCAGCTTCTAAAGTTGCGGTTACATTCGAAGAGAAATTTGCAAAAACAAAATACCCTAATATTACAAATATAAAACATATAACTGCCACAGAGAGCCAAGTTATTGCTATTTGTTTTAGAGATTTATTTATCCGTTTCAGGTCAAAGGCAGAAGAAATCGCTTCAGGTAAATTAGCAACAAAAATTGCTACCAAAACTAATAATCCTATCTTCGGATTCAAAAGTAATCCAATTCCTAAAGCGATAGATTCCGGAATGCCATCTAAAATTGCCCCAAGAACTATTCCCCAGCCAGTTGAAGATTCCACATCATAAAATTTCTTATGTCCTCGTCCGCCAATTTTAATAATTATTAAATCGCCGATAACAAAAATTAAACCGCCACCAATAAAACCTAAAATAGAATTATCAAAACCACCAAGTTTAAATGATTCTTCCATTAGGCCAAAAGTTAAAGCGGCAATCATCGCCCCAGCACCAAAGGCAGATATAACACCAATAAATTTTTCTTTAACTTTAATTTTGGCTCCAACGAGAGCACCTATAATTAACGGTAAAACTGATACTGTACCATAAATTAAAACATTCGACATAATTTTTACATTCCTGGGATATTTAAATCTCCGGCAATAACTTTCATTTTTTCTGAAGCAATCGCTTGAACGCGCGAAATCGCTTCGGCGATACATTGTTGTAAAGCTTTTTCTAAATCTTGTTTATTTTCTGGCTTTAATAGTGATTCGTCAATCTTAACTTCTTGGATATGCTGTTCGCCATTAAAGACAACCGAGACTAAACCATTAGCAGCTTTTGCTTCAACTTCGGTATCTTTTAACTCTTTTTGGATACCCCTAGCTTTTTTTTGCAAAGAATACAATTGTTTTGCTTTATCAAACATCTTCTTCCTTTCCTTTACTTTTTAAATAACTTTCGATAAATCCATCTAAATTGCCATTTAATATTTCTTCGGGGTTGGTCGAGGTAAAACCTGTCCGGTGATCTTTAACTTGCTTGTATGGATGTAAAACATACGAACGAATTTGATTACCCCAGCCAGCTGACAGATGCTCACCGCGGAGTTTACTTTCTTGCTCTTTTTGCTCTTTTAATTTTAACGCCAAAAGCCTTGATTGTAAAATTTTTATCGCAGTTGCTTTATTCTGGAGCTGACTTCTTTCATTTTGGCAAGCCACAACTATCCCGGTTGGAATGTGAGTGATTCTTACGGCCGAGTCAGTCGTATTTACACTTTGGCCACCATGGCCAGAAGACCTGTAGACATCAATTTTTAAGTCTTTCTCATTAATTTGTATTTCAGAACTTTGCTCAATTTCTGGAATTACTTCGACTAAGGAAAAACTTGTGTGGCGGGCTTTATCAGCATCAAAAGGTGAAAGACGTACTAACCTATGAACGCCAGCTTCGGATTTTAAATAACCAAAAGCATAGGGCCCAGATATTTTAATAGTCACTGATTTAATGCCGGCTTCCTCACCAGAAGATATTTCTAAAATTTGGTATTTAAAACCCCGACGGTCTGAAAATCTTTCAAACATCCGAAGTAACATTTCCGCCCAATCTTGAGCTTCAGTCCCGCCGGCACCGGCATGTAATGAAATTAAAACGTTATTCTGGTCATAAGGGCCAGCTAAAGTTGCTTTTAACTCTAGTTGATGAAGCTGATCTTGGCTTTCTGCTTTTTGCCATTCGTCAATTAATTTTTGCAAGTCCGCCATTTTTTGAGTTTTTTCTTTGGCTTTCTCCCCAGCCCAAAAATCAGGGCTGTTCATCTCGGCTTGGATCTTCTGAACTTCCTCTTTTTTCTCATCAATTTTGAGCAAATTGTATAATTCTTCCTTGGTTGCCATAAGTTGATTATATCCTAAAATCTCTCCTATAACAATAACATTCCAAAACGAGGGGATGCCCTTGAGATTACCCGGTGTCCGTAGCGCAGCCGCAGTCGAAGCGAGGGCAAGCGAAGGACTAGGTTGGCTAGGGCGGGTAAAATTCGAAAGGGCGACCCGAGTTCAAAGTAGATTTTCCCAACAAGAAAAGGCTCCTTGCGGAGCCTTTTCTTGTGCCTTACTTTGGCGTTAGATATTTACTAAATGACCGAAGCCTGAAGCAGTTTTTACTTTTCTTAAGACAGCTGCACCAGTACCAACCAATGCAATTGCTAAAGGAGCAACTGCATCAGCACCGGTTTTTGGCAAAGACTTACCAGAAGGAGTGGTTTTTGGTAAAACCACATTCGGTAAGCTTACCGATTGATGCTGATTTTGAGACTGGTCTTGTCCCTGGTTTTGACTGCCATTGCCATTCTGATTCTGTTCTTGCGATTGATTCTGCTCCTGAGACTGGCTGACTACTGTTTTGCCATTAATCACAACGGATTGTGATTGCTTTTCTGACTCAGACTGTTTCTCAGACTGGGAAGACGAAGAGGAACTGGAAGCAGTAGCATTGGCTGTTGAGGTAGCCGAAGCCGAAGCTGAAGCTGAACCAGAACTTGAGACTGAGCTAGAAGCAGTTGCAGAAGTATTGGTAGAGCTTCCTTGCGATTGGCTCTGTACCTGTGATTGTGACTGACTTTGATTTTGAGATACAGAAATAGACCACGCATGAGCTTGCGCAGGAATAACTGTAACCATCAAAGCTAAAACACTTCCTAAAATAATTCTTTTCATTTTTCTTCCTTTCTTATATTTCTTTATTTTTGTTTACTTGCTTCAACCCTCAGATATTAACTTTTTAATAGCTAGGGGTTGCCCGCCTCCCCCCTGAAGGGGGAGGCGGGACCGTACGTACGTCATGGGCAGTCAGGACCGCCGTTGATCTGCGTGGTCTGGTCCTGGTTCTGCGTCTGGGTCTGCTGCTGCCACTGCGTTTGCCATTGGCTGGCTTCCGCATTGGACTTAGCGAAGGCCCACGAGGAGACGTTTATCCTCGTAGGCTGGACCCAGCACACACCACCCAATTGGGTAGTGGTGATGATGGGCGCCATCGGCCCAAGCATCTGCGCTGATGGGTACACGCTCGGCGTGAACGTGTAGTTGTAGATGTTCGTCACCGGCGTGCAGGTTTGTCCCGGGGGTCCTTGAGGGCCCTCGGGCCCCCTGATGGTAGTGGCTTCCGCGACCCAGCAGTAGAATGCGATACTGGTCGGGTTGCCACATCTGACCACGCGTTTGGCCTCCCAGGTCTCGACCCGGAAGCGCTTGTTGTTCTGGGTGATTGTACGCACGCCTGTGCACTTGGCCTCGACGGCCTCGCCCGGACGGAACTTCACCCAGACGATCTCGCCGCTACGGCCCTGCATCCAGGCTGCGTAGAAGATGACAGGCTCACCGTCGCGGCCGATGGCCGTGAGGTTCTTGATGGTGTAGCCGGGTGTGACCATCTCCGGACCCAGCCCCCTTTCGAGGACAGGGTTCGTATGGATCACCCCATCTGCCCAAGGAAGCGTACTGGCGGAGGGGCAGACGGTGCGGACCGTGCCGGCGGGCTGCTCAGTGGCAGCCAGCACCGGAAGTGCGAGGATCAGACACATCGCGATTACGATCGGACTGATGAGCCATTTCATGGCCTACATACCTCCCTGCAGAACTGTGATGCTGTCGCCGTCCTTGATGGCTTCCTGGCTCGACGCATCGCAGACGACCCTATCGCTAGAGACCGTCTTGACGCACGCGTCCAAGACCGGATTGCCATCGCGTCGGAAGCGTATTACCGCTCCCTTCGCAATCAGACTCATGTCTAAGCCGACCATTAATACCTGTCGGCCTTTGCCGTAGAGCAAGACCAGGGTGACTGGTTGCTCAGAGGGCTTCTGAGGAATAGTTGCAGCAGGCGCGGGAGCCGGCATAGGTGCCTGGGCCGCTTCGACTGCAGCCGGGGGCTGAGGCGCTGGCGCAGGCTGCATCATCTGCATCTGTGCCAGAACCGCCGGATCAGGGGTTGCCTGACCGGGGACGAACCCACGCAGGAAGGCATACACCTGAAAGTCCGACCACTGCTCCCAGCCCGCGGGTGTGGTCTGGACCATGATGTTGATCCCCTCCGCGCTGTTACGATGACTACGCCAGGAAATGGGGAATATCAGCAAGGTCAACTTGTTCTGCTTGTCCTTGCTCTGGACTATCCACTCCAGTCCGTAGCCGCCCACTGCCATCATCGGCAGCTTCACGACATAGCCCTTGCCGGGCACCAGTTGAGCGACCCACTGGGTCTTGCCCTTGTCTGGCGTCAGCACGACCTTTTCGATCCGGCCGATGCCGGGGAAGAAGCCGTACACCAGATTGTCAGGGCCCGTGAAGAACTGCGCAAGGGTGCCGCTGTTGGAAAACCAGCAGCCGATGACCTGTCCAGCACGCTGGACCTCGATCCGGGAGAAGATCCCGGACTGGGGCGTGCTTTCGGTCAGGGTCACCCCTGCCGAAAACTGAGGTTCCGCGGCGTTCGCCGCGGCCGCGATCAAGATGACCGCGAATACCACAAGACAGATTCTCAAGGTCCCTCGCAACGCGATTCTCCTTTCCTCGGGGATGCGTAGCGAATCTCTTGCCAATTCCCTTAAGGGTAGATTTTGGCCAGAGATCAGCCGGAATCTGGGAAGGAGGGGCAGACCCTAAATATAATTTTTGGGTCAACTCTCCACAGACTCCAGCTGGTCTCCAACCAAAAGTTACTTCACTAAAAAGAGGCTCCTTATAAGCCTCCTTTAACCTTATTTTTAAGACCTCCTAATATACCATAAATTGTTCAAAAAGTCAATATCCGAGTCCCTTTGTTAGTATCTTCCAAAGTTACCCCTTCTTTCTCTAAGCTTCTTCTGATCTGATCAGCTTTTTCAAAATCACCATTTTTACGGGCATTTTCCCTTTCTTTCACCATTTTCTCCTGTTCCGGAGTTAGTTTTACCTTCTTTTCCATCTTCAGACCAAAAACTTGCTCAACAAAGTCGAAATCACTGCAGCTTAAGCAAGACAAATCTTCGAAAATAATGCTCAATGCTTTTGGGGTGTTAAAATCATCTTCTAAAGCTTTAGTGATTTCCGTTCTGTATTGAGTTTCATAATCTTTTGCCTCTAGCCTCCCCCGCTCCAGCCTTCTGGCCATTATTTTGGCCTCCTCGAAGGACCTTTCTTCCCAATCAAAGGGCTTACGCCAATGGGTACGCAAAAACGCTATTCTAATAGTATCTGCATCATATTTTTTTAGTATATCCTTAATAGTAATAAAGTTTCCGCTGGATTTTGACATTTTTTGACCTTTGATAGTCACTAGCCCCGAATGCAGCCAATATTTTACAAAAGGCTTGCCGGTACGACCTTCGCTTTGAGCAATTTCATCTTCGTGGTGAGGAAAGATTATATCATTTGAGCCACTATGAATATCAATTGTATCGCCAAGATATTTTTGCGACATCGCCGAACACTCAATATGCCAGCCAGGATAACCTTTGCCCCACGGCGAATCCCATTGCATTATATGATTCCTATCGGCTTTTTTCCATAAAGCAAAATCGGCCGGATTTTTTTTCAAAGGATCTTTTTCAATTCTAACCGCCTCTAATAAATCATCAACTTTGCGGCCAGAAAGTTTGCCGTATTCTGGGAAACTTCCCACATTAAAATAGACATTGCCGGATATAACATATGCATGCTTTTTTTCAATTAGTTCTTCGATAAATTTTATTATGTCCTGAATATGCTCCGTTGCTCTTGCAGATATATCTGGTTTCAAAACATTTAGAGCATCCATATCTTTGAAGTGTTCTTCTTCGAACTTCTTAGCAATTTTAAAGGGATCAATTTTTTCTTGTTTGGCCTTCTTTTCGATTTTATCTTCACCTTGGTCTGCATCATCGGTTAGATGACCAACATCAGTAATATTCTGAACAAATTTGACTTTGTAACCTTGGGAGGTTAAGAATCGTCTTAGACAATCGAAGATAATAAAAGTTCTAGCATGGCCAAGATGGTCAAAGTCATAAACGGTTGGACCGCAAACATACATTGAAACGGTTTTGTCTTTTAGGGGTTCGAAATTTTCTTCCCTGTGAGCTAAAGTATTGAAAAATTTAATCATCAAAATTATTCGGTCAAATCATCTATCTCTTTTTCTTTCTCTTTGTCTAAGACATCAAGGGGATAAGTTTCTGGTCCATCTGGAGATGTTAGGGGCTCAGCTTGATTAATTTCTGGATCAATTTTTACTAAGGGTACATGGCATTCAGGACATAAATCACCGGCCATTCCGGTGAAGCTACAGTTCTCACAAATACCATCAACAAAATCTTTTTTTTGGCTCATTTCCCCTCCTCCAGGTAGTAGAACTTTGACCTTTCTTCGAAAAAATGCTTATGCATTGTCAAAGTTTCACTGCCTGGTCCTTTTCAATATTCGTTTCTTCCCTCTAAAGCTCTTCTTAAAGTAATTTCATCGGCATACTCTAGGTCACCACCGACTGGCAGGCCTCGAGCAATCCGGGTTACTTTAACTTTTGAGCTCTGGTTCTGAATTTGCCTGGCAATATACATAGCCGTTGCCTCACCCTCCAAAGAAGGATCAGTGGCTAATATTACCTCTTTGGCACTTACCTCAAGGCTCTTTTTTAGTTTAGCAAGAAGTTCTTTTATGCGCAAATTCTCTGGACCAATGCCATCAATTGGCGAAATCACCCCACCTAACACATGGTAAAGGCCATCAAAACCGGTTTTATCTAAAGCAACCACATCCAATGGCTCTTCAACAACCATTAATTTTGATTTATCACGCCTTGGATCAGCGCAGATATCGCAAGGTGATTTCTCGCCAATATTAAAGCATGTTGAACAAATGACTAAATTTTTTTTAAGATTAGTAACTGCTTGCCCCAGGCTTTCAATATCCTGATCAGATTTTGTTAACAAATAAAAAGCCAGCCTGGAAGCGGTTTTAGGACCAACTCCTGGGAGTCTTCCAAACTCATCTATTAAGCTTTGGACTGAATCTGGTAATATTTTCATTCTTTACACTGGCTGCATTTAATTTTACCGAATCTATCTTTCAGCATTAGACTATCACATTTAGGACATTTTTGCCGAGTTGGCTCTTGCCAAAAAGCGGTTTTACATTTAGGATAGTTGGCACAGCCCCAGAAGACTTTCCCGCGGCGGGTTCGTTTTTGGACTAAATCACCTTTGCAATTAGGGCACTTTACTTCAGATTTTATCTCAAGGTTCTTAGTATATTTACATTTTGGATAGCCCTCGCAAGCAAGGAATGGGCCGAATCGGCTTTCCTTGATAGCTAAATTTTTATTGCATTTAGGGCATTTTTCTTGGGATTTTTGGAGGTTACCCCCTGCTGAAATATTTTTATCAATTATTGGTTTGGTAAATTTACATTCCGGAAAACCGCTGCAAGCTAAAAACTTGCCAAAACGGCCGAATTTTTCAACCAAATTTTTATTGCAGTTTGGGCATTTCTCAGAAGTAACTTTTTCTAAACCATTTTTCTGAACCGTTTCCATCTTATTGGATAATTGTTTCGAGAAAGGTTCATAAAATTCTTTTATCACCGGCTGCCATTTAAGTTTACCCTCAGCGATTTCATCTAAGTTTTCTTCCATTTTAGCCGTAAAATTATAATCAACGACTTCTGGAAAATGTTCTACTAACAAATTGTTGACCGCTTCGCCAATTTCTTTAGGGATAAATTTTCCTTCAATTTTTTCAACGTATCCCCTATCCTGAATAGTGGAAATTGTCGGAGCATATGTTGAAGGCCGGCCAATGCCGCGCTATTCCAGTTCCCTAATTAAGCTGCCCTCAGTAAATCTTGGTGGCGACTCAGTAAAATGTTGGATTTTATCTAACTTTTCGAGATTTAAAATTTCGCCTACCTCAAGGGAGGGCAATATATTTTCTTT
>Ga0315274_10008643_pt1 | contig 14754 bp, 8 predicted proteins | sample YL17G02_20_MG_FD_203700 | JGI IMG/M metagenome (GOLD analysis project Ga0315274, IMG submission 203700) | Sediment microbial communities from Yellowstone Lake, YNP, Wyoming, USA - YL17G02_20 | ecosystem: Environmental > Aquatic > Freshwater > Lake > Sediment | place: USA: Wyoming | collected... | reverse complement strand
TTTTTTATGGGGCGTTGATGAGTTGGCGGCGAAGAAGCGGGGAAAGTGAGAGGAGAAGAAAGAGGGGGTGAGAAGAAGAGGAGGGCGCGCCTCCTCGTCTTCCCGGCTGAAACGAAAAAGAACGGAAAACACCTCTCTCTTTCCCTCTCAACACCCTGCTTCTCCATACTTACCTTTGCCGCCGGGTGCTCCACCTCGAGCAGTTTGAGGATCGTGGCGCCGTCGTTGGTGATGGTGACGTCGCCGATGTCGTCGACGAGCATCTGATTTTTTGGATTGGGGTGATTGAGAGAGAGAGCGAGGAGGAAACATGCGTGATGAGATCGCCGTTTTCCGTCGTCGTCGCCGTCGCCGTCGCCGCTCTTTCTCGTTCTCTTCCTTTCTCCACTCCATACTCACCTTGTCCAGCCCCACGGGCCCGAGGCTCGACTTGACAATGTTGGCCACGGCCGTCACGGCCGTCACGTTCTGTGAGCGGACGTCGGAGCCCGTGGTGCGGGAGCCCTGTAGGGCAACCGAGGTCTGCGGAGCGAACATCGATCACGAAAGGGAGGGGGAGTTTTTTTCCTTCTTCTTCTTTTGCTCTTTCAAGCTTTCTCTTCTCGCTCCTTCTTGTGCAAGTCACGCGCTCGAGGCTGTTTAACTCTTTTCTGCTTCTGGCTCTGGCGATGAAAAAGAGAAGGAGAGAAAGGAAGAGAGAGAAAAGAGGGAGACGAGGAGGGAGAGACTTCTGTTTCTCTTTTTTTGTTTGATGGAATGTGTTTGCTCAGACTGTCTCTCGTCGTTGCATTTTTTTCCCCTCGAAAAGAGCGAGCAGAAGAAGAAGAAGAAAAAGAAGAAGAAGAGACAACTAAAAAGCGTTTCCCTTCACACGCTCCTGCTCCGCACACCTTTCGATCCCCGCGATCAAACAAGCAGGAGAGGGGGGGGGGGGGCGCTTCTTCTCTCTCTGCTGCCTGCTCTCCGAGATCGAAGGATGGAAGGGCAAGCGAGAGGTGGAGGTGATGGCATTGAGCCAACCTCGACGCCGTACGCGACAAGAACGACGATCGACCCATCGTCGCCCTCGCCTCCTGCCCCCGCTGCTGCCTCCTCCTCTCGCCCGGCCTCAGCTGCCGCCTCACCTTCTCGCCGCGCGTCGGGAGCGTCCCCGGCGTCGTCCTCCTCCTCTCGCCTGGGAGCGGCGGTCGCGGCGGTCGTCGAGCCGTTCCGCCGCGCCGCTGCCGCGCTCTCGGGCGATGGCGGCGGAGGCACCGGCAAGAGCACCGCCGCGAGCGCCTTTTTCGGCTCCGGAGCATCAAACCAGGGCCGCGCCCGCGGGGACAACAACCCGATCGCGCGCGCCGCCCTCGAGGCCATGCGCATGCGCCGCAAGTCTCTGACGGCCGAGGAGGCCGAGGCGATCATCGCGGCGAGCGGCCTGGGCGCGGCGGCGGGCGGCGCCGGGGTCGAGGCCGGAGGAGCCGGGGGAGCGTCGTTTGGCGGCGGCGGCGCCGCCGCCGCCCCCTCTCTTGCCGCGCCCCGGATCCGCTCCCGCCGCGGGAGCAGCGGCGACGTGCCTCTGCCGCCGCCTGCCGCGGGCGACGACTCGCTGCCCCCAGTCGGCGGAGCCCTGTTCTCGGCCGCGGCGGCAGCGGCGGCGGCCTCGGCAGGAGGCGCGGAGCCCGGGGCGCGCGTCGTCCCGCTGGGCCCCCCCGCGCTGGCCGCCGCCGCCCTCCCGCCGCCGCCGCCGGCGGCGGTGAGGAGAGGACTCTTCCGTTCGAAAAAGAGGCCTCTCCCTTCTCCTCCCCACCACCACCCGCACTTCCAGCAGCACTTCTCCTCCAATGCCATCAAGACGGCGAAGTACAACGCCCTGACATTCCTCCCGCGCTTCCTCTTCGAGATGTTTTCGCGGGCGGCCTATCTGTACTTCCTGCTCCAGGCCGTGCTCTCGTGGATCCCCGTCGTGTCCCCCTTTGGCGGGTGGGGCTCGACGCTCGCCCTGCTGTTCGTGCTGCTGGTCGCGGCCGTCAAGGCGCTGTTCGAGGACGTCAAGAGGCACCAGCAGGACCGCGCGACCAACGCGTCGAGGGCCAGGGTGGTGGTGGCGAAGCCTCCTTCTTCGGGTTCTTCTCCGTCGTCGTCGACACTCGAGACTCGGGACGTCGAGTGGCGCGACCTGCGCGTCGGCGACGTCGTCCGCGTCGACGATGGCGAGCTGTTCCCGGCCGACCTCGTCTGCCTTCACAGCGCCCTGGAGGACGACGTCTGCTTCATCAAGACGACCAACCTGGATGGGGAGAACAACCTGAAGATCCGGAGGCCCGTCGACGTCAGCGACGCCTTTCCTCCGAGTTCCTCGAGCTCCTCCTCCTCGACCGCCACCAACGCCGACGGCGACGACGGCGACGACGACGCCTCCCTTGCCCGGCCCTCCGCCTGGGACGTCCTCTCCCTGAGGGGGGCCCTGACGGCCGAGGCCCCCAACGCCAACCTGCACGTGTTCAAGGGGAGGCTGGCGCTGGAGGTGCCGGCCGTCGCGGTCGCGGAGGAGGATGGGGAGAGGGGGAAGGGCGACGGCGGCGAGAGCGCGGCGGCGGCGACGACACGCGCTCCCACCGCTTCCGCCCCCGCCGCGACGGCAACAGGAACAGCAGCAACGACGATGATGACGACGACGACGACGACGACAAAGACGACGACAAAGACGGTCCCTGTTACCATCAACGAGGTCCTCCTCCGCGGCTGCCTCCTCAAGAACACGGGCCACGTCCTCGGCCTCGTCGTCTACACAGGCCGCGAGTCGCGCATCCAGATGAATTCCGCCGCGACCCCTTCCAAGGTCGGCTCGTACGACCACTTCCTCAACTTTCAGATCGCCCTGGTCATGGCGCTGCAGCTGGCGCTGTGCGTCTTCTCGGCCGCGGCCGGCGCGGCCTGGAGGGAGCTCGCGGGCAGGAGGCGCGCGCACCTGGGCATGGAGAGCCCGTCGGAGGGCAACGTGCGCTCGCCCGTCCTCTACGCCGGGGTGCTCTTCGTCACCTTCTGGATCCTCTACTCCTACCTGGTGCCCATCTCCCTCTTCGTCACTCTCGAGATCGTCAAGTTCTGGCAGGGCTTCGTCTACGTCAACTGGGACGAGGGGATGCGGGACCCGGCCACGGGCGACTACGCGCTCGCGCGCAACACGAGCTTGATCGAGGATCTGGGCAAGGTCGACTACGTCTTCTCCGACAAGACCGGGACGCTGACGTCGAACGAGATGCAGCTCAGGCAGATCGCCGTGAAGGACACCGTCTACGGATCGGCGGAGTTCAGGCTCGAGGAGTGGCTGCAGCAGCGGCAGCAGAGGGAAGGGGGAGGGGGCGCGGCCGGCTGCGGCGACTGGCGCGCCTGCGCCCGCGCCTGGGACCCGAGGGCCGCCGCCGCGGCCGAGGCCCTGACCTTGGACGGCAGCTGGAGATCCCTGGTGGCCGCTGGGGGCTCCGGGAGGAGAGAGCTGGCGCTGCGCAGCTCGAAGAGCGAGGCGTCGCTGGCGCTGGCCTCTGCAGCCTCCGCGGCTGCCTCTGCTGCGAGCGAGGAGACGAGGGGCAAGTCGCGCGGCGGCGGAAACGACGAAGAGGACGGAGAGGAGGTCACCTCCTCCGCTCCTCCTCGGGCTCCTCGTGCTCCAACAAACGGCGACGGCGCCGACGAAGAGAGGGACCCGGCGCTGCTGGGGGCGCACCTGGTGGACTTCTGGACCAACGTCTGCGTCTGCCACTCGCTGATAGTCGAGCCCGCCTCTTCCTCTGCTTCGACTCCCTCCTCTCCCGCCTCGGCCGCGACGGCGACGGCGGCGGCGGCGGCGACGGCGACCGCCGCAGCCTCTGCTGCTTCTGCTGCTGCTGCCGCCGCCGCTCCTTCTCCCCCCTTGCCTCCTTCGCGCCCCGTCTACCAGGGCCCCTCCCCGGACGAGGTCGCCCTCGTCGAAGCCGCCCGCGCCGTCGGCTACGAGTTCGTTGGGCGCAGCGCCGGAGGCGTCGTCTTGTCCTTGCTCGGCGCGCGCGTCGTCTTCGAGGTGCTAGCGGTGCTCGAGTACTCCTCCGCCCGCGCGCGCATGTCGGTCGTGGCCCGAGCCCCGGACGGCACGGTGCGGCTGTTCTGCAAGGGCGCAGACGCGCGTGTTTTGGGCATGCTGCGGTCGTCGACGAGCCCGGTGCTGCTCGCGGCCACCAACCGCAATCTGAGGGCGTTCGCGCAGCGAGGGCTGCGCACGCTCGCGCTCGCGACCAAGGTGATCGACCCCTCCGTCTGGGCGGACTGGCACGCGCGCTACCGCGCCGCGGGCTCCCTGCTCGACGGCCGCGACGAGGCGCTGGCCCTGCTGGCCGAGGAGGTCGAGCGCGACCTCGAGCTCGTGGGCGTGACGGCTATCGAGGACAAGCTGCAGGAGGGCGTCCCCGAGGCCATCGCCGCGCTGCTCGGCGCCGGCGTCAAGGTGTGGGTCATCACCGGGGACAAGAGAGAGACGGCGACCAACATCGCCGTGTCGTGCAACCTGGTGCGGCGGCCCGAGGCGCTGCTGGTGCTGGACGCGGCGTCGCGGGAAGGGGCGACGGCCGAGCTCGCGAGGGCCGCGGCGGAACTCGAGGCGCGGGGGCTGGGGCCCGTCGTCGCCGCGGGGGATGCCTGTCCCGCTCCTGTTCCAGTGGCCGCCTCCAGTTCCACTGCCGCTGCTTCCTCTCCTTCCTCTTCGAACAAGGACAACGCCAACTTCGGCGTCCCGGCCGAGCTTGTCATCGACGGCGCGACGCTCTCGCACATCCTCGGAGACCCCGTTCTGGAATCCAACCTCGCCGCCGTCGGCGCGCTCTGCTCGTCGGTCGTCGTCTGCCGCTCGAGCCCGTCACAGAAGGCCGGGATCGTGCGGATGATGAGGGAGCACGAGGCCGCGACGGCGGGCGCGGGGAAGAGGTGGAGGGTGACGCGGTGGTACGCGAGGCAGATGCGGAAGCAGTCTGGGTAAGAGTTGAAGATTTTTTTGATTTTTGGGGGATTTCTTCTTCAGAGGTCGAGAGAGAGGTCGAGGTCGAAAAACGTTCCAAAACAAAAAACTCATTTTTTCCCTTTCCTCTCCCTCTTTCCGGAAACCCCATCCACCCCACCCCTCCTCATTCTCATCTCCATCGTTCCAGCCGCATGCTCTCCGTGGGCGACGGTGCCAACGACGTCGCGATGATCCAGGCCGCGGACGTCGGAGTGGGCATCATCGGCAAGGAAGGGAGGCAGGCGGTCAACAACGCCGACTTCGCGATCTCGCAGTTTCGCTTCTTGGTCAGGCTGCTGCTCGTGCACGGCTCGCTGTCGGCGTACAGGCTCTCGCGGCTGATCAAGTACTCGTTCTACAAGAACGTGGCCTTTGGGGGTGAGTTGGTTGGTTGGTAGTTTTGGTTTTTTGTCTTTGTCTTTTTTTGGCGGGGAGGAGGAGGAGAGAGAGAAAGGAAGCAAGAAATCTCACTCCCCCCCCCCCTTCAAATGAAAAACCGAAAAAACTTTAGCCGCACTCTTCCTCTACCAGTTCTACTGCGGCTTCTCGGGCCAGGCCCTCGTCGACGACATCTCCGCGGCTGCTTACAACGTCGTCTTCACCTCGCTTCCCATCATGGCCTTCGCCGTCCTCGACAGGCCTGTCGATCGCGTCTCCGCCCTGCTCGACTCTCCGGCGACCTACCACCCGCGCTCGTCGCTGACGACGCGCTCTTTCTGGAAGAACGGCGTCTTGATGGCCTGCGTCGACGCCTGCGTCTGCTTCTTCGTGCCGCTGTACGGGCTGGGGTCGCTCGGGGGCGGCGGGAGGCACTCCAGGGGCGCCAGGGCCGACGCCTCCGCGGTCGACGTCTATTCTCTGGGGAAGGCCGTCTTCGTCGCGCTGTTGGGGTGCGTCACCCTCGAGGTGGCTCTGGTGTCTCGCTTCTGGACGCCGCTGTTCGTCTTCGTGCTGCTAGGCTCCTACGCGCTGGTGTTTCCGTTCCAGATAGGGTATGCCGCTCTCTTGCAGGCGAAAGGGACAGCAGACGCGGCGCAGAACGGCGCGGCGCTCGCGATCTTCTCTTCCCCGAGGTTCTGGCTCGTCTGCCTGCTCTGCGCCTTCGGCACCTTCGGGCACAGGCTCGCCGAGAGGGGCTTCGTGTGGCTGTTCAAGCCGCAGGACAACATGATCCTGCAGGAGATGGAGCGGGACTCGGAGAAAGAAGAGGAAGAAAGAGAAAAGGAGAAGAAGGAGGAGAGGAAGAGGAAGGAGGTTGGCGCTTCCGTCGCGTGAGGAGAAGAAGAAAAACAAAAAACTAGTAAGAAGCAAGCATTCATTGTTTTCTCCTTTGGGGGAAAACAACGAATGCTTTGTATAAAGTACAAAATCGCGAAACGGATTATAGAAAACGTCGCCGACGAAACAAAATGAAAAAAGCAAGGGGAGGGAAAGAAAGCGGGCGGTGTCTTTTTACATTTGTGAGTTTGGGGGGGCCAAAGTCTAAAAAGAAAGAAAAAAACAAAAACATTTTAAAAAAGTCATCGTTTGTTTCCGTTGGCCGCAGCTGCAGCTCTCCTCGGTGACGCCGGAGACGCGCGCAGGGTCAGAGACTGCTGCTGCTGCTGCTGTCGCTGCGGGGAAGGAGAAGGAGCAGCAGCTGCAGCAGCAGCTTTCCCGTTCGGAGAGAGCGACAGCGAGAGCTCCTTCCGCCCTTCCCCCGCGGCCGCCGCCGCCGTTGTCGCGTTTTCGTCGGGCGAGCGGGAGTCCGCAGGAGGAGGAACAGGCATCGCTTGCTGCGCCGCTTGCGCCGCCGCTGCAGCAGCTGCCAGGCGCGGGCTGACGGGAGGGCGCTGCTGCTGCTGCAGAGCAGAAGGAGCAGCGGCAGCGGCGGCAACCGTCGCCGCCGCCACCGCGGCGCCGGCGGAGAGGAGCGCTTCTCTTCGGGGAGTAGTTTTCTGCTGCGACGAAGGGAGCGACGGCAGCGCAGGAGCGCCGCTGCTGCCGAGGGGGCTCGAGCCCGGGGGGACGAAGGCGTCGGGGGCGCCGGCGGCGGCGGCCGCCGGGGCGGCTCTCGGGCTCCTCCTCGCTCCTCCGGGACTCCCTGGCCGCCGCTGCTGCTGCCGCTGCTGCTGCGCCGCCGCCGCCGCCGCTTCTCCTCCGCCTCCGCCGCCGCCGCCGCCGCCGCCGCCGCCGAAGCTCCATCTCCTCGCCGACGCCGAGAGGCCCGCGTGCGTGTGGCGCGGGTTGGGCGGCGACGACGACGGGACGTGCTGCATGTGCATGCGCAGGGGCAGGGGCAGGGCCGCGACGGAGATGGAGGGCGAGGGAGAGGGCGCGCCGGCGCGCTCTCTGAGGCCCGCGATGCCGCCAGCGGCGGCGGCCGGGCCCCCCGCAGCGGGCGCGGCGGCTGCGAGCGGCGACGGAGGGGGCAGAGCGCCGCTGTTCGCAGCAGCGTTGTTGTTCGCACTCGAGAGTCTCAGCGGCGTCGTCCTGAGCGGCGGGGGAGAAGGGAGCAGCACAGACGATGAGTCGCCCGGGCCTCTTGCCACCAGGGAGCGGAGCCGCTGCGGCGGCTGCGGGGGCGGCGAAGAAGAGGAAACGGCGACTGCTGCCGGCGGCGGAGGCCGAGCGACGAGAGGCAGCATCGCCGTCTCGACCTCGTCTCCTTCCTCGTCGGACGACGAATACCCTCCTCCTCCGGCCGTCATCCTTCCCTCGGACCCGCTCAGGTCGCTCATCCCGTTGTCTCCAAACCCGACGGGGACGTCCTCGTCCGAGTCCGGCGCGTCGCTGAGCGCGTAGAAAGGCCTGGCGCTCCCGGGGCGCGGCGCCGCGGCGTACTGCACGAAGTTGGGCTCGCAGAAGCCCGGGGACGTCAGCACCGCGACCGCGCCCAGGTTCACGTACGGGTCGTCCCCGGGGGCCTGGAACATCGGGTACGACGGGGCCGAAAACACCGTGTAGAGGGACCCGTGCGGGCCCGAGTGATCAAGCGCCCAGCCGCCCAGCACGCCCGCCATGCCGTCGCGGCCGTCGCGCGCGTCGGGGCCCTCGTGCGAGCGCAGCAGCAGCCGCAGCGCGTTCTTCCTCAGGAACTGCTGCGTGACGTCGGGCCCGAAGAGGACGCCGACGCCGCGCGCGTCGTTGGGCTCGAGGCCGTCGTCCGGGGCCGGGTCGGACCAGAGGACGTCCGCGGCGACGGCCGAGGCGCCGCGGCCGGAGGGGTCGGGCCCGCCCTTGGACGCGGCGCGCAGGTCGTCGAGCGAGCCGATGACGACGACGTTGTCGTCCGGAGAGGGGCCCCTTTTGCCGCCGCCGCTGCGGTGCCTGCCGGCGCCGCGCTTCCTCCTCTTGGACCCGCCGCCGCCGCCGAGCGCGCTCGGCGGCGCGCGGAACAGCCCCCCGTGCAACACCAGCGTCGCCCCGCCGATGCACGCCGCGAGCGGCAGCCGCGCAAACGCGCGCCTCGCCGCCTTGTAGACCACGTTTCCGGCTTTCACGCCGTACTTGGCCTCGAGCTCGGCGCGGAAGCCGTAGACTAAGGTGCATGTGGCTGACTCGTGATTGCCACGGAGCAGGGTGAGGCAGCCGCCGCGGTCGCGGCGCTGTCGGGGAGGAGGAGGGGGAGGTGGGGAGGTCGTCGTTGCCGCGCCGGCGGCGTCGGCGGCGGTGGCCGCCGCTTTGCTGCTGCCAGCGACAGCTGCCTTTTCCCTCCCCCTCGATCCTCCTCCTGCTCCTCCTCCGCCCTCCCTCGCCGCCACGGCGCTCCCCGCCCCCGTCGCGAGCCTCCACGCCGCCAGCAGCAGCAGCGTCTCGAGGCCCCACGCGCCTCGGTCGACGAAGTCGCCGTTGAAGACGTAGCGGGTGTCCGCGGAGGGCTCGCCGACGAGCTCGAGCCTTTTTTTTTTTTTTTTTTTTTTTTAAATGAGTTTTTTTCGGCAACTCCGAGGAAACTCGTCCTCTCTTCCTTCTCCTTCTCCTTCTCTCTCCTTCTCTCTCCTTCTCTCTCTTCTCCATCCAAAACTCACATCGCCAGCACATCGTGAAAGTGCCCGTGCGTGTCGCCGACGACGACGACCCGCGCGTGGCTCGGGGGCTCGACCTGCGTTTTCGAGTTTTCGAGTTTTGGAGAGTCGAAGAGGGTTTTGAGATATTTTTTCGACGTCGATGTTCTTTTTTGGCGGGCTTTTTTGTTTCTGCCGCTCGGCGGTTTTCCGTCGATTCATCCGCTTTCTCTCTCGCGCGCTTTCTCTCTCTCTCTTTCTCTCTTTCTCCCTGTCGTTGATCTCTCGGCTCGCTCATCATCAGCAAAAAGTCACAAACTCACGTCGATCACCGTCGCGTCAGCCGCCAGCCTCTCCGCGAGAGCCTCCAGGATCGACACCGCCGTCGCGGCCGGGACCACCGCGGCGACGTCTGCAGGCTCGCCGCCCTCGCTGGCCCACGTCGCGCGGCTCAGGGCCTCCCCGAGCTCGCGGGCAAACTGTGGGGTCGCCTCGGTCGCGGAGCTGAATGTCGCGAACTGTCGGATGCCGTCGAGCGGCGGCGGAGGAGGGGGCAGACTGGCGGGAAGAGGCATCCGTCGATTGGGCGACGGAGAAGTCGCCTGGCCTGCTGCTCCACCACCGGCGCCAGCGCCGCCAAAGGCCGCCGCGGCAGAGGCCGCGGCCGCCGCGACCCTGGCCGAGGGGGCGCGGCGCTTGCGGGGGGACGAGTCGTCCTCAGACGCCGAGGAGGCGGAGGGCGAGGACGGTGACATCAGCATACCGAGTCGACTTTTCAATAGTGAAACGAGAGAGCCGAAAGAGAGAGGAGAGAAGGACGATTTTCCACTTTTTCTCTTTTTCCCTCTCTCTCTCTTGGTTCCCATTCCTCTCCCTCTCTCGAAAGCCAAACAATGACCATCACCGTCGGAGACGTGGAGGCCGCGATCGCCAAGGCCGTCGACAAGGTCGTCGAGTACGGCAAGGTGAGGAAAAGAGATGAACAGCACGAAAGAGAAGAAAAAGAGGAGCGTCGACGTTTGATGGCACCTTCACCATAGACTTTTTCGCTTCTCTCTCTCTCTCCACTGCTTCCTTCTTTTTCTTTTTCTCTTCCGGGGCGCAGCAAGAGCTCGATGCATGTTTCGCTCTGAGGGAATGGACACGATTAACAAGAGGGGAAAACGAGCTCGAAAACGAGAGCGGATGCGCACTCAACGACGTCGGCGCCCGTCGTTCGACGTTTTTTTTTCCCTTCTCAACCTCAACCTCTTCCAAAAAAAAAAAAACTCGCTGTTCAGCCGATCGTCCACTACGGCTTCATCCCGACCATCCTCGTCCTGGGCATGCTGTACACGGAGCCCAGGCCGAGCCTGGCGCAGCTGCTGTCGCCGATGTGAAGAAGAAGAAGAAGAAGAAGAAGAGAGAGATGAAATTCAAAAAATAGAGAGAAAGTTGCCTTTTTTATCATCACCGTTTCGTTTTTCATTTTTAGTCTCTCTCTCTCTCTCTCTCTTTTCTCTCTCCAAACAATTGAACTCTCTCTTTCTGAACGGATAGGAAAAAACAAGAAAACACTTTCAAGGGAAGAGGGGGAAAAGTTTGTGTGGGGTGGGGGAGAGAGAGAGAGAGAGAGAGCACGGCACCAAGGAGAAACAAATCATCAAGGGAGCCGCTGTGGCCGAGGCGGCGACGGAAGGCCTCCCAATCCGAGCGGGGAGGGCCCCGTTGCTGCCCCTCCCGCCCCGGCCCCTCCTCCTCCTACTCCTCCGGCGCGGGGCAGCCCCGGCGGAGTCACCATGGGACCGGCACCAGCTCCTGCTCCGCCGCTGCTCGCCGCCGACGCCGAGCTCGGGCCCCTCCTCAGGTCCCGCCGCAGAAAGTCGAACGAGCCGCCGTCGGCGAGGCACGCCGGCACGGGCAGCTCGCCGTAGAGCCCGGCGTCGTCGACGCGGCTGGCGACGTCCTCGGCCGTGAACGGGATCGACGAGTCGTCGTCCAGCAGGAAGGAGTGCGCCGCCGCGGCGGCGGCGGCGGCGGCGGCGGAGTCGCTTGACGGCTGGCTCCCCGCCGCGAGCGCGCCGGCCCCTCCCCCGACCATCATCGCGCTCTTCATCGCCGCGAGCACCTCGGCCGAGACCGTCTCCGTCCCGTACCTGTCGTCCCAGTACATCGTCGAGATGCGGTACAGCTGCTGCACGCTGAGCCCCGGGCAGAGCTCGGTCGTGATCTCGTCGAGCGACTTGCGGTGCTTCTGGTGGATGACGAGGAAGGTCACCGCCTGGCGGATCGGCCGCAGCGCCTCCCACGCGTCGGCCGAGACCCACGGGCCGCGGTCGCAGGAGGAGGGAGGTCCGCCGGCCGCTGCGGCAGCTCCGCCGCCGGGGGAGGAATACGGCCCCCCGGCCTCTCCCTCAACCTCGCTCGCCCTCGCGGTCACCCAGGCCTCGACCTCGGCCAGGCCCGTCTTGACGTACTCCCCGTTGGAGAACGAGCAGCACTCGCGGCGCAGCAGCAGCTGGTTGAAGAGCTGCACGTTGACAAACGCGGCGAGCTGCCGGAAGAGCGCGCGCGACAGGAAGCGCGGGACGTGCGCGCGCTGCAGCGTGAGCAGCGTGCGGTCGAAGGCGCCGAGGACGGCGCCCCAGTGGGGGGAGAGGGAGGAGGAGGCGGCGGCGGTAGAAGAGGCGGGGGGAGCGTCGGCAGCGGCAGCGCTCGCCGCCGCTCCCGGCGCCGCGACGGCGGCCGCGGCCGCGGCGGCCGCCGCCGCCCTCCTGCGCGTCCCAGGCCCGGCCCTCGGCGCGTGCACGCACGCGGCCAGCTGCGGCGCGACCTCCTTCTTGACGTTGTCGCGCAGCAGCGGAAAGATCTTCTGCACGAACGCGTCGAGCTGCTGCTTGAAGAGCAGGGCCGGGTACTTGGCCTCGACGGGGCGCAGCGCGCCCGCGGTGCCTGCGTGGATCGAGGCGTCGAGGGCCGAGGGCGGGCCCCTCCCGTCGGGGGAGGGGGCGCCTCCGCCTCCGTTGCCGGAGCCGCCTCCTCCCCCGCCGCCGCCTCCCATCGGCGAGCCCGCCCCGCCCGTGGCGACGCCGGCGGCGCGGCTGAAGAACGAGGAGAAAGCGCCCCCGCGAGACCCGAAGAACGAGCGCGACGCGGGCGACGACGCCGACGACCCCCCGAGCGCGCCACCGCCGCCGCCCCCGTTCGCCCTGTTCCTCGAGGAGTACGCCCCGCCGCCGCTCGCCGGCTTGATGTTGCGCTGCAGGAGGTGCAGCAGCGTGACCGTCGTCGCCAGCCAGTGCGCCAGCGCGGCGTTGTCGTCCTGTCGGCGCTCGATCTGCGCGCCCATCGCGCCGATGAGCCGGTCGAAGAGCGACGTGCGGTCCGCGCCGAACGCGCGCCACTGCAGGCAGCAGCGGAAGACGAGCACTGCCGCGAGGGGGGCGCCGCCGCCGCCGCCTCCGGCCCCCGGGCCGCCGCCGGGGACGGGCGCGAAGCCCAGGTCCGAGGCCGAGGCCAGGGCCGCCAGGAGCTTCTCCTGGTCGGCCGTGCGCTGCTCGCGGAGGAGGAGCTGCTGCTTGGTGTAGAGCTCGCGCTGCCGCCGGTCGACCTCCGAGAGCGTCGCGGTCGCGCCGGCCACCATCGGGGCGAGCGCCCTCCCTGCTCCTCCGGCGAACGAGGCGCCGCCCGCAACGAGGGCTCCCGCTGCCCCTCCCGCAGCGGCGGCGGCAGCGGCGGCGGCACCTCCCCTGGCAGCGATAGCGACGGCGCCGCTCGCCACGTCCTCCTCGAGCTTCGCGAGCTTCTCGGAAGCCACCAGGGCCTCCTCGCGCGCCGTGTCGCGCTGCCTGACGGCGTTGGCGAGCCTGTTCTTCAGGTCTCCCTCGGCCGCCTTGGCCGCCGCCGCCGCCTCGGCCGCGGAGCGTTCGGCCGCGGCGACCCTCTGCGCCGCGGAGATGGCCTCGGCGGCAGCGGCGGCGCGGGCCGCGGCGGCGGCGGCGCGGGCGCCCTCGGCTTCCGCTCTCGCCTGCTCGACGGCGTCGCGCAGCGCGGCGAGCTCCGAGGCCGCAGCCTCCGACGCGGCCTCGGCGTCCCTCGCCGCCCGCGCCGTCGCGGCCGCCAGCGCCTGCTGCGCTTCCTTGGCGGCCGCCACAGCCTGCTCCCTCGCGAGCTTCTCCTCTTTCAGCACCGACTTCATCTCGTTGCGCTGCTTCGTCACCTGCTCCAGGATCTTGGCCGTCTCCGCCAGCCTGGCCTCCGCGTTCGCCTTGTCGGCGACGAGCTTGCCCGTGTCCCTGGCCTCGGCGCGCTTCGAGCGCAGCGCCCGCCGGGCGACCTTGCACCGCCAGGCGCACTGGGCCGCGAGCGCCGCGCGCCGCCACCGCAGCAGGTTGCGCCTGGCTTGCGCGCGGCGCCAGGCCGACTGGATCGCGACGGCAGCCCTCCAAGCGCGGACGTCGCGCGTCGCGAGGCGGGCGGCTCGCCCGCGCCAGTGGGCCTGGACGACGACCGCGGCGCGCCTGGCCTCGAGGAAGCGCTCGCGGGCGGCGTGGGCCCTCCAGGCGGCCTGGATCCTCGTGGCGGCCGTGGCTGCGCGGAGCTCGCGCGTGGCGCGGCGGGCCAGGAAGCCGCGGGCGCAGGCTTGCAGGACGACGACCGCGGTGCGGGCGCGGGCGGCCCTGCGACGGGCGACGAAGCCCCTGGCGTGCCTCTGCAGGGTCACGGCGGCGGCGTGGAGCGCGTCCGTGCGGAGCCTCTCGAGCCTCGCCATGCCGCCGGCGCGCAGAAAGACCTTTGTCTTCCCTGCCTGGGAGGAGGAAGAGAGCCCGGCGGCGGAGACGATGGCCCTCGCCGCCGCGGCGTCGACGTCGTCGTCCGTCGAAGCCGTCGCGGCAGCAGCGGCAGCGGCCGCGGCCCCGCTGGGAGCCAGCGCCCAGAAGTGGTCGACAAAGTCGGCGTACGGCACTTTTGCCGGGAACCCCGCACACGAGATGCGCACCGCCTCGAGCACGCCGCCGCAGCGCAGCTGGTGCAAGACGGGCGCCGGCTCGAAGAGCGCGGGGGAGTTGAGGCCGTTGGGTTTCACGCATCGGACATAATGCGGCTCCATCTCTGCGAGGGCCGCCATGAGGTCCGCGAGCTGGGCCTTGAACCTCGACGCGACGGACGAGAAGCGGTACGAAGAGCGCGACGCGGTGCCGCTGCCCTCTTCTCCTTCGCCGCTGCTCTTGGGGAACAGCGCCGCGACAAACGCGTCGGCCGAGGCCTGGACGAGCTGCTCATGCTCGGCCACGACAAAGTCGCGGTTTTTGCCCAGGAAGTGGTCCGCGGTGTAGGTTACGGCCCCCGCGTAGTGCTCCACCGTGAACCCGTTGGGGAGCCTGCGAGCGCGCGCGAATCGCGGCGAGTCGCTGACGACTTTGGAGGAGCACAGCTTGTCGACAAAGTCGGCCGCCGTCGCGCGCGGGAAGCGGCACGCCTCGTCGAGCGCGTCGATCACGCCGCCGGGCCTCTTCTCCACGAGATCCAGCACGTCCTGGTTGTCGACGAACTCGATGTAGCTCCAGTCGATCCCCTCTCGCACGTACTCGGCCTGTTCTTGCTTGAAAACATGCGCGTTGAAGTGCTGTTGGAGCTTCTCGTTGGCGAGATTGATGCAGAACTGCTCAAAGTCGTTGACGGCGAACTGCTCGAAACCTGAGAAGTTTTTTTTTTTTTGGGGGGGGGGGGGTGGGAGTAGTGTTGATTGCGTGTGTTTTTATGGTTGGGGTTTGGGCC